>Ga0315275_10004489_pt1 | contig 13042 bp, 10 predicted proteins | sample YL17G03_0_MG_FD_205557 | JGI IMG/M metagenome (GOLD analysis project Ga0315275, IMG submission 205557) | Sediment microbial communities from Yellowstone Lake, YNP, Wyoming, USA - YL17G03_0 | ecosystem: Environmental > Aquatic > Freshwater > Lake > Sediment | place: USA: Wyoming | collected... | reverse complement strand
CTATGTTGCTTTGGGCAGTCTCTGTCGAGTGGCCCGGCATCGCTGCCGGAGGCCTGACCGTCCCCAAATCTCTATGAGGCGTTTCAATCTTGGGCAGCTTCGGCACTTTGGACTTGATCGGCTGCTTTCCCGGCATAGAAGAAAACCGTGATAAAAATTCGTTATCCAGTATCGGACCGGCCAGAATCAGAAGAAAGATTTCGAGGCCGATATAAAGCGAACGAATCAGAATCTTCAATGAATTGAATAATATGAAATTCAAATTGGCCAACACGAAGAGACTGATAATCAATATTACCATGCGATAAAGAAGTGATACTCGCGGAAGAATAAAGGCAAAGGCTCCGCCAAGAACAAAAAGGATTAACATGTCGGTTCCGGGAGAGGAATCCATCCGTTTCATAAAATTGGCGTGGACGATGTTCTCTATGACATTGGCGGTTACTTCCGAGGCCGGAAGATTGGGCGAAACCGGAGTATGATAGAGATCAGCCACCCGTTCGGCGGTGACCGAAATAATCGCCAATTTGTCTTTAACTTTCCCGAAATCCACTTTCTCATTCAGGATATCGGCGGCGGAAATCTGGGCAAAAGAATTCCCCGGGTTGCTGTAATTTATAAACAATTCTCCCCGGTCGTTGATCGGGATCTGCCGAATGCCGATCCTTATAAAATCACCACCGGATACAACGATGGATGAGGCCGGTTTCCCCAGGTAATTGGCCGCCGCCATAAGCTGAGCCGATGGGTAGTAATATCCATCATAGTACATTATAAGCGGTTCCCAGCGGATCTTGCGGTCCAGATCCTGGATCACATATTTGAAACCCATCCCGGCGGAATATTGACAGAGTTCTTCGGGAGGAAGGAAAACTTTCTGGGCCAGGAGCGAGGAATTTTCATCGAGAACGCCCAGGTCATTGTTTACCTGAGCTGAAAAGGGATACAGGTATTTGGGTGTAGATATGCGATTGGTTCTGATTTCACCCCGATTTATTTCATAAGGCAGAATGACATTTTTTGTCCAGGACATCTGCCCGGCCAGAATTCCGGTATATCCCAATGTATCTTCAGCCACGTTGGGGTCAAAGAACATGTCCAGGAAGATTGTCTTAGGCTGGCCCGAACCGACGGCGGCTACCAGGTCGGCCACCCGATCCCGGTGCCAGGGCCATGACCCGAACTCGTTCAAGGTCCTGTCATCGATATTAACCAGCACGATATCAGAAATGTTATTCGATTGTCCCCGAAAGTTGTAGAGCAGATCCTGGATTTTCCATTCCAGCCGATTCAGTGGGGAGAAGTTGCTGTTGTATAGTGCCACCACCAGAATGGAAATCAACAGACAGAGAATATAGGCTGAATATTTTCTGACCATGTGACAACCTCTATTGCCCGACCGCCAATCTTTCGATCAGAAAATCGGGCAGCCTGGCCTTCTTCATTTTAGCCTGTGTGGTTTTGACATCATAATCGACCCGGCGATAATTGATCTGGTTGGAATCGGTATCGGCGATGATATAGCAGGCGCGCGGGTCGTTATCGCGCGGTTGCCCCACCGAACCGACATTTATCAAATATCTTTTTTCCGGAGAGCATTCCAGCGACGATTTTGCCATCTGCGTGATATTCCCTTCTCTGTCCCTGATAAATATCGCCGGTATATGCGAATGGCCGATAAAACATATTGACTGGCTGAAGTGCTCAAATTGAGCGGTGGCATGAGCGGCGTTGAGTATGTAATGCCATTGCTCCGGTTCCTCGGGCGAGGCGTGCACCAGATGATAATCAAGGAAATCGGCATCCATTTCAAAATCGGCCAGAAAGGAGACCGATTTTTTTGTGATTTTCTCGATGGTCCAGGTCATGGATGCCTGCGCTACCTGATTAAAATTCTCAATCGATTCCAATCCCATGGCCGCAAAGTCATGATTCCCGAGAAGCTTGAATTCGCAATGCGTTGCCACCAGTTTGACGCATTCATTGGGATCACATCCATATCCGACCACATCGCCGAGAAAGTGAATTTTCTCCACTCCTTCTTTTTCGATATCCCGTAGGACGCTTTCTAATGCTTCCAGATTGCCGTGAATATCCGATATAAAGGCTACTTTCATCTATTGCTGTCCTTCCACAAACCGGAAGATTGATTTTCCTACCTGTATAATATCCCCGTTCTTCAGATTCTGGCGAGTGACCTCATCACCATTCACTTTTGTCTTACCTTTTCGTCCCAGGTTAACCAGAACATGCTGCTCGGAGTCCTTCACGATTTTGGCCTGGATACCCGACAGGAGGAATCCCCGGGCATGGACATGGACAAACTTGGCTTTCCCGATGGTGGTCACGTTGCGATCGATGCGATATTCCGAGAAATCGGTATTTTCCTCGCCCAGAAGCACCGTGCCGCCCATTCTCTGGACGATTTCCCGTTCCAGCCGGTCGTTCTCGACCAGTTCTTTATGCTTTTTTGTCTTCAGAACCATGGTACCATCGAGACTGGCGGCGGATTCCTTATTTGCCTCCTGACTGTTGTAAATCAAGCTGTATTTGCCAATAGTAATGACATCTCCATCGTGCAATATTTCTTCGGTTATTTTCCGATTATTTACAAAGGTACCGTTCAAAGACTGATTGTCCATCACCACAGCGGCATTATCATTAAACTCCAGCTGGGCATGTTTACGGGAGACTCCCCGATTTTCGAGGACAACATCGTTATCGGGCGTCCGACCAATCGAGAGCCGTTTCTTTTCCGAGACTACCCTCTCAATTACTTTATCCTCATATTTTACGATAATTTCCGGCATACGGGGCTCCTTTCAAAGACCGCCTTTAGCATATTGATTTAAATGCTATTCAGACAACAATTTTATCTCTGTTGGTTGCCATTAATTTTCGGCTTAATTATATTGTCGGCATGCGCATAGGAAACTTGAACCTTGGCGGAATCCTCATCCTGGCCCCTCTGGCGGGGGTATCCAACCGCGCCTTCAGGCTCCTGGCTCGCAAATATGGGGCGTCTCTCTGCTATACCGAAATGATCTCCTCGGATGCAATCTTCCACAATCAGGGAAAAACCATGTCTATGGTGGACTTGAAGCCTGACGAGCATCCTGTTGGGGTTCAAATATTTGGAGCCTCTCCGGAAAAAATCGCCGGGGCCATAAAACGTCTCGAAGAAATGAAACCGGATCTAATTGATATTAATCTCGGGTGCCCCGTAAAAAAAGTGGTCAAGAAGAACGGAGGGGCGGCTCTCCTTCGGGATATGAAACTGGCTGGTGAAATAATGAGAGCCGCTGTCGAAAACACCGCCCTGCCTGTAACGATCAAAATGAGAACCGGCTGGGAAGAGGACTCTGATGTCTATCTGGAGGTCGGAAAAGAGGCGGAAAAAGCAGGGATTTCGGCAATAACCCTGCATCCACGAAGCCGCTCGGCAGGATTTGCCGGAAAATCTGATTGGTCAAAAATAACGGCTCTGAAAGAAGCAGTTTCCATTCCGGTAATCGGAAACGGGGATATCACTAATCCACAGGATGCCGCCGATATGCTGGCTCAAACCGGCTGTGATGCAATTATGATTGGCCGGGCAGCCATGAAAAATCCGGCTATTTTCCGGGCTATTGGCTGCTTTCTCGAGAATGGAATCCTCCTGCCTCCGTTATCCATTGGTGACAAAATAGAAATAGCCCTGGAGCATGCCCGACTGATTATTGAGCAATTTGGGGAAAAGGGGGGGGCGCTTAAGATGCGCAAGCATTTGGCCTGGTATTCCAAAGGATTCCCGGGGGGAGCGGTAATGAGAAACCGGTTGAAGACAGTTCTCTGTTATAAAGATATTGAAACCCTTTTAAAGGAATTTCCGGACAATTCCAAGGTGGAAATAGATGGATAAGGCATTTATTAACAAGCTTCTTGTCGATGTCCGCTCCGGCCGGGTTTCCGTGGAGCAGGCGCTTGAAGAATTAAAGGCCTTTCCGATGGAAAACATCGGTTTTGCCCGGGTAGATCATCACCGGGCCATAAGGCGGGGCCAGCCTGAGGTTATTTATGCGCCGGGTAAAAAGGACAAACAAATTCTCGAGATATCGAAAAAGATTGTCACTTCCGGCTGCGATGTCTTAATCAGTCGTTTTGAAGCGGCCAGGTTTAAACAGCTAAGTAAGGGAATCAAGTCGGTTCAATATTTCCCTGATGCCCGACTGGGGCTGATCTTAAGCGGCCGCAAGAAAAAACCGCTGAGGCAGACGAAGCGACTGGTATTGGTATGCTCCGGCGGAACCTCGGATATTCCTGTGGCCGAGGAAGCAGCTCTGACCGCTTGGGTCATGGGTTGCCCGGTGGAGAGACTCTATGATGTCGGTGTGGCTGGCCTGCATCGTCTCCTGGAGGGTAAAGAGCTTCTCCGAAAAGCAGCCGTCATCATAGTTGTGGCCGGCATGGAGGGGGCGCTGCCTTCGGTGGTCGGCGGCCTGGTTGACAAGCCGGTAATTGCCGTTCCGACCTCAATTGGATACGGCGCTTCCTTTGGCGGCCTGGCGGCGCTGCTGGCTATGCTCAATTCCTGTGCCTCGGGAGTGACGGTAGTCAACATTGACAATGGTTTTGGCGCCGGTGTGGCGGCGGCCATGATCGCCAGAATTGCAGTTGAAAATTAAATCATGAAAATTCTTTACTTCGATTGTTTTTCGGGAATCTCGGGCGATATGACCGTGGCCGCCCTTCTGGACCTCGGCCTATCTTTCGATTATTTGAAAGAGCAACTGCGCAAACTGAACCTCGCAGGATACGACTTGGGGCAATCGCCGACCGAGAGACACAAAATATCGGCGGTCAAATTCGATGTTCTCATCGAGAATGATAAAAGTCACCGGCATCTGAATGATATTCTGAGTATTATTGATGCCGCCGATTTGCCGGAAAAAGTGAAAGACATTTCCCGCCGAGTTTTCAGGAAATTGGCCGAGGCGGAAGCCAGAGTTCACAAAACCATACCTGAAAAGGTTCATTTCCATGAGGTCGGTGGCATAGATGCGATTATTGATATTGTTGGAAGCGCCATCGGGATTGCCCATTTCAATCCCGACCTGATTCTGTCTTCTGCTCTCCCCCTTGGCCGGGGAATTGCTCGTTCAGAACATGGGATGATTCCAATTCCCGCCCCAGCAACAATGGAAATACTCAAAGGTTTTCCAGTCCGCCGGGAGGAGTATGAAGGGGAAAGGGTCACTCCGACCGGAGCCGCTATTCTGACCACCCTGCTTGAATTATATGGCGCTCAGGGAGCCAGTCCCGAATTTACGCCACTCCGGGTCAGCTATGGGGCTGGAAACATGGATTTTCCCGATCGTCCCAATCTTCTCCGCTTAATCCTGGGCGAAGTCAGAGCGGATAATTCCCCGGGGCCGGAGGTTATTGAAGTGATCAAGACCAATATCGATGATATGAACCCCCAGGTATATGATCATCTTCTGGGGCGTCTCTATTCCGCGGGCGCGGCCGAGGTGTTTATCACGCCGGTAATAATGAAAAAAAGCCGCCCGGGGAATCTCCTCACGGTTCTCTGCAAAAAGGATTTGGTGGATAAACTCGGCGACATTATATTCCGGGAAACTTCCACCGCGGGAATCAGATTCCGCAGTGAAAAGAGGAGAATTCTGGATCGGGAGACAAGAATCGTTGAGACAGAATATGGCCCGATTCAGGTGAAAATATTGAAAATAAAAGATGGAATAAAAATTCAGCCGGAGTATGATGACTGCTCCGAAGCCGCCACACGATGCAAGGCACCGCTCCTGAAGGTTATGGAGGCGGCCCGGATTCTGGCTGAAAAACTCGAAGGGATAAAAGAATGAGCATCAGGGTTCTTCTCGTTGCCGAACAGAAAAACGGCAAGCTTTCCAATGTAAGTTACGAGCTGATCAGCGCTGCAAAAAAGATCGGCGGAGAAATTATAACCGTGTGCCTGGCCGAATCAGCCGATGGCCTCGCCTCGGAGCTGGCTAAAAGGGGAGGGGGCAAGGTGCTGGCGGTCTCCAATCCGGCGCTGAAATATCATAATGATGAAATCCTCGGAAGGGTCATCACGGAACTGATCAAGAAATATCAGCCGCACGTGATCCTGGGACCGGCTACTTTTTATGGCAAGGCCTTATTTGCGCGCTTGGCGGCTCTCAACAGCGGCGCCATGGCCTCCGATATCACCGGCTTGAAAACCGAGGGGGATAAAATCATAATCACGCGCCCCTCCTACGGCGGCAATGTTATTGTTGACCTGACTAACAGCGACGGCAAGATATTTTTCGCCACAATCCGCCCTAAAATCTTCGAAGAGTCCAAAGACGGTTCGGGCGAGGTGGTGGCCGAGTCGGTGGATTCGACCCTGCTGACGGCCAAGGGAGTGGTGAAGGAAATGGTCGTGGAGTCGGGGCAATCAGTCAATCTTACCGAGGCCGATATTATTGTGACAGCCGGCCGGGGAATTCGCGGACCCGAAACCCTTCCGCTCGTTAAAAAACTGGCCGATTCTCTTGGGGCCGGCCTTGGCGCCTCACGTGCCATTGTTGACGCCGGATGGATTGCCTACTCGCACCAGGTTGGTCAGACCGGTAAGACAGTCAATCCCAAACTCTATTTCGCAATAGGCGTTTCAGGTGCTATTCAACACCTGGTGGGGATGCAAACCTCGAAAGCCATTGTGGCTGTTAACCGCGACAAGGATGCCCCAATATTTAATATTGCCACCTTTGGCATTGTGGGTGACTTATTTGAGATTGTACCGGCCCTCACGGCCAAATTTGAGGCCAATAAATAGAAATTCTGTCGGGATAAATAAAAAAGCCGCCTCTGAAGGCGGCTTCTTTTTTTAGTGGAGCGCCAGTCTCAAGTAATTCAGGGAATACCGCATCAGGGTCAGACCATATTTGGTGTTGTGCACTCCATTGCTCTTATCACCCGTCACAAAAAGATAGTTGAATAAAGCCCCGGCTGAGTCGGCTGTTGTCACCATTCGTTCCACCGGCAGGCCGGTCGAATCGAGCAGATTCGACTCAATCAGTTTTCCTTTCAGAGTATCAATGGTCGCTAGATAGGCAACCTGCAGCGAGTCATACTGGAAGAAATCGACGACCGGATTCGATTGATGGCAGGAGGCACGATTACAGGTTTCGGCCAGAATAAGCGGGCCATCTTTCAGCTTAAAAGTATGGCCGCCCAGATTAAGGCCCTTTGATTTCTCTTTGTGACAGGTAATACATCCCCAAGTAACAGTTGTCGTATGGGAGGAATTCCCTATCGCAGTATCAGCGAAATTATATCCCCCCTCGCCGGCCAGCATGTCGGCCTGGGTTGAACCGTGCGGCCCCCAGGGAAGGGTGATATTAACCGAATCATGAGCCGCCTGTGCAGGATCGGTAGTTGCTTTATGGCAGCGGGCGCAAATATTGGAATGGCCGCGATTGTATGAGGGGCCGGAAGCGAGAGTCACCGTCGCCGTATCTCTTAGCGCGAAATCCCAGGTTGTGTGAGGATGATGGCAGGCGAAACAACCAATTTCGCTCGGGTAAGGAACCGAATCCACGGCCGAATTAAGGGAACGCACAAAGCCATCGGTGCTGTGGCAGGCCGGTCCGCAGATACGGGTATTCCGGCCAAAATAAGTGTAATCGGAGAGGGTATCCGAAGAATGGGCGGAATTGTCCCACTGCTTTATGGCAGTTGACATGGCGTTGCTGATATCGGAATGACAAACCGCCACACAGGTGCTGTCAATTATGGTATCGGTCACATAAGTGGTGTTTTCCTTGGTGACCAGCTCATCGCAGCCGGGAATTATGACCGCCAGCAGGCCCAGAATTGTCAAAATGATCAACGGCAATATTCTCTTCATACAGTATTTCCTCAGGAATGGGATTTCCTCTAAGAAACAGCACCCGGGGCGGTTTGTCAAACCATTTCCTTTCAAGGCTTTATTTGCGGGAAAAACCATATTATTGGCGGGAGCAGGGTGTTCCCGGGTTTTAATTTGATTTTATCCGCTTGACTTGGGGAAAATTTGAGTTATTTTTACATTTTACGGAGGTGTTGCGTAGCGAGTCTTGATAAATAAAGCGAACCTGATATTCTGAGTTGATGGATAGAAAGACAGCGGTAGCCGGACTTTAATTATTAGTCTTCGGCTATTTTTTTTAGGAGACAAAAGTGAAAAAAGCAGTTTTCCTGATTCTACTGGTCCTTGTTCCCGGCTCTCTGACGGCGATGCTGATGGAGACCTTTGAGCAACCGATCGAGGGACTTTCGAACAATGCGGTGATCGATATTGTGACCCACAAGAACGGCATCTGGCTGGCCACCGGCCGGGGCGTCAGTTTCTCTCCGGATAGCGGTGCCACCTGGTTTTATTTTGACAACACCAACGGTCTGGTTTCGGATGAAATATCGGCCATATACTCGGACGACCTCTTCGGCAGGCTATGGCTGGCCACTAATCATACCGTCAATAGAAATGGGCTTACTTTCCCTTATGCAGACGGCCTCTCTTTTACCGATAACGAGGGAGAATCATGGGATACCTTGATGGTCAAAGGTTCTTATGGACCGCAGGCTACCGTTTTCGATATTACCGGCGATGATACGCTGATATTTGGGGCATCCTGGGCTGGCGGGCTGTTTGGAAGTTTCGACCGTGGAGTCACATGGCAGAGTCTATATGCCAGCGTTCAGGATTCGCTAACACCTCTGGCCTTCAGCAACCTCTATTTTTCGGCCGCCATTGATACTCTGCATCATGATTCACTGGTGCTCTGGGCCGGAACAGTCGATGGCTTGGTACAATATATCTTTGCGCCGGCCTACGCCAAACCGTCTTCAAACTATATCTTCAGCATTTCCTCCGCTGACAGCTTCATCTATATCGCCGGAGATTCGGGCCTGACCCGGCGCATCGTAAGAGACGGAAAGGAGAGTTTCCTTTCCTCATTTCAGGCCAATGGTCTGCCGGGAAGAGCGGTGACGGCTGTCTTCAGTTTTGGCGGCCGCCTTTTCGCAGGGACGCTTGATTCTCTTGGCGGCCTGAGCACCGGGCTGGCAGTTTCTGATGATAATGGGATCTCCTTTCAGCCGGTTACAACGGGACTGACGGGATTGATTGGGCCGAAGAAATATCCCGTGGAATTTGCGGCGGTCGGACCAAATCTCTTTATGGCGGCATATGAAGCGGGTCTGTATATGACTCCGGATACCGGTCATGTCTGGCAAAAAGTATATGTTGACACGCTTGATACAACACTTGTAAATGGCCGAAGTATTGTCCATTCCGTCGCGGCGGATTCCTCCAATCTCTGGGTAAGTACCGATTCCGGCCTGGTGAAACTCTTTCTGGATAATCTGGGCCTTGTTGACTCATTCCGATATTTCCCTTTTGCCGACAGTGACACGACCGGCGCACGCTCTATCCGTGTAGGGGTTCAGGATTACTATGATAGTACCGGCGTTTTTGATTCCACCGCCATCTGGAGCATAAATAATCCGCTTGATCCGGCGACAGGACATTACTCGGTTCATCGCTACAGCATGGCCGACGGTCTCTGGGATGTTTTCCCGGCCGATACGCCGTACTATGATATAGATTTTATTGATGCTGCGGTCTATTTGGTGGGTAAGAATCGGTTTTCTTATTCCCCCAATGGCAAAGGTTTTTCAAATCAGCCTGCCGGCACCATCTTTGATTATTACAGTCCCACTTTGACTCTTGATAAGCAGGACCTGAACTGCATTGATATCTTCCAGGATACAATCTACATAGGATCCTCGAAGGGTATGGCTATGTCGCCAGCCGGCGCCAATGTCTGGTTTCTGACCATTGCTAATAACAACCCGAAACATCAGGATCTGGCTACCCGGTATACAATTTCTTCAATCTATCCCATTTCCGGGAATTGGGTCACTGCGCTTGGCGTTCAGCCGCTTTCGGAGGGAACGGGTAAAATCTGGGCCACCACTCGCCCCGGGGCATCAGGCAATGGGTATGATGGAATCTCGGTCGCCTCTCTAGACGGTCAGGGATGGGAGGTGAGAGATTCGGGAGTGATTTGCTGGAATTATGCTTTCCTCGATTCGCAGGTATTTGCCGCGACCACGGCGGGACTGCTTCACAGCCGCAACGTCGGTCAGAATTGGGATACCATCAAAATAATCGGTGTGCTGGCCAATTTCGATCCACCGGTTCCTTACTCGATTTCTCCGGGGACGCCCGCTTACGCCGTGAAGATTGTCGGCAATTATCTCTGGGTTGGCACCGATGACGGTGCGGCGAAAGTCCGCCTTGACAGCCTTGGGATTTCGGATTGGAGTATTTACCGGGTGAACGACACCACGCCGGAAGTATATGCCTATCCCGTTCCATATTCGCCATATGGTGAGGGTCTGCTCACTTTTCATTATCCGATACCCAGGGACGCTTATGTTTCGGTCAGCGTCTACGACTTCGCTATGAATCTGGTAAAAAAAGTAATCACCTCGGAGTGGCGGTCGGGCGGCCCGAAAGTAGTGGCCTCGTATGACCACTGGAATGGTCGCAATGCGAAGGGCGAGGAAGGCGAAATCGTCTCGGCCGGCATATATTATTTCAAGGTGGAGCTGTCGACCGGGGAAAAATACTGGGGCAAATTGGCCATTATACCGTAGGACAAAATATGAAAAGAATAGCCGTATTTATGATTTTGTGTCTGGTTTTCAGCCAGATTGCCGCCGCCGAGACGGAAGATGGTGGCTATGCCGGAGCCTTTTTGAAGCTGGCGGTGCAGGCCCGTCCGGCCGGAATGGGGGGAGCTTATATCGGGGTGTCCGATGACGCCGCCGGGCAACTCTTCAATCCCGCCGGTGCGCCGGCCGTGCAGACCAAGACCATTGCCAGTTCTTATCGTGTCATGGATCTGGGGAGGAAACTTGGTTTTGTCTCATTCATGCTGCCGACGCGCGGAGCCTCCGGACTTGGACTGAGCTGGCTTTATGCCGGCTATGGCGAGGTCGACACACGCAACAGCAGCGGGCAGAAGTTGGGGGGAACTATTTCTTCCAGCGAAAATGATTTTGGCCTTACTTTCGGTAAGCAGTTCGCTCCTTTCCTGGGGGTGGGGACCAAGTTGAATTATTATTATAAGCGACTTTCCGACCTCAGCGCCACTTCCATTGGTATTAACATGGGAATAATGATTTCGATCGACTCCCTTTTTCAATATGGTTCAATGGAGGGGAAACCGATCACCGATATCAAAGCAGGTCTGGTGTTCAGCCATCTCGCGGCCAACTATTCCTGGAGTGATAAGAATGCCGGGTTGGCTGCAACACAGGACGACAAATTCCCTAATCTGCTGGGTCTGGGCGTATCCTGCAGGGCGATTGATAGAAAACTGCTGGTGGCGCTGGACCTGGAAAAGAATTTCAAACAGGCGCTGGTGTCTCGTTTCGGAGCGGAGTATGATTTCAGGAACCGCCTTCTGTTGCGGGGAGGTCTCAATGAGGGGGCCGTGACCGCCGGGATGGGGTACACATTTGCGCTAAAGAAGGCCACCCTTTGTTTCAACTATGCCTTTTCCGCCGAGCGCACGGATGAGGGCAGTGATCATATAATCAGTCTGGATTTGAAATTTTAGAGGCCCATATGAGAAGAACCCTGATTATTTCAATTGCCCTTTGCCTTATATCGGTGCCGCCGGTTTTCGGCCAGACCGGATTGGATTTGCTCGCGGTTGAACCGGGGGCACGGCCAAGCGGCATGGGTGGGGCATTCACGGCAGTAGTGCAGGATCCTTATTCGGCGGGGTACAATCCGGCCGCCGCTTTCGGTATCGGGTCCCTGGCCGCCTCGATCGGCCATAATACATATTGGGAAAATATCCGAATAGAGACCGGCTACCTGTCATTCCAGAAGAAATCGATCACCTTTTCGACCGGCGTGCAGTTTGCGGTGGACGGTAATCTTCAGGGACGCGGCCTGACACCAACCAGCGATTACACTACTTTCGACGCCCATGATATATCATTCAAGACCGGTGCGTCATTTGAGGTGGATAAGGATGTCGTTTTCGGTTTTATGCTGGGATGGATGTTTGAAAAGATAGAAAATTTCCACGGCTCGGCTTTCAATGCCGATATAGGGCTTCTGACCCGCCCGCTGACCGACCTTAATGTCGGTTTCGCTGTTTTGAATCTGGGCCAGAAAATGAAAATCCGTGAAGAGGAATATAAACTTCCGACTGCTTTCCGCGCCGGTGTTTCCTATTATTTCGCTCGTTTTCTTCCGGCAGCGGATATAGTTATCCAGGATGACGATTTCCACCTTCATCTAGGCGGGGAATACAAAGTATCAAGCAGTCTCTTTTTGCGGACCGGATATCGTTTTGGCTATGACACCAAGGACTTCTCCGCCGGCGCCGGATTTGCCAGAAGAAATCTGCGCATTGATTATGCTTTTCTACCTTATAAAGACAACCTGTGGGATTCACATCTCATCAATCTGACATTTCAGTTATAGTAAAGGAGAGTTAAAGACAATATGGCCAAATACAAGATTGCCTGGATGCCCGGTGATGGAGTCGGCTGCGATGTTATGGATGCGGCCCGGATCGTCCTGGATAAGTTCAATTTCGATGCCGAATATATCCCCGCCGATATCGGCTGGGAATTCTGGTGTAAAGAAGCAAACCCCCTTCCCGACCGCACCAAGATGATTTTGAGAAATACAGATTGCGCCCTGTTCGGCGCCATTACTTCCAAACCTAAAGAGGAGGCCGAGGCTGACCTGGCTTCAGAACTCAGAGGGAAGGGACACATTTATTCATCGCCGATTGTGGGGTTGCGGCAGGAATTCAATCTTCGCACCAACCTGCGGCCGTGCAAGGCCTATCCGGGAAATTCTCTGAACTACAAGGAAGGGATTGATATCGTTGTTTTCCGAGAAAACACCGAAGACCTTTATGCTGGTGTGGAGTTTTTTCCTCTCCCCGATGAAGTCCGGGAGGTGATCAAAAAGCATAAT
>Ga0315275_10004488_pt1 | contig 13046 bp, 11 predicted proteins | sample YL17G03_0_MG_FD_205557 | JGI IMG/M metagenome (GOLD analysis project Ga0315275, IMG submission 205557) | Sediment microbial communities from Yellowstone Lake, YNP, Wyoming, USA - YL17G03_0 | ecosystem: Environmental > Aquatic > Freshwater > Lake > Sediment | place: USA: Wyoming | collected... | reverse complement strand
CTCACAAAAGAAGGCGACGTGGTCCTTGACCCGTTCGGTTCATCCCCACGTGTGTGGGGAACTCAAACCCGGAATTATTTGCTGAGCCAGATGTGCCGGTTCATCCCCACGTGTGTGGGGAACTCACGTTAAGGTACTGGCCCTGCACGTGATCGAGCGGTTCATCCCCACGTGTGTGGGGAACTCAAAACCTACATCGAGGAGCAGGCACCATGTTCCGGTTCATCCCCACGTGTGTGGGGAACTCGTTAGGGACAGCCTAAAAACAGCGTACTTTTTCGGTTCATCCCCACGTGTGTGGGGAACTCCCGGGACCTGGGTCCCCGGGAAGGTAACCGGCCGGTTCATCCCCACGTGTGTGGGGAACTCATATCTTCAACTGTTCCTATCTTGACGTTTCCCGGTTCATCCCCACGTGTGTGGGGAACTCGCGCTGTGGGCATATTTGGTTAAATGAGGAAAAGGTTCATCCCCACGTGTGTGGGGAACTCCTCCTCATAGCCAAGTGTGGGGAGCACCTGTACGGTTCATCCCCACGTGTGTGGGGAACTCCCCTCGGTCAGTGAGTTTAAAACCTGGGTGAACGGTTCATCCCCACGTGTGTGGGGAACTCTCCAGACGCTGGACTTCTATAACTCAAAGTTCAGGTTCATCCCCACGTGTGTGGGGAACTCGCTTCAATCCCGTAATAAAAAACATCCTTTACCGGTTCATCCCCACGTGTGTGGGGAACTCGCTCCTGTGGCCGGGGCTCCTCTCAGGTCAGCTGGTTCATCCCCACGTGTGTGGGGAACTCAACTGCGAGCGAGAAGCAATCCAAGTTGCAGCCGGTTCATCCCCACGTGTGTGGGGAACTCGTGATTGTTTATTAAGTTGTGGGGGCGTGAATCGGTTCATCCCCACGTGTGTGGGGAACTCGTCGCTCACTTTGCACCCGGCTGTATCTGCTGCGGTTCATCCCCACGTGTGTGGGGAACTCGGACTCGCAGGGGGCGCTTCATTACTGGGTGCCGGTTCATCCCCACGTGTGTGGGGAACTCAACAACCCACGCTAGAGACCTAGAGAAGGAAACGGTTCATCCCCACGTGTGTGGGGAACTCAAACTATAATTGAGTACTTATCTCAGAACGTTCGGTTCATCCCCACGTGTGTGGGGAACTCTTCACAGAAGAAATATCCATTTCTATATGTAACGGTTCATCCCCACGTGTGTGGGGAACTCTTCACAGAAGAAATATCCATTTCTATATGTAACGGTTCATCCCCACGTGTGTGGGGAACTCAAGCTGGCCGGCTCTTAGACCGGCTGCTATTGCGGTTCATCCCCACGTGTGTGGGGAACTCAGGAACAAGAAGAATGGCAAAATGCATCGCTCCGGTTCATCCCCACGTGTGTGGGGAACTCCGTATCTTTGCCTGTTTTCTTCTATTTTCTGTCGGTTCATCCCCACGTGTGTGGGGAACTCCGGCAACTCTTGCGTTTCAGACAACGACCTCGCGGTTCATCCCCACGTGTGTGGGGAACTCTGTTTATGTTTTATATGAAAACTAGGAAGCCTACTTCCAAATCAGGAAGTGCCGCGATCTTTTACATGAGGCGACTCGATAATAATAAGAATAATACATCATCCTCGCCAAAGGAAGACCTACAAAATCTCCCTGATAACTAATCAGCGTTCTTTGATAATTAATTTCTCTACATTCGATTGATCCGGTTTCTGAGGAATAAAAGAGATGAGTTGAATCCCCGCAAAGTCTACGGGAATACGCCGGTTCACACCGATGGTGACAAAATCATAGCCAGCTTCATTGTTTGTCCCCCACGCCATGATTGCAGTTCCATCCTCAATTCCATCTATGATTTGTATCCACAGCATTTCTCGGACTTTTTGCGAGAAGTCAGCGATATACACGCCTGCTTGGACTTCAAGAAGCCATACTGCAAGCCGGCCACGCAAACGCGCCGGTGCATTCTCAAGTACGATGACCAGCATCACCAAGCCCCTTCTCTTCCGGAATCGCTACGGGCAGACAATCTTCCGGTGTTTCCGGAACCGGTAGTCCGCCGGCACGCAGGATCTCCTCAATGGTCGGGATAATCGTTTTTAATAGTCGGGTTTCGCGAAATTGATCACGACAAGCAAGTCTCACCGCTCGTTCCGGATCAACCGGGTTTTGTGCCGCGACTCGGAATGCAACCGGCACCACTGTCTCAAACTTGAACAGATCTGCAATATCATAAACAAACGATTGCGGCTTACCCGAATGGATGAAACCGATAGCCGGTGCATATCCTGCTGCGAGAATCGCTGCCTCGGAAATCCCGTACAGGCAGGAGGTTGCAGAACTTAAGCAGCGGTTCGGAAGATCCCCACTCCCCCACTGCGTATGATCATATTGCCGTCCTTCCCATTTTACACCGAACTTTTGCGCCATCTGCACATACATCTCTCTCACCCGCGCCCCCTCAACTCCACGGAGTTGTTCAACAGAATAATGTGATGGCACCGGCTTTTTGAACCGGAACTCGTACATTTTCCGGACTACCTTTAACCGTGCTTCTTCATCAAGAGCGAGTTTTGCCTGGTAGAGCAGGCGATCTGCCCGTGCACCTCCGGGCTGCCCTGCGGCATAGAGCCTGACGCCCGCTTCACCAATCCAGACAAGCAGACAACCAACACGAGATGCGAGAACCACTGCTGCGTGAGAGATCCGGGTACCGGGTTCAAGCATGAGACACGCAACACTACCGATAGGGATCTGGGTGCGCACACCGTTTTTATCGACAAGCACAAACGCTCCGTCGAGTACATCAAGCTCACCCTTCTCAAGAAAAACAAGGGAGATCCTCTCTTTGATCGCAATGGGTTTCAAAGGAGGGAGCATGAAAAAACCTCACCGGGCGGGGCGAACCATCATCAGACCGCAGCCAAATCCTTTTCCCGCCCCCAGCCCGTGAAAGAGTGCCGGAACAAACAATTCCGGATCCGTCACGGTGAGGAGCCCGGTAAATTCGATGGTACTCATTGTAACAGAATGCTTTCCCTTGGGTTTAGTAAACCGGTGCTGGATGTACCCGTCTGCCTGCATCTCACCCTCCCGAAGAGAGAAACCATTGGCTTCTCCTTTCATCGCAAGCCAGACAAATCCTGCCTGTTGGACGATCTCCGCTTCAGGAGGGTGCTCGGTCTGTCGCTGTTTCAGGAGGGTCTTTGCCTCCATGACGACATCGTGACGATGTTGTTTTCTTTTTCCGTCAGAATCTGGTATCTCGTCCCGTTTTGACCGTATCGGATTTGCCCGTAACATGAATGACAATCTCTGGTTTTTCGTTATCACGGGTGCGTAGGGTTTTGTCTCAACACCCCAGACACCGTGGCGGTCGTTGGGTTCCCGTGCCGAAACACAGTAAAATGCCGGCAATCCCTCCACCAGATCCTGGCGGTAGATAAAATCCCGACTCCGCTCCGGAGCATCGCTAAAGAGATCCCAGACCAGCGAATGGAGCTTGTATGCTCCTCCGATATGGTTCCAGAACTCTTTCTCATCGGTTGCATCATGCCGGAGTTTCACTTTGCTGATGAACACGATCAGCCCCCCGCAGGATTTCTGATCATCGCAGAGTGCTCCGTGCGGTTGCCGAACTGCCAGCGTTTCCGGCTCAGCGGATCATCCCGGCGCTGAACCGTATGCACGCTGGCAAATCCCGCATCCGCATCCCCCTCCCAGAATATTCTGACATCGCTATCGGTTTGCAGTCTCCCAATGAATAGGGCGTCATTAAATTGAGCGGAGGACAGAGCATCGGAAATGGAATCCGCCCGTACAACCTGTGGCTGAAGCGGGAGAGCAAGCGGGCAGGACTTACGCCCGAGGTAGAGACCGAACACAGGATTTTCCAGATGTTGTTTCAGAATGGCAAGCGGATAAGGAGGAGATGCTGTGCGGCTCCATAAACAAACGGAATAGACCGCATCACAGTGGTAATCCCGTGATGAGAGGATGGTATTGAGCTCGCCTTTGGGAACGGACAGTTCTGCTTTCCGCGTGGGAAATGCTTTTTTATTCCGTCCTTTTCCGGAAGAAGGCACCTGTGCTGTGTGATAATCCCTCAGAAGAATACCCGGTGCATCGATTCGGACGGCCATACAATAGCCGGTTGCCAGCTCGCGCAGCCGCTCCTCCTCATCGCGACGGATTCCAAGAGCCGCTGCAACCATTCCCATGACGGCAGATTTGGATGGGCGATCAAAGGATGGCCGGAATTCACCGACGGCAATATCTCCCCAGGATGCCATCATGCCGTATATGCGGAAGATGAGGTATTCGTTCATGGTGATCGGCAGCAGAATTCCAGAATTTTATTCAGCGAACCCGTGCCGGCGTGAACGTCCATCACTTCTTGTTCCTCACAACATTTTCCATAAACGGTATCCATTTTTTTGCGGGTATCATTCAGGGATGTGATGGCGGCACCAAGAAGATCTTTTGAATCCCGGACTGCTCCAAGATACGCAACCGATAAGGAGCGGGGCTGTTGTGATCCCTTTTCTGCGAGGAGGTAGGACGCATATGCCCGAGAAGCAAACGAGTTCTGTTTACCGGTTGGCGCAACTTTTGTTGCTGCCTCAACGAGCGCTTTGATCGCAGTCTTTGCAAGTACCGCATCCCCACCGAGATTCTTTTGGAGGAGGGTTTTGTCGATGCAGACATAGGTATAGAAAAGACCGGATGCAAACTCGGTCTCACCGAGGTGCGCAGCGCCGGCGTCATCATCACCTTTGTTCAGATCATCCACGGCAGTGAAATAATCGTCTTCAACGGCAACTTCATGGACGGTTACTGCATGGGCAACCTGAACAGCAGCTTCAACGTTATGACTCGTTGCGTTGGCGAGCATCCGTCCGAACATGGCAATATCCACGGAAGACAGATCATCTTTAAGTAAACTGGAATATTCCTGAAGTTCTGGTTTCCGTTTTTCCTTGATAAGCGTGGTAATAAGCGACTGGATCGCAGAGATTTCATTATTGGAGTAGAAAACGAGTTGTTCACTCTTCAGCGTCTCTTTGTTGATATTACTCTCTTTCTCTTTCTTTTTCGAACCTTTTTTTTCTCCTTCCGTATCTTCTGTTGACCGTTCTTCTGTTTTTTTACCATCAGATTTTGGCAAATTATCGACAAAGGCCGATGCAATTTTCAGTGCCCATAACTTCGCATCATTCTCAGGAATTATTGTTGCAGACTTAAGATCGGGATTTTTGCCTTCCAGTAATTGGGTCAATGGCAGGCCGCTCATGAGAGCTTCTTTGACTTTTGAACCCATCTCCTTGGTCCGGATACCGATATGCCCCTCAAGACCCTGCGCAAAAATATCCGATGTCCTCCACGCTCTCTTCAGGCTCTGCGACGAGATGCGCAGGCGCTGGGTTCCCCCCATGACGGCAGTTTTTGGCCGCCCGAGATCATCGCGGTTGAGGTTCGACGGGGGATACGATACAAGCATATGCAGCTGAATAAAGTCACTCATAGTAATTTCACTCCTTATTTCTCCTCACTTGGAGCATGTTCATAGTAGGCAAACGCCCATTCTTTCTTCGTCTGTTCATTCCACCAGTAGATCCCATTAGCGAGGCTGGGGATATCCACGGTATCGCCAAGCAGGTGTACAACCCGGATCATCGTCTCATACAGTTTGTCCCGGTCATCAATTGTCAGCACCCGCCGGAACCGAAGCCCGCTCACTTTCGCTTTTTTAGCATCAGCAGAATCAGGTCCTGCCATCTGTAGGGGAAATGAACCGGGGTTATACGATTTCACATGCGAGAGGACACCGGCAACAAGTGCGAGATCCTCATCTTTAACAGAGCCGTGCTTCATCAGCGCCCACCTCAGGCGATGGTATGCGGGGGTGAAAGCAACATTCAGCGGGGAATGGCATCGCCGCAGTTCGGCACGATCGCCACGGGCACTGTCAAGCGCCCTCCACCAGTCGATTAAAATCTCCCGGGTTTCGGGATGGTTAAATTTCAGGTAGTGTTTTTGTTCCATGGTTTTACCTCACGTTCAGATCTCCTTGATGTTCTTCTTACCCGAATTGGGAGCTTTTGTTTTAAAGACCGCATTAGATAGATGAAGAGTATCGTAAAGTTTCGTGGAGGAATTAAGAAATTTCAAAAGATCCTTTCGAGCGTCAATAATTCGACGGGGATTCGTCACGGTCACTATTTGTTCAGCTTGGGAATAATTGTCAAAAAGGGCAATCGATTGCTTTTTCAAGAGTTTAAGCCATCCAAGTTTAATTACATCCAAACTTTGTTTTTGTTCCAGGGCCGTCTTCGAATCTTCAAGAACCTGATAAAAATCCGGTTCAGTATCCTGCCAGAACCGTGATTCAATTATAGAAAAATCACCCGATAATTTCGATTTTTTATTCTTGACCGGAGCAAACAAAGCATCTCTTACACAACGTCGCAATTTGGTAATGATCATATCTGCGGATGTGATCAGTTGGGAAATAAGGAATTCATACTCTTGAGATATAACCGGGATTACCGTGATAATTGGCATCGTGCTGTCATTCCAGCAAAGGGCTTTTCTCCGCTTCATCTTGTAGCCGAAAGCCCACAGTCGTGTCGAAGAAAAACCAATCTCTTCCAAGTGATCTTTTCGCTCTTTAAAAGTATGAATCACTGTTGCGGGCCTGATTTTTTCCTGCGGATTATTCTGAATTAATCCTAACCAATGCCTGTAGGATATTCCATTTACTTCAGATTCAAACGGTCTTGGTTCAATTTCTGCGTCTTTCCCATCCTTATAGGGAGTTAAAGTATGATACCAGCCACCCTTATAATTAATACCATAATTTTTCCGATAGAAAGTACTGACCTTCGAATTAGTCATCTCTCCGCATAAATCACATTCCACCGGCATATTGGAATTTTCAAATGGTATTTTGATCCTCCAAGGCATTCCCCAGAACATCTGTGCACCGTTCACATCTTGAAAAGTAGTAATCTGATCATTCTCGCTCGTTCTTGTTTTACTTATCCAGGGAAATTTGTCTGAATCTGCTTGTTTGGATTTATTCCCAAACTGATTGAAAGTCTCACTATTCACCACGTTAAGCCAGACCGTTTCCCATAGCGTTCTCCCCAATACGATAGTCGTTAGTGGACTGCCTCCTCTGAGAGAAAACCGATATCCCGGGCCCCCTGATGGTGCATGTGTTTGCAATGTGTACAAAGCGGAAGCACAACAGGACGGGCAAATAGTTTTTACTTTTCCGCGTTTAACAAAAAAATCCCGGTCTTCGATTTTGGTTATGTCACCAGGCATCTCTAGAACAAGTTCTTCGATAGGAAATTCAATCTTCACTCGTTCTTTCTGAGATAGGTTTTCGACAATAAAATCCAGATCCTGCATGAACCTTGCCCCGTCTCCATCGAGATTGAAGGCATGGACATAACGCCCGAATGCAGATTGCAGTTCATCCGATGTCGGAGGTTTGCTGAACTTTTCTCTCCACTCTGATTCGTTGGCAGGGGGATAGGTTGTCTGCATAAGCCCGATAAAGAACTGTACTAAAGCCCCGTTAAAATCGGGACGGGATGAATCAAGGGCAAAAACCGGATCTTCCGCGTATCTGTCAACAAGTCCTGCGGGTGTAATGAGTTTTCGTTCGCCGGACTTTCTGATTACCGAAATCCATGGTTCTTTGATAAGATTGAACATGAAATCATCCCGGACTTAAACAATGAATATGTAAAAAAACGGACGCAACAGTGGTAAAATCGGTTGAATAAATGCACCTTAATAGAATAGATCCCATGCGGTAGGATTGCCCAGCCAGACCTTAACGGTTATGGTCTAATTATCTGAACACCAAGTTTCGAATCATACAGAATCGATACTACTTTGCCATTCTTATCAAGCGCTCTCCCTTCCCAGGTATCATTTTTTCTTTCAAGGGGTACAAGAATCCTCCACCGCCCTTTGTCGGCCAGCGTTACTTTGAATTTCTCAAGTGCAGCGGCCAGATCTCCGGTATAGGAAAATTCTTTAGAGATTTTTGTTTCGGAAATGCTTACCTGACTGAGTTCTTCAGAAAAATTTGGTTCCGATGAAAAAAATTTCAGAATTGGATGCTCCCATTTGAGAAGTAATACCGTTACCCGTGCCTCACCGAGCCGGGTAGGTATCCGTGTATCATTCTGCCATTGGTTCGGGGTATCTTTGTAACCGTTACTCAGGTGCAGAACATTCAATTGAGCGGTCGCCTGATCTGCCATATTTTTACCATCTGCTTTTATTTCGTGGTGGATCAGTGTTTCCGGGATCTCTTGTTGTGCAGATTCTCCAAATGTCCCTTCAATCAGAAGCCTTGCATCATCCGGCATTGTTATCTTTTTTCGTTCAGCAAGAAGCCGGGCGGTGAGCCAGAGCTGCCCATGATTCGGGTACACGTATGCACCCTTTGGGAAAAGGGTTGAATACCATTCATACACCGGTTTTTCTGAAACAAGTGGAGCAAAAACGATAAGGAGCGGAACGCCTCTCTCGCTCCGTTTGTGCCGGTGCAATCTTCCGGAACGCTGTATGATGAGATCCATCGGGGCAAGATCGGTTACCATAAGATCAAAATCGAGATCGAGGGATTGTTCAACTACCTGAGTAGCGACAAGGATTTTTCCTTTACGGATTGCCGGAGTACTTTCTTTTCCGAATAGTTTCAGTACTTCATTTTCTTTTTTAATGCGATCACCCATGGTGAATCTTGCATGGAACAGGAGAACGTTTTCATCGCCAAAAAGTTTTGATAATGTTTGGTATGTTTCGATGGCATCATCAACGGTATTTTTCACCCAGCAGGCACAACCCCCCTCATCAATTGCCTTGGACAAATGCTTCATAACGACGCCAGGATCATCCGTGCATTCGACCTCAATTGTCCGGTGAGTCATCTCACATCTTTGAATCAGATACTCTGCTGGCTCTTTTGTTTGGGGAGTTATATGAGTGACCATCGGGTAGTGAGACTGCCGGACTTCGCTACAATCAATCCCTAATCCGGAAGAGTACGCAGAAATGAGCGCCTGCCGCTGTGCCTGGGGGAGTGTAGCTGAAAGAAGAATGGCACTGCCCCCCAGCGCCGCATGAAATTCAAGAAGTGTTTCGAGGACCCGCTGAACGTAAGAGTCATAAGCATGAATCTCGTCGACGATCAGGACGTTTCGTGATAATCCCAAAAGCCGCAGGGATTGGTGATGCAACGGGAGCACTGATATAAGCGCCTGATCAATCGTCCCAACGCCCACCTGGGCAAGCAGCGCTTTTTTACGGTTATCCGACAACCATGCTCTGCATTGAGCTGACGAATTATTCTCACCCGGATGTTCTTGTTCAATATCAGTCTTGGGAGAAAAATCGATAGATTGCCGGAATTTTTCTGAAAGTTTGCTTTGCCTATGCGCAAGCACGAGCGATGGGTGGGAATCGGGGGAGAACATTCGCCCATACGCTTTTCCCATCCGGTCATACATTGCATTTGCCGTTGCCATTGTCGGTAGTCCGAAATAAATTCCCTCACCCTGACCTTTTTCCATAAGACGGTGTGCCAGCACAAGCGCTGTTTCTGTCTTCCCGCTGCCGGTTGCTTCTTCAACAATAAACAACTGGGGTGTGGAAGGGATCTCACAGGTTTCAGCAAAAGACTGAAGGGGAGTGGGGGATTTTATCTCGAACAGTGCGAGCATTCCGGTTTCAGTTGACGCTGTACCCGGGAGAATTCCAAACATACGGATCGCTTTTTCCGCTTGAGGGACTGCATACTCTTCCCAGTACTTCTCAAGGGGCATCGGTGTTGAGTGATAGGAAAAGTGATCGTTGTTCGAACCGATCCAGTCACTCAGAACGGCGAGTCCCGCAAGCAACCAGGATGTCCTGCCGAATGACGATAACAACTGATTATAGTGAAGGGGTATCGGGGAATCCCGTTTTACAAGAAAAAGTTTTGCACATTCCTTAGAAAATTGGAGTGCAGACTCTTGGTTCTCATTTTCAAAAAGATCTGAAATTAAATAATCAGAATATTCAGATTTTCTCGGAGGGTATCCATGGTGACCGGTGACCGCAGAAATCCACATTCCCCAGATATCTTTCCAGTCAGTAATATCCTCTTGTGTGTCTAACCCAAACCAATTCTGTGCCCATATAGTTTTCCATAGAACTTTATCAAAAAAAAATTGTCCCATTTCGGTATGGCGGACCGCACAACGATGATCGTGGGTGTAACTTTTCAATTCTTTCATAAGATCGGGTATGAAATTTTGAAACCGATCAGAAAATTTTCCAACGTCATGATGAGCAAGAAGAAATGTAATTATACCGACACACCATTGTTCGCGCTCGGGCTCATCCTTAAAAACATCAGACGGTATAATCTTTCGTAACAGTTTGGGATCCTGCAATAATATCCGCTGCCCAACAGCAGCGACATCGAGACAATGGTATGCAAGCAGATGGTATGACCGCTGATTTGTACTATCTGTGAGTGGAGCTGCCTTTCCCCAATAGTGAAAATAATTCTCTGAATGGTCAGTCACGATTGATCAGCCGGATAGTTTCTTCATTCACTTGAAACACGAAAAGGGTTTCACTGTCTATTTTTCAGAGAATACCTCTTTTCTTCAATTCAAAAAAACATCTCATGCATGCACGGGCGTCACCCAGCGCCCGGTGACTTTCTGAAAGGGGGAATCCAAATAAAAAATGGTGGAGTTCTGCAAGGGTCGGATTTTTGTATCCGGCACCACGTTTCAGTTTACATAATCTGACTGAAGATTTCATAGTGCATTTTTTCTGATACGATTGAATAGGCAATACCATCCCTGCCCGAAGAGATTCTGCGGCAATAACATTTGCGTCGAATTCAACGTTATGCCCGACAATCAACGAACAATGTTCTAAGGATGAATGGAATTGTTTCAATACCAAAACCAGAGATTGCCCCTTGTCCTGTGCCTCTTCTGTCGTGATTCCATGAACAGCTGAAGCAGTATCAGGAATGGTAAATGAATCTGGTCTGATAATTGAATTATTTTCAGCAATCAAGGTCCCGTCATTCTCGCACTCAATCCATGCTAGCTCCACCAAGTGAGGCCAGTACGCGTACTGGTTACTTGATGGTATTTTTTTCCTTGGAAGTCCTGTTGTTTCAGTATCAATAAATAGGATCATGTGCTCATTTCCTGCAGGAAACAAGGGTATGGGATCAGTTTCCGTCAACGGATATCTTAGTCTCCTGAATGATTCGTTCCTTCTTACTTCAATAACATTACTTATTTATCGCACGCGAACGTTAGACCCATACTAATCAACACTCCTGAATACTCGCCATCCCCCATTACGGACACCTCCACAAAACCCTCCTAGATCCCTTCCAGTAATATCCAATGATCCCAAACCCGAACCGCTTCCCAATAGCGCCTAATAGCGCACTTTTCCGGGTTCAAATAGCAGGTATATACGGGGAACGGAGCGAGAATTGAACAAATCAAAAAAATTAGAGCTCTTTTTTCCGCGAATTGGACACTTTTCCCGGATCGTATGAAAAAGTGACTTTTCAAAAATCGCTCATTTAACCCCCGTTTGCCAAAATAAGCGTATTTTGAGATCTCGCAACTATTCTTTTTGCTCATCTTCTAAAGAAGGATCGCCCACGTCGATCACCGATACAGTCCATGGGAGACTCCAGGAAACCCGGGCCCGATTCTACTAATTGCTAATGAGTAACTTCGATCCAGGTCTGTTATGAACTCACAAAAGAAAACCGGGAGCGGGAAATGGGAGGTCTTCTTGAGGCAATGGCTGAATTTAAGCTGATACAGAGAATGATCCTTACGTACGATCAGGAAGATACGAAAAACTCTGACGGAAAAATCATCATTATCAAGCCGGTCTGGAAGTGGATTCTTGAAGGGAGTTCCCTGTACCCCACGGAGTTTTGGATCAAAATCCCCTCCTATATTCCCTGCCAGTAATATCCATTGACTCCAGAACCGATCCTCCACCCAATTGAGCCCGTTTGTGCACATTCAGGCTCCGTCGTGATTCCCGGCAAACCGGGCTCATATCGGTTGTGTCCGGATGAATTTACATCCTTATTCCCCTAATTCCGCACTTCTCCTGATTTTTTGCCGAAGGTGATCCGAAAGATACACCATTTAGGGCTTGTTTTGCCAAATATCGATTTTTCAGGATCTGGGAGACATACACTCGGAGACGATCTCAATTATAAGAATAACCGACGTAAAATATCTACTTCAGTGCAGGAGTCTCGATATTGTTGAAACAAATTTCCCAGCGGTGTCTGGTCAATCTGAATTTCCGGTTAATGCTGTTAGGCAATCACATGAAAAATGAAATTACCCCTCTTGCGGGTAACCTGTGCAACACGAACAGATTTGTGTCGCACCAAGTGCCTGTCAGTGCAACACAAATAACTTTGTGTATCACCGGAGACTCTCAAACGGAACTCCTTCAGTTATAGAAATCAGTTTGGGGAACACGTAGATTGTCGGTCTCCGACCTTTCCCCTCGCGGGCGACCGTGAGGATCTGGTGTTCATACAGCTTGCCGAGTAACCGGCTTGCGCTATCCTTAGGTATTTTGGATGCAGTAATAAAATCAGTGGATTTAAATACCGGCCGTGAAAAGATCGCGTCAATTGCCTGGATGGAGTACTGCGAATGAGTTATATCAGGCACTTGTCTTTTCATATATTCATACAGGCCGAGAAGTTGCTTTGCTTTCTCACTGTTATCATTTGCTTGTTCAATAATTGCCTGGAGGAAGAATGAAATCCAGCCGTTCCAGTCCTGGTCTCGGGAAATCGCCAATAACCGGTCGTAATAGATATCCCTGTTCCGTTCGAGATAAGCACTGATGTAAAACCGGGGTGTTGAAAGGATCTTTTTATTGTAAAGGATCAGCGGAATCAGCATACGGCCGATCCTGCCATTCCCGTCCCTGAAGGGATGGATGA
>Ga0315275_10004487_pt1 | contig 13046 bp, 11 predicted proteins | sample YL17G03_0_MG_FD_205557 | JGI IMG/M metagenome (GOLD analysis project Ga0315275, IMG submission 205557) | Sediment microbial communities from Yellowstone Lake, YNP, Wyoming, USA - YL17G03_0 | ecosystem: Environmental > Aquatic > Freshwater > Lake > Sediment | place: USA: Wyoming | collected... | reverse complement strand
CCGCGGGCGCATCGTATCCGATCTCCTTGACGAGGGGCAGGGCGCGCTGAACGTCCTCGACGGTATAGAGAGGAACCTCTTCATGAGGACCCCGACGGCCTTCCTTCTGATGGCGCTTTTTCTTGAAAACGGCATCTTCCTCCTGGATCCTGGCGGAATCCATCAGGACGATCGACAGCAGGTCGGCCGTGGCGGGGGTTGTCAGGATCGTGCCATTAAATCCCTGGCGGACGAGCCTGGGGATAAGGCCGCAGTGGTCGAGGTGGGCATGGGTCAGAAGCAGGAGATCAATGTCCCGGGGAGGGATGGGAAACGGGTCCCAATTCCGTTCGAGAAACGACCGCTCCTGGTAGAGGCCGCAGTCCACGAGGATGCTCAAACCGCCGGCCTCCAGTGAGTAACAGGAGCCGGTCACCTGTTGGGCCGCGCCGAGGAACCGGAGTTTCATCAGGGCCGGAATATCCTGTAGAGATCCAGTTCCGCGGCAAAGAAAAGGACCTTGATCCAGATCCGGGCCAATATATAGGCTTGGGCCCAGATGAATCCCAGGGCCAAAGCCGCCCCTCCCGTTCCCGGGAGAACGTTCGTCACGGCGATGAAGACGGCGGTCGTCGCGATGAATAGAAGGCCGACGAGGAGGTAAAGCCCCCAGGCTTTGAAAAACTTTCTCCCGATGAAGGACAGCGCTGCCGCCGCCGCCGCGAGGACCTTGCGGCCGTCCCGAACGACCAGGTGGATCTTCACATAATCAAAATACATCTGAACGATGGACAAGAGAAGAATGGTCATCAGGAACTTGAGATTGGAAGCGATAATGACCGGCATTTCTCCCGCGGCGTTCTTGGCCCAGACGTTGAAGGGGGCCGAGACGAGCTTAATCAGTCCGCCGAAGACCAGAATATATACCGGAAGTGAGAGCAGGAAGACTCTGAAGAACCTGCCGAAATGCTTACCGCAGTCGGCGAAGAACCCCTGGAGGGTCGTTTTTTCCCCGGCCGCCAGGCGCCCGATGATCCCACCATTAAGGAAAACGGAGACAAGGATGAAGAGAAGCGCCGGGACCAGCACCCAGCCCGCGAGGGCAGGAAGCAGGTCCTGGTATTTGTAGAAAATGTCTCCCAGCCAGATAAAATTCAATCGTCCCAGGCCTTCGCCCGCAGGCGAATGGCCGAAATCCTTGTTGAATAAAAAATAGATCGGCGACGCCACGATGATCCCGAAGAGCAGGTCGATAAGCCAGAGCCAGAGAATCATTCCGGAGTTTCTGCGGACAGTGGATACGCCGTTGCCGATGATCTTGAAGTTGCTCATGGTTTGCCTCCCTCTCAGCTCACTGAGCCCGCCGCGAGCAGCAGGTTCTGAATCAGGAACATGAACTTCGCCGCGACCTTGAGAATGCCTTTCCTCTTGGTCTCGATACGGAAACCGTTGTTGGCCCGGTTGGAGTCGATGAGCCAGATCATGTCGGGATCGATCCGGGCGAGTTTGGCCTTGGCCGGCTTCTCGAATTTCAGTCTGGCCCACCTCCCTTGTCCGTCCCATTCACGGACCTCTTCGCTTCCGTCATCGAAGACGACCCGGACCTTGAGCGGCACGCCGATTCCGACCCTGGCCTCCCCGAAGCGGCGGAGGGTGACCGTGGTGACATAGATCTTGTCATTCCGGGAGGGCTTTTCCTTTTTTTCGAGCTCGGCGATCTTCCGAACCGTCATCTCTTCCCGTTTGCCGTTGACGTCGAAGACGCCGAGGGATCGAACGGGCTTCTCGACGGACCGAAGCGACGCGACGCCGTAGTCGAAGTTCAGGGTGTTGAAGAACAATTCATCGAAGAACCACTTCAGGTCCTTTCCGGAGACCTCGTTGACCACGGCGATGAAATCTCCGGTCGCCGGGTGCTTGAAACGGTAACGCATGTTGAACGTCCTCATGACCCGGGCCATGATGTCCGCGCCCAGCAGACGCTCCAGGGTGTTCAAACAGGTCGACGCCCGCATATAGACGTTGGCTCCGTAGCTCCCGCCGTTGTAGAACTTCCAGGAAGGCGTCACGACGGGATCGTACTCGGCGATGTTGATCGCGGCCGCGCGGTCGGTTTCATAATCATAATAAACCGGAAGCTTCAAAAACCAGCCCAAAGGAATGCCCTTGAATGATGCGCCGAACTCTCCGGGACCATATGCCTTGGCGACGACCTTTCCGGTCGAATACGTATTGATGCCCTCGTCGAGCCAGGCCTCTTCGAACTCGTTATTCGCGACCAGTCCGTACCAATAGCCATGGCCGAATTCATGAATGATGACCCCTTCCGGCGACAGAGCCTTCCGGCTCTTCAGCACGGACGTCCCGGCCGTGAAAAGAGTGGGATATTCCATGCCGCCGCTCCCGGTCCGGAAGGGCGGATCGATCATGGTCACGGTCTCGTAAGGATAAGGGCCATACCAGAGGCCGTAATACTTCAAAGCCATCCTCAGGGCCTTGAAGTGGCGGTCGATCTGGTTTCGGTGCTGTTTCTCGATGAGCAGGGTCATCTTGACGTCCGGGAGCCTGACCTCCTCCAGCGGAAGCGCCAGCCGCCCGGCCGTCTCCTCGTATTCCTGGGGCGTCACTTCCCGGTTCCCGATGAATTCGCGCTCCACCTTGATGAATTCCGGGCTCGCCGTCCAGGCGAAGTCGTGAATGCGCGATTGCCCGTAGGTGTATGTGGCCGTTTTTTTTGCCGCGTCCGGGACCATTCCCGCGAGTTTCCCCGAGGACCCGACGACAAAGTTTTCGGGGACCGTGATATGGACGAGGAAATCCGCGAAATCCGCAAAAAACTCCGAATTGGCATGGTACTCATGGCAGTTCCAGCCCTTTCCCTCCTCATACACGCCGGGCTTGGGGAACCACTGGGCGATAAAATACGAGTCCTTGTAATAGCCGGTGCGCATTCCGCTCCGGGGCACCTTCGACTCGAACTCGCACCGGAGGCGGACGGTCGCTCCGGGCGCGACAGGCTCCGGGAACGTCACTCTCATGACGGTCTGGTCGCCGGGATGCCGGGGCTCGTCCCGGGTCACGAACTCGGCCGTCGGCTTGAGGTCCGTGCCGTCTTCAAAAGCTATCTTCGTCACGTCGACCCAGCCCCACTCCCCTTCCTTCACTCGGGCCCGGATGAAAAGAGACTCTTCCTTCGATTCCTGCATGACCGTGCTGTTTTCGTTCTTAAAGGCATTAGTGTAGAGATGGAAGAGCATATCGGGGACGGCATCATGGGAGGTGTTGGTCCAGGAGATCTCTTCCCGGCCGTGGAGCATTCTTTGGGCGTGGTCGAGCTTGACCCAGATCTCGTAGCGCAGCGGCTGTCCTACGGGGTTCTCCGCCGGCCGTGCCCGAAGAGGAAGGCCGGAGCCGCAATACAGAATGGCTGTGATCAACGGAAAGATAACACGGCGCATTTTCATGCTTCCCTCCTGTAAAAGGACCTTATTAAATAGACTGCGATTTGTCGCGGATAAAAGTTCTCCGGTTCCGTCAGGTGTTTCGCGTGATCCAATCTTGCCAGCTCGCGAGGCGCGGGAAGTACATGAAGACGAGGACCAGGGAGACGGCGAGGAGGGCGTAGAAGTCCTTGTTCAGCCCGCCGGTGAGGAAGAGGACGAGTCCCAGGATTGCCGGGACCTCGCTGAGGCAGACCGTGAGGATGGAGGCCCGGAAAAGTTTCTCACCGGCGATCTTGGCCGTGTCTCCGAGGGCGCGCTTGAGAAGGAGCGACTGGACGAGCCGGATGACGAGGACCTCGAGGACGGCGAGGCCGTAGAAGACATAGCGCAAAGTCGACATCTCCGGAAGAGGGGCGAAACCACGGAAGGGCTTGAGCAGGGCCCGCAGGGCCTCGACGACGATGAGATAAATGAAAAGACTGGCTATCATCGCGACGCCGATCATGGAGGCCGTCTTGTAGGACCTCTTCAATTCCTCCCTGTTCTCCATGGCATCCTCCTTTCCCGTGAATTCGCGTGCCGATTATACCACGAAAATCGATCTTAACCGCCGGCATCGCCGAATACGTCGTCATCGGCTTATGGTCTCTTTATCGGCCTTAAGATGGTTCCCATGTCCCCACCTCAATCGACGTAGAGCAGGAGCCCCTTAAGGTACTCCGTTTCCGGGTGGAAGATATTGACCGGATGGTCCGGGGCTTGGCGGTGCCTCTGGAGGATCCGGACGTTTCTCGATGCCTCGGCGGCGGCCTCGAAAACGATCTGCTGGAAAAGCCGTTCGTCCACAAAATGGGAGCAGGAAAATGTCAGAACGACCCCCCCTGCCGAGACTTTCTGGAGCGCGAGACGGTTGATGTCCTTGTATCCCCTACCGGCTTGCGGGACGTCGGTCTTTCGCTTGGCGAAAGCTGGAGGGTCGAGGATGACGAGGTCATATCCCGACACCGGCCCGCGCAGGAACGCGAAGACATCGGCTTCTATAAAACCATGCTCCTCGGGGTGGAGGCCATTGAGGAGGAAGTTCTGTTTCGCCAGCTCGAGGGCCGGGCCCGACGTGTCCACGGAATCCACCCGGGACGCCCCGCCCAACAGAGCATAGACGGAGAACCCGCCGGTATAAGAAAAACAGTTGAGCACACGCCTGCCAGCGGCCAGCGACCCGGCCAGCTTCCGCATCTCGCGTTGGTCGAGGTAAAAGCCCGTTTTCTGGGATTCGGCGATGTCCACCAGGAAGTCGAATCCATTCTCCCGGATGAAGACCTTTTCGACTTGTCCTCCGAGGAGAAACCCCGCTTTGTCTCCCAGGCCTTCTTCCCGGCGCGACGGCAGGTTTGATTTTTCGTAGATCGATGCGGGGCCAAGCTCCTGGACCAGCGTTTCGACGATAAAATCCCGCAGCTTCTCCATGCCGAGGGTTGCGATCTGGATGACGAGGGTCGTGTCATACTTGTCCACGATGAGGCCGGGGATGCCGTCCCCCTCGGCGTTGATCAGGCGATAGGCGCTCGTTTCCTTCCCGTCGCCGAAAAGCGCATTCCTGACGGCGATCGCCCTTTGGACGTTCTTCCGGAGAGCGGTGAACGGGTCTCCGGGGCCGAAGCTCACCATCCGGCCGATGATGGAACATTTCCTGTTAAAATAGGCGTATCCGAGCGACGCCCCTTCATGGCTTGAAACGGGATACATCCCGCCGTCGATGAGGCCCGCGGGAAGCCTTTCGACCGCGCCCGAGAAGATCCAATGATGCCGGTTTTTAATTGGTTTGTCTTTGCCTTTGCGCAGGACAACGGCCTGGTCCGTCATGACAAGCATCCTTTCGTTCCTTCGCCCCGGCATTCCCGGCAAAAGATGGTCGCAGCCACCCGGCGATCGGGCTCGGTCAGGTCGAAATCCCCCAAGTGTTCCGGTTCGACCCAGCGGACTTCATCATGATCCTGACTCCGGACCTCCCCAGCAAGAAGGCTTGTCCTGAAGGCCATCAACTCAATGGAAAGCTCGGACGTTTCGAACGAAACGGAGCATAGGAATTCCGGCGCTTCGATCTCGACCCCCAATTCTTCGCGGAGTTCCCGCCGCAGGCATTCCTCCGGGCTCTCCCCCGTTTCGATCTTCCCCCCAGGAAATTCCCATAGGCCTTCGAAACGGTCGCCCTTCTTCCGCCTGGCGATGAGGACCTTGCCGCCGCACTCGATGACAGCAGCCGTCACCTTGATCGCAAGCCCGCCGGATCCTTCAGCCTTCATTCGATCATTCACGTCCTCAATATTATCGGGTTGCCCTCGTCTTGACAAGCTTTTCCCCTCTAACCTTCGACCGCGTCTTTGTGCTAGAATCGCCGCATGATGAAGATCGCGTTTCTAGCTTCCGAGGTCATCCCGTACGCCAAGACCGGAGGTCTGGCGGACGTCGCGGGCGCCCTGCCCAAGTATCTGAACAAGCTCGGGGCCGACGCCAGGATCTTCATGCCCCTATACCGGGAGGTCAAGAAAAAGGGCCTGGCTCTCGAGACCGTCCTGGACCATGTCGAAGTGGATTTAGGCGACCGGAAGACGGCCTTTGCCGTGCGGTCACATTCCGGAAACGGCTTTCCCGCGTATTTCATAGAGAAGGACGAGTATTTCGACCGGGATTTTCTTTATGGAACCGCGGCCGGTGATTACCCGGATAACGGCGAACGTTTCGGGTTCTTTTCCAAGGCGACTATCGAGACCATCAAGCGGCTCGGGTTCGCCCCGGACGTCCTGCACTGCCATGATTGGCAGTCGGCCGTCGCCTTGGCGTTTCTCAAGATCATCCGGGCGCGTGATGCGTTCTTTGCGGGGACCCGGTCGCTTTTCACCATTCACAACCTGGCCTATCAGGGGCTTTTCGGAAAAGATGTCCTCGGGAAGATCGGCTTGCCCGAATCCCTATTCAATATGAACGACCTGGAGTTCTGGGGGAAGGCAAACTTCCTCAAGGCAGGGATCCTCTATTCCACGGCCGTCAGCACCGTAAGCCCGAGGTACAGCCGCGAGATCCAGACGCCGGAGTTCGGCTGCGGCCTGGACGGACTCCTGCGGAGCCGGTCCAGGGTGCTCTTCGGTCTTTTGAATGGCGTCGACTACGCGGCCTGGGACCCCGCAACGGATACGCTCCTCCCCGCTCGTTACAAAGCTTCGGACCTCACCGGAAAAAGGGTCTGCAAGGCGGAGCTTTTAAAGATGTTCGGCCTCACCGGAGGGGCGGAAACCCCCGTCGTCGGGATCGTGTCTCGTTTGGCCGGCCAGAAAGGGTTGGACATCGTGTGTGACGCTCTCTCCTCCCTCTTCGCGCTCGGGGTCCGGCTCATAATCCTGGGGACCGGAGAAGCAAAGATCCAAGACAGCCTTTTGGAAGCCTGGAAGGTTTTTCCCACCCAGCTCGGACTCAAGATCGCATTTGACGAAAAGATCGCCCACACGATCTACGCCGGCAGCGACCTCTTCCTGATCCCCTCCCGGTATGAGCCCTGCGGCCTGACCCAAATGTACAGCCTCCGCTACGGCACGGTCCCTGTGGTCAGGGCCACGGGCGGGCTGGACGACAGCATCCGGGAGTTCGATCCGGGAACATCGACGGGTAACGGATTCAAGTTCGAGGTCGCCTCGCCCGACGCCCTTGTCGGGGCCGTCAGGAATGCGCTAGCCGCCTTTGGGCGACCGTACGACTGGCAGGCCCTCGTCCGGAACGCCTTCAACGGCGATTTCTCCTGGGAGAAAGCCGCCGGAGAATACATGGACCTCTACAAGAAGCTCGCCGAACTTTAACGTTCCTTTCGCCGCCCGGATGAAGACTTCCACCTGTTTAGAGCCGTCGGCCGCCGCTCAAGGGGCCAGGGTATGGTGGGCGTGAATGCAAAGCCGCTGGTCTTTTTCTTTGACGAAAATCCTGGTGGACTTGCCGCGGGAGGAGAAAGAATTGCCCTGATTGCTCCCGGAATCGGTCCCGATTCTTATCGGATCAACAAGAGCGCATTCTGACGTCCGTCGGCGAACGCGCAGCCCTCCATCGTGAAGATGGCGTCTTCTTCATAGCCGACGCGGACGTCCTGGCCGTCCCACTCGGAGACCTTGGTCGTGGCGCTGAATTCGATGGAATACATCGTATTCAGGTGGAGCGGATATCCCCCCCGGTGGCGTGATCCTTCCGGTGCGCTTTCGGACGCCCGGGCATCGATCGGCGGACCGGCGGCATGGCCATAGACGCCGATGGGATGGGTATAGATAAGCGGTCGCAGGCTTTCGGCTTCGCCTTTCTTCATGGCGGCATCCACGACCTCATTCCCCGTTCGGCCTTCGCGGAACTCCGCCATAAGGACGTCCGCTACCCGGTTAGCGTTGGCCAAGGCCTCTTTCAGGCCCGGGGGCGCGTCCGTCTCCCCGGTTTGGAGGACGTAAGCGGACCATTGCATGTCCGTATAGAGACCCAGATACCGGATCCCGATATCGCAGTGGAGGAGATCGCCTCGCCGGATGACCACTTTGTCTTTGTCCTTAGCTTCCTCTTTTTTACTTCTTTGGATATCGATCGAAGGATGGAACCAGGGGTCGAGGCCGAGGTCCCGCACTCTCTGCCGGAACCACCATTCCACATCCTCGGTGGTCGTGACATCCGGAACGATAACCTTGTTGGAGAAAAAGTCGGCGATGATGTCGTGGCTGATCCCGCAGATGTGCCGGTAAACGCTCAACTCCTTCGGGCTCCGGGTTTCCAGCCAGCCGACGCAAAGACGGTCGGCGGAGACCAGCCGTTTGGAGTATTCAGGAGCGAGGGCGCCGACCAACTTGTCTTTCAGTCCGGCCGTCAAATGATCGCCGTAACCCCAGAGCGGAGAGGCGTCGATCCCGATCTTTTTCGGATTCAACTTCTTGATCGTTTCGGCCAGGCTTTCGAACTGAGTCTTGTTCTTTTTGTCCAGCCAGGTGGGTTTATACCCGGCGTCATTCCCTATACTGCCTCCCGATAACCGTTCGACGCCGAGCTCTTTTCCCCGGTCGTGGAACATCAGGATGGAGGTTCGGACAACGTACAGGCTCGTCGCGGGCAGCAGGGTGAAATAAACCGGACCCGGGTCGGGCTCATTGCTCATGACGAGCCAGAGGTCGATCCCCTCCCGCCTCATCAATTCCGGGAGGACATTGTCCAGCTTCCATTTCAGCCATTCATCCATGATCCGGGCTCGTTCTCTTTCCGGCAGAATGTTCATGCTGTCAACAGCGGCGTTGACTTGGAGGCCGGCGGAAAAAGAAACAGCCAGGATCAGAATCCACGAAAGGCAAGAGAACAATTTGAGCGCCCGTGTCGCCTTAGCAGCCATCATGGTTCTCCCCTCCTCAAAATAGATCTGTTTTATCCATCCGTCAATGGCCGGCATCTTGCAGCCGGTCTTGGTGCTCAAAACCGTGTCTCGGAAAGCCGCCTGTTATTTATCTTCCCTCAGGTATCCCGCAGCGGTCTCGGGCGGAACGGGGTTGATGTAGAATCCGGTCCCCCATTCGAAACCGGCGACCTTGGTCAGGACGGGAAGGATCTCTATGTGCCAATGGAAATATTGCTCGATTCCCGGCCAAGCCTTTTGGGACACCGTGGGGTTCGGGGCCTGATGGAGGATAAGATTGAAGGGCGGGTCGGAGAGCGTCGTCTTCAGCCGCGTGAGCACCGTTTTCAGAACCCCCGCCAACGAGGCCAGCTCTTCATCCCCCGCGGACGTGAAGAACGGGGAATGGCGGAGGGGGTAAATGGCCATTTCGAACGGGGACCTGGATGCGAAGGGCGCGATCACGAAAAATCGATCGTTCCGGAGGATGAGGCGTTCGTTGAGGCTTGTTTCCTCCCTAAGTGTCCGGCAGAAGATGCATTCCTTGAGGGTCCGGAAAAGTCTTTCCGAGCCGTAGACCTCTTCTTTCACCCGCTTGGGAACGATGGGGGTGGCCACGATCTGCGAGTGAGGATGGCTGAGCGAGGCCCCGGCCTCCTTGCCCTTGTTCTTGAAGATCTGGACGTACTGGTAGTGGAGGCCTTCCTCGATGGCCTTGATCCTCTCCCGGTAGACCAGGAGGACGTCGGAGATGTGGGATGTTTCCAGGTCGCCCAACTCCTTGTCGTGGTCCGGGTTCTCGATGATGACCTCGTGGACGCCGACCCCGGGCATCCATTGGAAGATCCCCTTGGCGGATTTAGGCGGCGGCGCGCCCGGGCTCAGGGCGGGGAATTTGTTCGTCACGACCCGGACCCGCCAGCCCGGCCCGTCGGGGGGGGTGCCGCTCTCGCGCAGGGCGAAGACCTCCGGCGGCGTCTTCGATTCGTTCCCCATGCAGAACGGGCAGAAAACCGACGCGCTTTCTTTTTTCTCCGGCGAGGCCGGCCGGAAATCGTCGGGCCGCTTGCTCCGCTCCGTGGCGATGATCACCCACCGTCCGCTGACCAGGTCTTTTCTCAGCTCGGACATCTTAGTCCTTGATCAGTTCCCGGACCTTAGCTTTGAGCTCGGCGAGAGACGAGGACTTGACCACGTAGGCGTCGGCGGCCCACGTCATGAAGTCCTCCTTGTAGCTCTGATAGGCGGTGTTGATGATGATCGGGACGTCCTTCCTCAAACCCATGATTTGGGCGATGAGCTCGATACCGTCCTTCCCCGGCATGCGGATGTCGGTGATGATCAGATCGAACGTCTTGTTCTTGAGCGAGTCCAGAGCCGAATCCGCGTCGTGGACAGACATCACTTCGTAGCCCTCGGCGGTCAGTTCTTCTTGGTAGAGGAGGCAGAGCGGCTGCTCGTCTTCCACGAGGAGTATCTTTTTCATGGCGAGGCCCTCCTTTCCTGGCATTGGAATAACAGACGGAACCGGGTCCCTTTGCCTCTCCGGCTCTCGACTTCGATCTTGCCGCCGCAGGCGTCCATGACCCGCTTGACAAAGGGCAACCCCAAGCCCATCCCCTTCTCTTTCGTCGTAAAGAAGGGCGTAAAAAGCTTCGCTTTGTCGGCTTCAGCGATCCCTCCGCCCGCGTCCTTGACGCTGAGGACGAAGATCTTTTCGTTCTTGGCATAGGCCAGGACTGATATCTTTCCTTCCGCGGGAGTGGCTTCGATGGCGTTTTCCAGGACATTGCGGAAGACCTCCCCGACATAGGTCGGGTCGCAGAGGACCTGGGGGGGGCACTTGGCGATCCGGACGTTCAGCCGGACGCCGCGGCTTTGGGCTTTGATCTTGATCTCCGGGCTCTCGATCACCGATTCGAGGACGGGCCGGACGTCAAAGGCGACCGGCTCCTTGAGAGTGACCTTGAGAAAGTGGGCGATCTGGTAGACGACGTCCTCCAGCCTCTTCGTTTCGTCCCGGATGATGCGCAGGTTGCGGGTCTTTTTCTCTTCGTCGACCCCCGGCTGGAGGAGCTGTTCCGTGAAGCCGCCGATGGTCACCAGCGGGTTTCTGAGCTGGTGAGTGACAAAGACCGCCATCTCGCCCAGGGCGGCCATCTTTTCCGCCTCGACGAGCTTCTTGTGGAGCGAGGCGGAATAGACGTAGTTCCCGGCGATCAGACCGCAGATGACCGCCAGCTTGATGTCCAGCGGGGCGATCGGGGCCTTGGTGAAGGCGTTGTCCAGGATGATCTCTCCGAAGACTTCGTTCCTGGCAAGCAGGGGAATGCAGACGAAATCATCCACCCCGATAATCTCCAGAAATTTGGAGTCCACCAGGGGCTCGTTCCCGGCGTCCTTGACCAGGAGAATGTCCTTGTCCCTGGCCGAGAGAGCGGGGATGAGGAGCTCCCCCCCGCTCAGGGGATAGCGCAGGTTCCGGATGCGCCGGCTCAAAGTGTCCTGACTCTTGCTGATGAGGGAACGGTTGTATTCGATGACCTCGACATAGCCGATGCCGGGGGTTGATAGGACCTCCCAGATGTTCTGCGCTTCCTGGGCCGACCTCGGGCCGAGCCACATCTCGCCGCGCAGGGTGTCGCCGTCCTTAAGGAAGAGCATGGCCCGGTTGAAACCGACTCCGGAGCCTGATGTCAGGGCGGTCAGCAGGACCAGGAGGTTGTCCTCCATGGAGAAAGGCTGGACAAACCCCTGGGAAATGATGGAGAGCAGCATGAGCTGGCGGGGGGTCTCTTTCTGGACTTCGGTAAAGTAGAAGCTGTATTTCTCGATCATGCCGGCTTCCAGTTCTTGGGGACGACGCGCACGCCTTCCTTGCTGATCTTGAAGTTTCTGGCGTCTTCCTCATCCGAGAAGCCGATGGCGAAGCCTTCCGGAATCATGGCCCGCTTGTCGATGATGACCTTCCGGAGCCTGGCCCCCTTTCCGATCTCGACATCCTCGAAGAGGATGGAGTCCTCGACCTCGGCGCCTTCGAGCACCCGGACGCCCGGCGAAAGGATCGAGTTGCGGATCTTGCTCCCCGTGATCGAGCAACCGGAGCTCAGGATGGACCTCCGGATGTCCCCGTTCTCGATGAAAGCCGGAGGGTACTGGGGCCTGTAGCTTCGGACGGGCCAGGAGGGGTCCTTGAGCTGGACCGGAGGGGCCGGCGAAAGGAAGTCCATGTTGGCGCGCCAGTAGGCGTCGATGGTGCCGATATCCTCCCAGTAATCGTCGAAGACATAGGCGTAGATCCCGTGCTCACGGACGAGCCTGGGCAGGACGTCCTTTCCGAAGTCATGGGAACTCAAGGGGTTCCGGGCGTCCTTGATCAGGGCTTTGATCAGGACGGGCGTCCTGAACACGTAGACACCCATGGAGATCAGTGCCTTCTCCGGGTCCCAGGGAAGGACGGGCGGCTTCTTGGGCTTCTCCAGGAAATCGACGATCCGGCTTTCCCTGTCGACCTGCATGACGCCGAAACGGGATGCTTCCGCCGCCGGGACGATCTTGGCCAGGACGACGGCGTCGGCGTTCCTGCCGGCAAAGAAATGGAGAACCTTCCCGTAGTCAGCCCGGTAGATGTGATCGCCGGAGAGGACCAGTACCGCCTCCGGGTTCTCCTGCTGGATGGTGTAGATGTTCTGGAAGACGGCGTCCGCTGTGCCCTCATACCAATGGTCGCTCACTCGCCCCTGGGCCGGGAGGGAGATGATAAAGTCGCCGCTCTCTGAGTGAAAGATGTTCCAGCCGCGCTGGATATGGCGCTCGAGCGACAGCGACTTGTACTGGTTGAGCAGCGCGATCCGCCGCAGTCCGGAATTCAGGGCGTTCGACAGGCTGAAATCGATGATCCGGTAGGCGCCGAGGAACGGGACGGACGGCTTGGCCCTGTCCTTGGTCAAAGGATAGAGCCTCTCCCCTTTGCCGCCGCAAAGGACCATGACCAGAGTCCGTTCAGATAACGCGTCCATCGGGTGTCACGACCTCTTTGAACAGGCTGTCTTCCGTCTCATAGGTTTTCAGGAGATCTTCTTCCTGTTCGGACAGCTTGCGGCCCGGCTCGAGCCAGCCGGCCAGCCTCTCGGCCCGGTCGAAATGCTCGGCGGCCCTTTTCTGGGCATAATCGCGGGCCGTCCCGGTCGAGATGAGGAACGGCCAGTCCGAGCTCTCCAGGAGGA
>Ga0315275_10004486_pt1 | contig 13047 bp, 11 predicted proteins | sample YL17G03_0_MG_FD_205557 | JGI IMG/M metagenome (GOLD analysis project Ga0315275, IMG submission 205557) | Sediment microbial communities from Yellowstone Lake, YNP, Wyoming, USA - YL17G03_0 | ecosystem: Environmental > Aquatic > Freshwater > Lake > Sediment | place: USA: Wyoming | collected... | reverse complement strand
TGCTGCAGAGGGTTATCAGCATGACGGAAGCATGCTCTCCGATAAAAACTACGCTACAACAGGACATATAAGAACTCAGCGTTCATGGTGGGAACAGGCTGAAACAATTGTAGGATATCTGAATGCTTTTGAACTGACAGGCGAAGAATCTTATCTGGACAAATCGCTTAGGTGCTGGGAATACACAAAGAAATATTTCATTGATAAAAAGAATGGCGCCTGGTTCACTTCTGTTTCAAAAACAGGAGTGCAAGGGGGCGACAAGGCAGGATTCTGGATCTGCCCATATCACAACGGAAGAATGTGCATGGAGGTGATCGAAAGAGTGAAAGACTAAAACATAATAATTCGTAAATTTGAATTAGTTAATGTCAGTCAATATGGTTACTTATACATTCGGTGGAAAGAACGGCCCCAGGCATGTTCTGCACGAAAGCAGTGATATGGTTGTTGTAAGGACAAGAAATTCGAGAAACCTTAAAAGTGCTGTAATCTCTGTTAAAGGGAAAAAAGCCCTGAAGGAAATGGAAGTAGTAATGGAATTTCCCGAAGCAGACATTACCGTTTTTAAAACCAGGGATTCTGTAAAGAACAGGGTAGTCTCAAGGAACAAAGCCAGGTCCGCATTGAAGATGGAGCCTGAACTGAGATTTGTCGGCAAGGTCCTTGTTGAAGCAGATGGGAAAACTCTTGTCCTTTACACCGAAAATATCTTCATTAAGTTTCATGACAATATAAACACAGATGTCTGTGAAAAGATCCTGGCTCAGAATGAGCTGAAAATTAAACAGAAGCCTGATTATGCAAAGAATGCTTTCTTTGTAAGCGCTCCTGAAAATACGGGTCTGCGGATCTTTGAAATTGCTGAATCGCTTCTTGGAATGAAAGAAGTGGAGCTTTGTCACCCTGAGCTTATAAGGAAAAGAGGCTATAAGAACATCCATCCGAAACAGTGGCATTTAAAAACCACTACTGTCAATGATGTAAAGGTAAATGCAGGTGTAAAGGCTGATCTGGCTCATAAGCTGGCCCTTGGGAACAATATTATCATTGCATTGATAGATGATGGCTTTGAAATTGATCATCCCGAATTCAACCAGCCGGGAAAAGTGGCTCATGCCCGCGATATATCATTAAACAATAATGATCCGCGTCCTAAAACTTCGTACAATAATCATGGAACCGCCTGTGCTGGTGTTGCCGTCGCCGCCGGGATAATTGCATCGGGTGTTGCACCCGGAGCAATCCTTATGCCGGTCCGTCTGAGCTCGAACCTTGGCTCCATCTCAGAGGCCAATGCTTTTATGTGGGCAGCCGATCATGGTGCTGACATAATTTCATGCAGCTGGGGTCCCGAAGACGGCGACTGGTCGGATCCTGAAGATCCTGTTCATACTACGCTTACAGATCTGCCTGACAGTACAAGACTTGCAATGGATTATGCTATTTCAAATGGGCGTAACGGGAAGGGATGTGTTATCACATTTGCTGCAGGAAACGGAAATGAGGATTGCAGGTTTGACGGTTATGCAAGTTATGAGAAAGTAATTGCAGTTGCTGCATGCAACGACAGAGGGAGAAGGAGTGTTTACAGCGATTACGGAAACAGCGTATGGTGCTCATTTCCAAGCAGTGATTTTGGTTATCCTCCATTTAACCACCCCGATCCGCTTACATCGGGGATTTATACAACAGACCGTCTCGGCAAAGCCGGCTATAATGAAAAAGGAGATTATACAGATGAGTTCGGGGGAACATCAAGCTCCTGTCCGGGAGTTGCAGGAACGGCAGCGTTGATCCTTTCCGCAAATACAAATCTTACCTGGCTGCAGGTCAGACAGATAATTAAGGAAACATGCGACAGGATCGACCCTGCCGGAGGGAAATACAATTCAAAAGGTCACAGCATATTTTACGGATACGGAAGAGTAAATGCCGAAAAAGCAGTAAAAAGAGCCCTGGAACAGATAACAAAGCGCCATACCCGTAAAACAAATCAACTATTCAACCAATCAACTATTCAACCATAACACTATAACACCATAACACCATAACACCATAACACTATAACACTATGACACTATGACAAGAGAAATAATATCAGCCTGGGACATTCAGAAATTAAGCCAGCCAGGATCTGAATCAAAATTCCCTGCAGCTACCGTTACTCAGGACGGATATTTCGACAGGCTTTTCAAGTATATTCCAGCGGAGCTTGTGGCTGGTTATATATTTGTCCTGGGAGTTGTGAAACAATTAACAAATACCGGTGAAATAAGGATTTTTCAATGGTCATTGTTTGTTGTATTCTGTATCCTGACTCCCTTATACCTGTGGAGGGTGCAGAAAGTCCAAAAACTTCAGCAGCATATCATCTCATGCCTCTCTTTTGTTGTCTGGGTATTTGCCCTGGGCGGTCCATTTGCATTATGCAGCTGGTATAATCCGGTTTATGGTGCAATATTGCTTCCGCTATTTACCTTGATTGTGGCAATCCTGGAAGCAGAATAGGCATGGGTAAGATCCCTGTATACGCGGAGAATTTCAATAATAACCTGAAACGCATTAAATCCATAGATTTTGTGCGTGGCATGGTAATGATCATAATGGCACTCGACCACACACGCGACTTTATGCATATTGACTCCCTCACACAGGATCCCCTGAATCTTGCAACAACTACCACACTGCTTTTTTTCACCCGTTGGATAACCCATTTCTGCGCTCCTGTTTTTGTATTTCTGTCAGGTACTTCAGCGTTCATATCTATGAAGAACAGGAATAACCTTGCATACACACGACGCTTTTTGATCACAAGGGGTATATGGCTGATAATTATGGAATTTACTGTTATCAATTTTGCCATCTGGTTCGATCTGCATATCAGGATATTGCTTTTCGAAGTGATTGCGGCAATAGGATTTGGATTTATTATCCTCTCCCTCCATCTCAAACTGCCCGCAAGGGTTATTGGAATAATCGGGCTGGTGATAATTTTCGGACATAATTTCTTATCCGGAATACAATTTGAAAATCACCCGGTCATTAAGCAAGTTTTATTTCCGCTTATCAATTTCAATTTGTACCAGGTCTCTCCTCGGTTCACTTTTGTTATTTCATATCCCTTAATACCGTGGTTTGGAATTATGCTTACCGGTTTCGCCGCGGGACGCTTGCTTGAATTGCCCGCAGAAAGAATAAAGAAAATCTTCCTCAGTATCGGTTTGTCTACCTTAATTGTATTTGCTTTTTTACGTTTTGTGAATTATTATGGAGATCAGTCTCTGTGGTCAGTACAAAAGAACGGTCTTTTTACATTTCTTTCATTCATTAATGTATCCAAATATCCGCCATCGCTCCTGTTTTCGCTTATGACACTTGGAATAATGTTTCTTATGTTTTACATCTCAGACGGTTTGAACAACGGATTCATAAGTACCGTAAGCGTCTTTGGCAGGGTCCCGTTTTATTACTTCCTTATCCATTTGTATCTTATTCATTCCCTGATGATAGTTGTAATGTTTCTGCAGGGTTTCCATTGGTCGGATTTATCATTTGAAGCATTTCAATATGGTCGTGCAGGAGCTGGCTCAGGTATAGACCTCTGGGCAGTTTACCTGATCTGGGTGATCGTGGTGGTTCTGTTATATCCGCTCTGCAAATGGTATGGGAACTACAAAGCAGCCCACAGGGAGAACAAATTTCTGCGGTACCTTTAAGATCAGATTAAGGTATTCCTGGGCTTTTTATATAATAATATCCTGTGCAAGCTGAGAATATTAAGGGATCTTATATAATTTTATCCTATCAATTGAACAGTTTGTCAAAATCACTGCTTTTTATAATTTAAACTTGTCTTGATTCGTATTGTTCATATAATCAATGGCATAGGTTGAATGTTAGCCTGGGAAACAGCTCATAAAGCTTAATTCTGATAAATTTCAGGCTCTTTTTGACGAACAATACCTTTTTGCCGTTCAACCTGGTTTCACACGTTTATTATCTCCTGTTTTTACTTGACAAACCATTCGAGGAATGATCTTGTTATCCCACTAAATGGCCATTATCGACTTGCAGGGATTATCTCTCGTTACTACTTTTACTTCGAACAAACAACCAATAGTTATGAAAACACTTTATGAGATATCATCAGGGGCAACAGGAACAGTCGTACTGAAACGACGCAAGATTGCCAAGGCATTACGCAGATGGTTAAGGGAAAATGAATTTGCGTACCACCATAGATTTTTTAGTGCCTGATTTCTATATCTGATTGAAACATATGTCAAACTAAATAGTAAATTAAAAATGAAAATGGAAAAATGTTTATTTGGAATTCTATTCGTTTTAGCAGCTTTAGTAAGCTGTTCAAAACCTGAAAGTTTAGAAGATCAGATTGTTTCTGATTCAAACGATGTTCTTCTTGCTACTGCTGTTGAACTCAAAGGTTATATAGCTTCTGTTCCTGCTGATATTAAAGGTATAGCAGACACCTGTAAATCCAAAACATTTACACTTCTTGCTGGCAAAACAACTGATGTAGGCAGTGTTGTTGTTGCAAATGATAAGAATTTCATTTATGTAACTTACAACACTACAGGTGGTTGGAATCTTGCTGAAGTTCATTTATACGTCCTTGATACTGAACCCACAGAACGTCTAACTCCTGGTCAAGCTCCTAATAAAAGTGGAAGCCTTGCTGATGGTACAACTACTTATACATTTACCATACCTCTTAAAGAAGGAGAATGTGGTTCCACATTATGGTTACAGGCACATGCTTCTGTTGTTAAAAATGGACAAGCCGGAGAAACTGCTTATGGAGGTGAAATTGTGATTCCAGATAGGGGTTCCTGGTATGGCAATATATCATACACAGTCGAATGTTGTAACCCACCTGTAGAATGTAAAATAAGTGCATCTGCCGTTGTTACCAATGTTAAATGTTTTGGAGCCAAAACCGGATCAATTGATCTGACAGTAGTAAATGGCACTGCTCCTTTAACTTTTGCATGGAGCAATGGTGCTGCTACTGAAGATATCAGTGAATTAGTTGCTGGTACTTATTCTGTAACTGTTACTGATGCACATCAATGCGTCGCTTCTGTAAAAGATATTATTGTCATGCAGCCTTCAGCCGCAATTACAGCAACCAGTTTGGTAACTGATATTACTATCTTTGGTGCCAACGATGGCGCTATAGATGTTACTGTAAATGGTGGTACACCCGCTTATTCATATCTATGGAATAATGGAGCAATCACTCAGGACTTAAGCAATTTAGGTCCGGGTCCCTATTGGGTTTCCATAACTGATGCAAATGGCTGCAATACTTCTCTCAGGGAATTGCTTGTTAAAGAGCCTGATGAAGAAAAGCCTAAAGGTATAGTTGCTTTTGCACGTAAAACATATGAGCCTATGGTAAAGTGCTTCCTGGATTATGGTTTTGATACTTTCGGTTGGACAAATGGGGCTATGAATCCAAATGAAACTTTTCTTTCAACCTACGAACTTTGGATTAATGTTGCAGGTTGTGACATATCAAAAGCTATAAAAGTTGGTGAAATAAGGCTTCATTACTTTGCCGGTACAGCAACTGCTACATTCACATTACTTCCAGGTTATACTATGAGCAAATCTGCTATGTACATGGGTAATGATATGTTTCCAAAGATTGGCGGAGTTAATACAATAGACCCTGCTAATTATCCTTACAAACATGATTTAAGCGGAGCTGCAACAGATAGCTATGTAGTCAATGGCCTTTCGGGTAATATTTACGTAATCGGTTACATACTTTTAAACCAGGCATCTAATTAGCAGATCTTTAAAGTTAGCTTTCGGAATAATCTTTGACTTTCAGAAAAAAAATCCCGGGTTGTTGCCCGGGATTTTGTATTTACGATGACGTATATGATCAATTCTCTCAGAAGAGAATATAAATTATCAATTAAAAGGTTCCGTTGTCGCAATTGATTTATTTTTACATATTCAGCGAGATTGCCTAATTTTGATTATTCCAGGTTCATGCTGATGCTGATGAGGTTGATTACATTGGGGTAAAATATAATTCATTATGAGGATTTTTCGTACGCCCGAATCCCGTTTTACTAATCTGAAAGACTTCCCGTTTCATTCTCATTCTATTTATGTAAATGACTTTCAAATGCACTATCTGGATGAAGGACCAATTAATGGCAATCCTGTCTTACTGCTTCACGGAGTTCCAGCATGGTCTTATCTGTACCGCCACATGATTCAAATAATTGCAGGAGCGGGTACCCGGGTTGTTGTTCCTGACCTGATCGGATTTGGGAAATCAGATAAACCAGGGAGCAGAAGGGACCATACCTATAATTCTCATATTGAATGGATTAAAATGTTTATAAACCTGCTAAATCTGAAAGAAATTATTTTGTTCGGCCATGACTGGGGTTGCCTTATCGGATTACGGATTGCTGCAGAACAGCCTGACCGGTTTGCAGGAATTATAATCAGCAACGGCATGCTTCCGACAGGAGATCAAAAACTTAATTTTTCTTTTAAGATCTGGAAGATTCTGGCACGGTATAGTCCGTTTCTCCCGGTTGATATGGTAATTGATTATGGGACTAAGGGGAAGCTGGGCAAAGAAGAAAAACGTGCTTACAGAGCTCCGTTCCCTTCATCAAAATACAAAGCCGGAATCCGTGCCCTGCCAGACCTTGTCCCGGTATCACCCGATGATCCGGAATCTGATGCTAACCGAAAAGCATGGGAAGCACTAACTAAATGGGAAAAACCTTTTCTGACCGTGTTCAGCAATGATGATCCGGTCACCCGGGGAGGTGATAAATACCTTCAGAAAAGAATTCCCGGTGCTGCCGGACAAGATCATACTAAACTGGAAGCCAGACACTTCATTCAGGAAACAAGAAGTGCTGAACTTGCTGATATTATAATTAAATTCAAAGAAAGAGCAGTTTCAGGGCTGTTGTAATAAACTGTACCTTCCGATGCGATGGAAATGCCGGTTTGAAAGTATCGGGGTAAAAATCCCGGAAAAGAGACTAACAACTCTCGATTTAGTTGGGAAGCTTAAAATCCCGGGCATAAAGAAATTTGGCCTTCTGACCGGGATCAGTGAGAGGAGGGTGTGCTCAGAGGGAGAAGATTCATTCTCACTTGCCCTGGACGCTGCGAGGGATTGTCTTTCATTCTCGAAATATCGTGCAGATGAACTGGATATGATCATCAATTGCTCAATTACGCGATATAAGGATGGATTATCTCATTTGTACGAACCGACTTTTTCCGGATTAATCAAGGAGGCTATCGGTGCTGAGAAAGCAATCACATTTGATATTTCAAATGCTTGTGCCGGAATGCTGACAGGCATTTATATAGCTGAAAACTATATAAGGCAGGGGATCGTTAGAACATGCATGGTAGTGAGCGGAGAGTACATTACCAATATCTGCGATCATGCAATTAAACACATCAGAACGCCTCTGAATTCTGAATTAGCCTCTCTTACAGTTGGTGACTGCGGAGCTGCAGTAATAATTGAAAGAGCAGTCAGGGAGGAAGAAGGATTGATAATATCTGGTTTTACAACTCTTAGCAAATACAGTAATTTGTGTACCGGGAGACAAAACCGGAATACTCCGGGGGGACAGATGAAGACAAAAGCAGCGAAAATCCATCAGGTTTCGATTACTGATTCTGTTCCGATTGTAAAAAATGCTCTTGAGAATAGCGGTTTATCCTTTAATAAAATTGACTACCTTATTCCTCATCAAACATCCCGAATATCAATTTTATCAGGAGCCGGTCAATATTCTGAATACTTCGGGGAAAGACCAGGTCAGGTAGTTATAAACTTGAAAGAAACGGGCAATACTGCATCCACAACGCATTTTCTGGCGATCTATCAGTATCTTACTGAAAAACGGTTTAATGAAGGCGACCGTATAATGCTTCTATGTATTGCTTCAGGGCTGATTATTGGTGTTGTAATCTTCAAAATGAATGAAATGGTTCACCGGTATGGGAACAAAGATTAATATGGTTGCCATTGCAAAACCCTTCTTCAGATTCTCATCCGGGGATTCAATATACCTATCGGCAAAAGCTGCAAGCCGATGTATAAGGGATGCAGGGATTGATCCCTGTGATATTGGCCTGCTGATCAATACAGGGATATATCGTAACAGAAATACCGGAGAACCAGCCATAGCCGCTTTAATTCAAAAGAAAATCGGTGCTTATTCAAGAAAGAAGATTGCCGGTGAGATTAATCCGGATGATTCTAAAACCACTTTCTCATTCGATTTGAATAACGGAGGTTGCGGCTTGCTGACAGGTATTCAGATTGCAGATGGATTTATTAAAGCCGGAAGAATACAATATGGAATGGTTGTTACGGGCGATTCTGAACCTTTCCAGGAATTGTCTGTAAACTTTAATTTCGAATCAGCAGCTGCTGCAATTATTCTTTCCGGATCAGAAGATCCGGGAGGTTTCTCTTTTTTCAGGTCATATTTTTTCCCGGAGTATAAGGAAGAATTTACCAGCAGTACCTATTTTGGCCATTTGAAGGGGAAATGGGGAAAAGGGAATATCCTTTTGGTCCGGCAGAAAGAAACTTACCTGGATATGTGCGTTAAATGCGCAGCAGAATCGTTGTTTAGATTCCTGAATGAAGCCGGGATTTCTCTTAATGAGACTGACCTCATAATTCCATCGCAGAGCCCTGCTGGCTTTGTTTCAGGGATGAAAAAACGAATTGGCATGAATGATGTTTTTGTTGAAATAATTAAGAAAAGGAATAAAGAACTTCATACTGCCGGGCCTGCATTCGTATTGAAGAAAGTATGGGATGATAACCATTTCAAAACTTCAAAGAATATAGTTTTCATGACTGTAGGTTCTGGTATATCTGTATCTTTTGCTCTTTACAAAAATTAAAATAAAACAGCCAATGGAATCCTCCTGTCAAAATATTGAAGGTAAACAGGTTAACAACATTTCTGAGTATCTGAAACTGAATGCAGAAAGGTTCCCGGATAAACCGGCTCTTCTCCACCCTGTACGGATAACCTACAAAGAATTAGAGGCAGAAGTTAACAGATACTCATTTGGATTGGAGAATGCCGGTATTAAAGCCGGAACCCGGACAATTTTATTGTTACCTGTCGGTCCTGAATTCTTCATTCTTACTTTTGCTTTATTCAGAATTGGCGCCATCCCTGCAATGATAGATCCCGGGATGGGAATAAGAGCCATGTTAAAAGCCCTGGCGGATTTAAAGGCAGAAGCATTTATTGGCATCCCCAGGGCTCATTTGTTAAGATTTATCCGCCCCTCTGTTTTTAAAACTGTTAACATCAAAATAGCCACAGGTAATTTTTGGTTTTTGGGAGCCCAAAGACTTAAAAGTACTCAAATTGATCCGGGGAAAAAATATCAGGCATGCAAGGTAGACGCTTGTACAACATCCGCGATATTTTTCACAAGCGGAAGTACTGGTCCCGCTAAAGGAGTTGTTTATACAACCGGAATGCTTGACAACCAGATTCAGGTGACAAAATCACAATTCAGAATCGGTTCAGATGAAATTGACCTTTGTACTTTCCCTTTACTGGGACTATTTGCTATTTGTCATGGAAATTCATCGGTTCTGGCGGATATGGACATGATGCACCCGGCAAAACTCGATCCCTCCAGGGTAATAAAGAACATTCAGGATTTTGGATGTACCCAGATGTTTGGTTCGCCTATGGTATTGAATAAGCTTTCGGATTATGGTACTGCAAACAGAATCACGCTGCTTTCGCTCAGACATATTATTTCGGCCGGCGCCCCTGTTCACCGGGAAGTTTTGGAATCATTCAGTCAATTGATTGCAAATGAAGCAAAAATACATACTCCCTACGGTGCTACCGAAGCTTTACCGGTTACGGATATTAATACATCTGAACTTCTCCTGACAGGTTCAGACAGACCGGAAAATGAGAATGGGATCTGTATCGGCTATCCGGTTAATGGATTAGATGTCAGAATAATTGAAATTACAGATAATCTGATCTTTTCCTGGAATGAAGCAAAACAGATACCAGTCAATGAAATTGGGGAAATCGCCGTTAAAGGACCATGGGTCTCAATTGAATATTTTAATAATCGTGATGCCAACAAGCTGGCAAAAATCCCTGATCCGGCTGATCATGGCATCTGGCACAGGATGGGAGATCTCGGAAGAATTGATGAACAGGGGAGGTTATGGTTCTATGGCCGTAAAACGCAAAGAGTTGTCACTGAGAGTGGAACATTGTACACAATCCCTACGGAGGCAGTTTTTAATCAACATCCCCTGGTCTCTCGTTCTGCATTGGTCGGTGTCCCGGACAGTCTTACCGGACTAAAGAAACCTGTAATCTGTATCGAGTTGAAACGCGGATCGGTTCCGGCAATGAAAATAACAAAGGAATTACTGGAATCAGGGGGTACTAATAACCTGACGAAAGTTATTTCAGATATTCTGTTTTTCAGTAAGTTTCCTGTCGATCCCAGACATAATGCCAAAATCTTTCGTGAAAAACTGGCCGGATGGGCTGTAAAGAAAATCAAATGAATGCTTTAGTAACAGGAGGAGGAGGGTTTATTGGGTCTGCACTTGTACATGAACTGGTAAAGACAGGATACAATGTAACCAGTTTTTCCAGAAGTGATTATCCTGAGCTCAGGGAAATCGGAGTTGCAGTAAAAAGGGGAGACCTGTCTGACAGGGAAGCAGTTTTAAACTCGTGTGACGGCATTGATATTGTTTTTCATGTGGCGGCAAAAGCAGGCTACTGGGGTTCGTATAAGGATTATTATGAAACCAATGTCAGGGGAACAGTGAATATTATTAATGCCTGCAGGGAAAAGAAAATCAAATGGCTGATATTTACCAGTTCTGCAAGCGTCATTTTTGGCGGAACCGACATCGAAGGTTTGGACGAATCGTTGCCTTATCCATCCAGGCCTTTATCTGATTATACTGCTACCAAGGCACTGGCTGAACAATATGTATTGAAAGCCAATTGCTCTTCATTGCGGACACTGGCTTTAAGACCTCATATTGTACTTGGTCCGGGTGATAAACATATAATTCCAAGGGTTTTAGCTCAGGCAAGAGAAGGGAAATTACTTCAGATAGGTGATGGCAATAATAAAACAGATATATCATATATTGACAATGTGGTTTCTGCTCATTTATGTTCTGCAAAGGCAATAATGAATAATCCCGAAGTATCCGGGAAAGCATATTTTATTTCAAATGGAGAGCCTGTTGTAATTTGGGAATATATTAATACAATCCTTAAGAAGGCAGGACTTGAATCAATTAATAAGTCTGTTCCGGTGAGGGCGGCATTCATTTATGCAGCTCTCACAGAACTATTCCATATAATATTCATTATCAGGAAAGAGCCGAGGCTGACAAGATTTTTGGTTCATGAATTATCCCAGTCTCACTGGTTTAATATAAATTCAGCCCGTAAATTGCTGGGGTACAATCCGGGAATTTCAAATATGGAAGGACTGAAAAAGTTGATTGAAGCACTGCCAAAACCTGGTCGCTAAAAGGCATTTGGCTTACATAATTACTTTGACTACTCCTCAACGTATTCCGAGAATTTTTCGTCGATATGCTGATTGAACCACTTATCGATGATAGATTTTTTAAACCTCCATTCCTTTCCCAGTTTTGCTGCAGGGATTCTCCCGTTTTGGGCCCAGGTATAAATTGTCTGCGGTTTAAGTTTTAAATATTTTGCGACTTCCTCAAGAGTCATTATATCTTCCATATTCTATTTCTTCTTATTCAGCAGATTTAAAACACCTGAATCGTCTGTCTGCGTGTTGTTCTTATCAGGGCTTTTATAAGGTTGCACAGTTACACCATGCTGGGGCGAGTCTTTCTTTGCAGCAAGCTGTTGGACAGAAAATACAATTGCCGTGTAAAAATTGCCCTCATATTTCCTGAACAGCTTGAATTCTTCAGTCTTGTTACATAAAAACGGCCTTAAATTCCATGCCAGCTGTATGCCGACAAATGCTAATATTACAATCCAGATCCTGAACACTGTGACCCCGATCTTTGGATAAATGTCTTTCTTTTCACAGGCAAATTTTAACGCATCTATCATCAGCTTCATGCCAAAAATACCTGAGAACAGAAAAATCGCGACATGCAAAAGCTGTAAAAAGTGATAATTACCTCCGGTGATCTGGAATAAAATAACAATAGGAGCAAAGGATAAAGCAATAGCAGAGGCAAGCACGAACCCGCTCAGGACAATAATTAACATCTGCCTGAGAGTCATTTTTGAACCCAGAACTTGCTGAATAACAAAAAATGACGGGAAACAAATTGTCAAAGCAGATAAGAACAGAAATGTAACTTTTAGTCCGGCTGCAATTGATTGAATAAAACTATGATAACTGCCCATCACTATGCCATAGAGAAAAGTAAAAGCACATATTATCAGGATCTGGTAAATAATCAGTCTGCCCGATTCCTCTTTATTTCTTTCATTGAAATACGATTCCGTGTTCTGGAATATTTTAAATACCTCCATCACTGCATCTGACTTTTTCATGACAAAAGATTTTTGGTTTGACCATATAAAGGTAATAAATTTTTATAAATATAATACTGTTTTATAATGTTTTTTATTGTATGATTCTGTTTGTTGTGATTATAGAATAAAGCCCGCAAATTCACATTATGATAGCCCTAACTTTATTTCTTAGGGATCTTTTTCTTATCTTTATTTCAAGAAACCAGCGTAAAACCATGAAAAGTTACCTGAAACAGGCATTTATCTTCCTTCTGATACTTTTATCCTCTATAAGGGGATTATCGCAAGCAACCAATCCCGAGCCAAAAACCCTTGAACCAGGTTCAAAAGCCCCTGACTTCAGTTTACTGGGAGTTGACGGTAAGAAATACAGTCTTAAGGATTTTGAAAAGGCAAAGGTTCTGGTAGTGATCTTCAGCTGCAACCATTGTCCCACGGCACA
>Ga0315275_10004485_pt1 | contig 13051 bp, 9 predicted proteins | sample YL17G03_0_MG_FD_205557 | JGI IMG/M metagenome (GOLD analysis project Ga0315275, IMG submission 205557) | Sediment microbial communities from Yellowstone Lake, YNP, Wyoming, USA - YL17G03_0 | ecosystem: Environmental > Aquatic > Freshwater > Lake > Sediment | place: USA: Wyoming | collected... | reverse complement strand
GCGCCTGGACTCCCGCGTTCCAGAGGCTTCGCGTCCACCGCTCGGCGGCGCTCCGCGTGGGCACGTACACGAGGGAGGGCCCGCGGTACGGACGCAGAAGGTTGAGGAGCCGCCGGCGGCGCGCGTCGTCGTCAGGGACGCGGGTGGCGGCGAGCCGCAGGTTGGGCCGGTCGAAGGAGCCGACGATCCGCTCGATGTCGTCGCCGAGGCGCAGGCTGGCCGCGACGTCGTCCCGGACGGCGGGCGTGGCCGTGGCCGTGAGTGCGAGCGTCGGCGGCATCCCGAGGGCGCGGCGGACGAGGCCGATCTGCCGATACGCGGGGCGGAAGTCATGGCCCCACTCGGAGACGCAGTGCGCCTCGTCCACCGCGAGCAACGCGACGCCGATGCGCCGCAGCGCGCCGATCATCGCACCGTTGGCCAGACGCTCCGGGGCGACGTAGAGGAGGCGGAGGCGCCCCGCCGCCGCGTCGTCCATCACGCGAGCGCGCTCCGCCCCAGACTGCGCGCTGGTCAGCGAAGCGGCCGCAATGCCGCGGGCGCGCGCCGCCACGACCTGGTCGAACATCAGGGAGATGAGCGGCGAGACCACGACGGTCAGCCCGTCCAGCACGAGCGCGGGAATCTGGTAGCAGAGTGACTTGCCGCCGCCCGTCGGCAACACGACCAGCGCGCTGCGGCCCGCGAGCGCCGCCCGCACGGCGCGCCGCTGCCCCGGGCGGAAGTCGGAGAAGCCGAAGCGGGCGCGGAGTTCTTGCGCCGCCCGCGCGAGGCGCTGCGCGAGGTCCGTCACAGTCCCCCACGGTAGCGGGCCGCGACGGAACGGCGGGATCAGGATATTGCGGTGAGGGGCGAATTCGTGCGGACACGCCCGGCGCGCACGCTGGAACCGTCCTTGGCACGGCTGACCGAGCTATCGGGGGATCCTGGCTCTCGGTGTGGCTGCCCGCATGAAGAGAATCGCGTCCGCGTGATCCGGCCACGCACTCAGGAACGACTGATAATTCCAGGGCCGGCTCAAAATCGGAGAACGGAGCCAGTCGCCGCCCGGCGGCACATTCCTCAGGGGAACCACAGCCTGCTCCAGACCGATCGCTGCCAAGAGCTCCTCGAGTTCGAATGTGGAGTCTTGGTCGGACACCACGGTGTAAGTCATCGAGGGTGGCATCGCGGTCCACCGGAACTGGCCGCTGTAGGCCGTGGCAGCGATGACGAAGGTACGATCGCCGAAAGCCTCCCAGACCCCTTGGCCCATCGTGACCGTATGGCCCGCCATCGTGACCACTTCTGCGGCGTTCTGGCGAAGGACATGAGGGTTGGCCGCCCAGACGATGATCTTCCGTCCCGGAAAGTACTCCCGAGCGAGCCAAACCAGATTCTGAGCCATCTGGCGGTCTCGGTGATCGCCATATGCATCACTCGTGACGGGCGTCGCCAGGTACTCCGCGAGGCTCCGTGACACCTGCGCCCAGAGGCGAAGCGTTCGTCCCTCTGCGGCGGAGCGGATTTCTCCCGCATCGGCGAGTCGCTCGGCCAGCCACCGGAGGTCCGGCAAGACGTCCTGCTGGGCGCGCCGAATGGTAAGGGAGTCGCGCGTGCCGCCCAGGAATCCGGAGAGTGTGGTCCAGAAGCCCTGAACAAGGTTCCTGCCTTCCTCCCCAAGGTGTTCGCGAGCAACGAGTTCCCTAAGTTCGGGAACGAGTTGTTGGCGGGAGAGTCTGCCGGTGAGCTGGCAGTCGACGCCGGAGACCTCGAGTGGGTGTGGGCCGACTGCCTGCTGGCCCAAGTAGCGCGTCAACGGCTGGAAATCGGCGGCGTACGACCAGGTGCCGAACAGGCCTTGGCGCATCGCGTCGCCCGGGTCGTGTCCCGCCTGTATGAGCTGCCAGACCTTCCACATGTCGTAGAGTCCCGACTCGAATGCTATGACGTCGAACCCCATCTCCTGGTGGAGGAATCTGATCAGTCGAGAATTGGCCCGGATGGTCGTCCCGCTGGCGTGGCTCTCCTCCCCCAGCAGGACTACTCGCGCATCACCGATTGCTTCGCGCAGCGGCCGGAGGTCGGTGAAGTCATCGTCGTCCGACGCCAGGGAGCGCATGGGTATGGCGTGCTGGGCGAGCCACGCGACGCGAGGATCGCTCCGCAGTGAGTCCAGCCGAGCAGCATAGCGCGCTGGCGAGAGTAGTTCGTCCACCAGTAGCTCATAACGCCGCGCCACCGAGTCCTGCTCATCCCATCGGTTGATCGTGAGCCGATATCGTCCCGTCTCCTGCACGGCATGGGATAGCATCAGGGCATGGCTACGTTGGAGCGTGTCCCCGCGAGGCCCGATCAGACGCAGGTAGACTTCACCGTACCCCGGGCCACCCTCGCCTTTCACTCGCAGGAACTGCCCGGCAACGAGGTTGAGGCCGTAGGCATGAGGTTGCCTCGTGACGACGCCTTCGACCGGATGACCGGGCAAAAGGACTGGCAAGGAGTCTTGGGCAGATCCCTGTTGGGCGAGGCTGCCGAGACACGCGCCGACCAGCAGGAGGACCGGGAGCCAGCCAAGCCCCGCGTGACGGTGGCACACTGGCCGAAAGGTCGAAGACCGTTGGAACTGTTGGGTCGACATGATGTACCTACTTCCGCTGCTCACGCGACACGCGGCGCACCCCCGCACCGCCGCGGCTAATCCCGTCGGCTCAGTTCATGACCAGCACGCGGCCCGCTCCCAACCGCACGTACTCGCTGCCGTACGCCTCGGCGAACTGGGCGATCGCCGGGGCCCCGGTGCAGTGGGTCGCGCCGACCCGCCGCACGCCCAGGGCACGAAACTCGGAGACGATCTGTCCGATCTCTGCGGCGCTCTTGTCGACCAGGTGGAAGCCACCCATAACCAGGCGCACGGGGCCGCCGAACATCTCGGTGGCGCGCCGCACGATGGAGACGACACCCGGGTGCGCGCACCCGGTGATGACCACCAGCCCGCTGTCCGTGGGTATGACCAGTGACTGCTCGGGAGTGTGCCCATAGAAGCCTTGGCCGGCCATCATCTCGCCGGTGGTGAACACGCCGGGGATCAACTCCTGCCCCGGTGCGGCTTCCTCCAGCGCGAACTTGTCGCCGAGGCGATCCCGGTCCGTATCCGCCTTCGGAAACGCGCCCAGCAGGTAGAGGAGGGGCCGCACATGCCTGTCGACCAGAGCCTGAAGCCCGTAGGAGTGGTCGCCGTGAGCGTGACTCAGCACGATCGCCTCAATGCGGGAAGGCGCGATGCCGAGGGAATCCATATTGCGTCTCAAAATGTACGGGTTGAAGCCGCCATCCATGAGCAACGTGTGTCCCCGATACTCAATCAGCGCGGCAAACCCGTTGGCCGCCTGGAAGCGGGTATTCGCGGCGATGTTGTCGTACAGCACGGTGATCCGCAGCGCGCCCCCTTGCACGGCCTGCGGCGACGCCGGCGGGCGCAACACCGGGCGCTCCGGGACAGCTACACCCCCCGTGTCCTCGAGGAGCGAGAGCCGGTACGCGCCGACGCGAAGCTCGTCGCGGAAGCTGGAGGCGAGGATCGTGTAGCTCCCCGCCACCGGCGTCCGGAACAAGACGAGGCTATTGCGGTGACCGAAGCGGCCATCGTCGTTGGAGCCGATGCGCGCCCCGTCGGGGCCCAGGACCGTCAGATACGGGTCCACATCGTCCGATCGCAGCTCGACGCGGAGCCGCGCTCCCGGACGGCCATCGAAGGTCCAACGGTCCTGGTAGGGTCCGTCGGAGCTGAGGTCGTCGCCGGGCTCGAGCACGCCGGTCCGCGTCTCGCCGAGCGCGATGGCGGCGCTCCGGCCGGGTGCGGCGGCGGACGGCGTCTCCCAGCGGCTCACCGTGAGGGTGTAGCGGCCGCGCGCCGAGTCGCCCATGGCCGTCGCGATGATGCGGTAGGTCCCCTCGCGCGCCAGAATCAGGTGGAGCCGCGCGTTGAGCTCGCCCCCTGAGTCGTCGTCGGAGCCGAGAGCGAATCCGTCGGGACCCCGGACGATGAGGTAGGCGTCGACGTCCGCCGAGACCAGGTCCACTGTCAGGCGGTCACCGCGCCGTCCCTGGAGTAGCCACGTGTGGTATGGCGCGCCGCCGGTTCGGCGCACCGGGTCGCGGAACGTCAGCGAATCGCTCACTGGCAGGCCCACCGTCAGAACTCGGGGCACCTGAGCTGCGAGGGGCACGGCGAGGGCGAGGGCGCAGAGGGCGGGCAGGAAGAAGCGGCGGGTCATCGGGCGGTCCTCCGTCGAAGTGGTTCGGCACGCTGACGAAGACCTTCCTCCGTAGGACCATCCTTCGGGTCTGCCGGAGCACCCGGGCGGGTGTCGGTGCGCCGTCGTATGCGGCGTTGAAGGACCCGCCCCACTCAGTGACTGCCCCGCACCATATGCATCAGCCGCACCGTGACGGCAAGAGCCGTCGGGCGACGGAGGCAACGTGCCAGCGGCACTCCATTGACAATCGATCGGGGAGGATCCATGTCTCCCCGGTCGCCACCCTCACCTTCATCACAGGTTGAGGCCCCGCATGCCGAGCACGCCGTCCGCCAGTGCGCAACCGCCCAGCGTTGCCGCTGCTCACAGCCCGACCGACCTGACCCCCGTCGCCCCCAACGAACGAATCCAAGCACTCGACCTGCTGCGGGGTTGGGCGCTGTTCGGCGTGCTGTGGTCACGCCTCAATGACGATTACGGAGCCCGCGATGCGACGACCGCAGCTGATCGCGGACTCGCCTGGATGCAGTACCACGTGATCGAGGGCCGCTTCTATACGCTGCTCTGCCTGCTGTTCGGCATCGGCTTCGGGATTCAACTGCTTCGCGCGACCGAGCGAGGGGTGGACGTCAGGGCCGTCTACTACCGCCGCTCCCTGGCCCTGTTGGCCATTGGGGCCGTGCATGCGTACCTGATCTCGGATGAAGACGTTCTCACGATATATGCCCTCGTCGCGTTCGCGCTGGTGATGTTCCGAACGGCGAGCACACGGCGCATTCTCATCGCTGCAATCCTGCTCTGGTTCCTGGCCCCAACAGTCCTAGCCTGCGGCAGGCTTCTGGCCGGCATGCAGTTCTTCATGCCATCCGTCGACAATGCGACGAGTGATTGGATTCGCGCACACGGTTCCTGGCTCCAGATTGAGCCCATTCGCGTCGCTGGCCATTTGCAATGGCTGGGCCGTTTTGGGCTCCGGCTCTACTTCAGCATTCTGGCGCTGTTTCTGATGGGGTTGTGGGCCATGAAGAGCGGGTATCTGCGCCGCGTCATCGAGGACTCGAGAACGACGCGTCGTCTTCTGCTCGTCGCCGTCGTCGCGGCGGCAACCGGCTACGCGTCGAGCGTCTACCTCGTAAAGCTCCTTCTCCCTGTCCTCGGAGGAGCGCAATCGACGGGTCTCACCGATCCTCACTTCTGGTATCGCCAGGGCGGCCAATTGGTCATACGCGTGTTCAACTGGTCGACGGAAGGGACCGCCCTCGCCTATGCCGCCATCCTGCTGCTGCTGTGGCAACGACCCCGCATCGCCCGCCTGCTCCGGCCGCTTGCCGCGACCGGCCGGATGGCCCTGACTACCTATCTCACGCAGTCTGTCGTGTGCACGCTGCTGTTCTATGGCTACGGCCTGGGCTGGTATGGCAGGGTGGGCTATACTGGGATGTTCCTGATTACCCTCGTCCTGTTCGCCTGTCAGATGGCCGCGAGCACTTGGTGGCTGACGCGGTTCCGCTTTGGACCGGCCGAATGGCTCTGGCGTGCACTCACCTACGGTCGTGCGCCACGGATGCGTCTGGCCGACGAGCCGGCTGCGTAAGCGTCAGCGCTCGGCCGGCGGCCCGGTCGGAGGGGTTGTCCGTCGGGCTGCCCGCCGCTGCAGGAACCGCAGCAGGAAGGCCAGCACGATGATGGCGAGGCCGGCGTAGCCCAGCCACGTCCGCCCGAAGCGGTCGGCGGCCAGCACCAGGCCGATCCCCACCAGCGTCAGGGCGTACTTGGCCAGGATCCAGCCGTTCACGGGAAGCTCACTTCTTCAGGAACAGCGCCACGAACTTCCGGAAGTCCGGCGTCTGGCGCGCCACGGTGTTCACCTGCGCCCCCAGCCGCACGCCCTCGGCGAAGCCGACGCCGTCGAGCCGGTAGAACTGCTGCTTCGTCAGGGCCAGCGCCGAGGCCGAGAGGCCGGCGAGCGATGCAATCAGCTTTGTGACATCCGCCTCGAACCGCCGCGCCGGCAGCACCCGCGAGACGAGCCCCGCGCGCAGCGCGTCGCCCGCCGAGAGGATCCGCCCCGTCGCGGCCAGGTCGAACGCCACCTTCTCGCCCGCCGCGCGGCGCAGCATCGTCATCACCATCGCCGGCACGAAGCCGCGCTGGATCTCGGGATAGCCGAACCGCGCCGCCGGGTGCGCGATGACGAGGTCGCAGGCGCTGGCGAGCCCGCACCCGCCCGCGAGCGCGCGGCCCCGCACCACGGCGACGGTGATCTTGGGCAGCGCCCGCAGCGCGACGAAGACATCGCCCAGCTCCATCGCCCGCCGCTCGTTCTCCTCCGGCGGCAGGTCGGCGGAGGCGAGCAGCTCGGCGAGGTCCAGCCCCGCGCAGAAGTCCTTCCCCGCCCCGCGCAGCACGACGACGCGCACGTCGGCGGCCAGGTCGCACGCCGTGATCGCGGCGCGCAACTCGGCGATCATCTGGCGGTCCAGCGCGTTCCGCTTGTCGGGCCGGTTGAGGGCCAGCGTGGCGACGCCGCCCTCGCGGCTCACGAGGACGCGGTGTTCCGGCGCAGCGGACGTCCGCTTGTCCGCGTGTCCGCTCGTCCGCCTAGATCGTGCCATCCGGGACCTCGACTTCCATCCGCAGCAGTGCCGTGCTCAGCGTCTTGCCCTGCGCGTCGGTCTTGAGCGAAACCGTGCCGCCGCCGCCCAGCGCCCCGTGGAGCAGGAAGTTGAGCGCGCCAAGGTTCGGCAAGTCGAAGCGCGCCACGCCGCCGGTCAGCATCCCGCGGAAATGCGCGGTCACCCGCTCGACCGTCAGTTCCCGCGCGAGGATGGGGTAGAACTCCGGGCGCCGTGCGATGACGCCGACGTTGGCGGTGTCGCCCTTGTCGCCGCTGCGGGCGTGCGCCAGATCCACCAGCCGGACCTTCATCGGCCTTTCTCCAGCAGATCGAGCTTGCGCTGCAGCGCGACGGTGCGCTGCACGGTGAGCCGCGCGATCTGGAACGCCCCGAACGCCAGCACGATGAACACGGCGCCCGGGACGATCATCCGCATCCGGAAGATGAAGAGCCCCGCGATCAGGGCCAGGAGCAGCGAGCGGATCCGCCAGCCGCGGACCTCGCGCATCGCGCGCTTGATGACTTCCGCATCCCGCGCCTTGTCGCCGAGCAGGGAGGGCCTCGGAATCGTCATACGGTGATGACCCGGATGGTGGGGGTGATCTCGCGTTTGGGGACAAGCGCCGGCCAGAACGCCACGATCTCCTCGACCTTGGGGCGGCCCCCCGCGAACCCGGTGACGCTCGGCGGGCCGTTGAGGATGAGCGGCGCCAGCTCGCGGGTGAAGCGCTCGACCGCCGACCGGTGCCGCGACCGCACGCCGATCCTCAATTGCACCTCGGCGAGGTCGGGGTCGGGCTCCCCCGCGAGCGGCCCGTGCGTCGCGTTGGCACCGACGAACTCGGTGAGGATCTCCTCGAGTTGGAGACCGAGCCGCTCGAGGCGCGAGCGCAGCACCCGATCGGCTTCCCGCGCCTTGGCATACGCGTCGGGCCAGGCATAGACCAAGGTGCCCACCGCTTTGTACCCGTAGCGGTACGCCACCGAGACCTTGAGGAACTCCGTAGCCGGATGACCCGAGACCCCGGACACCCGGACCCGATCGGGGCCGACCTGCTCGAGCCGGACGGTCGTGAAGTCGGCGACGCCGTCGGGCGTGATGTAGGCGTGCGGGTCGCCCATCTCGTACACCAGTTGCTCCTTCACGCTCGCCACGCTGACGATGCCCCCCGTCCCCGCATGCTTCGTCACCACGAAGCTGCCGTCCGGCGACGCTTCGACGATCGGATAGCCGACGTCCTCGAGCCGCGGCACGTCCGGCCAGCCCCCAAGGAAGTTGCCGCCCGAGCACTGCGCGCCACATTCGATGACGTGCCCCGCGATCGTGCCCGCCGCCATCAGATCCCACGCGTCGGGGGCCCAGCCGAAGGCGTGGATGAGCGGGGCGAGGGTGAGGCCCGTGTCGGTCACCCGCCCCGTCACCACCACGTGCGCACCCTGGCGCAGCGCGTCCACGATCGGCCACGCGCCGAGGTAGGCGTTCGCGGAGACGACCCGGTTGCGGATGTCGGTGAGCGGCCGGCCGGTGTCCATGTCGCGCAGCTCGACGCCGCGCGCGAGCAGGTCGTCGAGGCGACCGAGGATGTCGTCGCCACCCACGACGCCGATGCGCAGCCGCCCGGCGAGCCCGAGCCGGCGCCCCGCCTCGGCGATGGCCTGCGCGCAGGCCTCGGGGTTCACGCCGCCGGCGTTGGTCGTGACGCGGATGTTCCGCTCGACCACCGCCGGGAGGATGCGCTCCATCAGCGGCACGACGTCCCGCGCGTAGCCCAGCTTGGGGTCGCGCGCCTTCTGCTTCTGCAGGATGGACATCGTGACTTCGGCGAGGTAGTCCATCATCAGGTAGTCGATGGGGCCGCCCTCGACCTGGCGGACCGGGGCATCGACGGCGTCGCCCCAGAAGCCCTGGCCCGACGCGACGCGGATCATGGGGCGCGGTGCACGGCGATGAGGCGCTCCACTGCGGCCCAGTCGGCGCGGCGGCCCACGGCCCGCACGAGGATCCAGTCATCCCAACCCGGCGCGGGCGGCAGCGGAGGGAGGCCCGCGATAGCGGCGGACGCGCTCCCCCCCGCAGGGATACCCAGCTCGACGGTGTCCGCCGGCGGCGCGCCCGCCCCGGTCACGACTTGCAGCGGGCTCGGGTCGCCGACGAACGACTCCCGCACCCTGACGTCGAAGCGCGCCGGCGCCGCCTCGCGCGCGAAGGCGGTGAACAGCTCCACCTGCACTGGGAATGGACCGATCCGCCGCTCGGGAAGGTCCACCTCCACGCGTACGAACTCGTAGTTCATCGCGCCCTGGCCGAGCTGCAACCCCTCGCGGTCGTACGCGGTGACGCTGAGGTCGGTGAGGGCGTTCCACGCCTCGCGCGGGACCCAGACGTCCAGCACCAGGTGCCTCGCCCAGGCCGGCGCATCGACGGTGTCGCGCACCATCGCGCCATTCGCGATGACGATGTCGCGCAGCCGGGTCATCCCCAGCCGCTCGGCGGTCACCGTCAGCGACGTATCGGCCGCGCCGGCGAACGCCACGGAAGGGATCGAGGACGTGGAATCCACGCTGACGATGCGGATCCGAGGCACGCGGGCCTCAAGATCGTAGCGGACCTCGCGCGCCGGCATCGCCTGGAGCACCAGCTCCCAGACGCCCGGGACGACGTCGTTCGCGCTGATGACGCCCGTTGCGCGGGCGGGCCCGTCTCCGCCGAGGCTGAGCTTGTCGAGTCCGCGCGCGGGCCGGCCGGCGGGATCGAAGACGTAGAGCATCGCCGGTGCTGTCGAATCCTGCACCGACGCGCGGATCGACAGCCCCGCCCCACCGTCGGGGACCCGCAGGTAGTAGCGCGCCGCGGCGCCCGGCGCCGCCTTGCGGGAGGAGACCGCGAAAGCCGCGCCCGTATCGGCGACGACGACCGTGTTGACGAGCGCGAACAGCGGCCCTGCGGACGAATCGCTGGCCGCGTAGCCGTACGCCGTGCCGACGTAGCGTCCCGGCCGCGCGAACGTCGCGGGGTCGTAGTGCACCTCGACGAGCGCGGCGCCGTTCTGGTCGAGCACCACCGAAGGTTCGGCGATCCGGAGCCACGGTGCGCCCGAGACCAGCCGGAGGACCATCCCCGCAGCCGAGGGACGACCGGCCTCGGGCCGCGCCACAATCCTGAACCGCTGCACGGTGTCGGCTGGCGTACTGAGGCCATCGCGTCGATAGGCCGCCGTCGGCACGGGGCCACGCCTACTGGGCGCCACGTCGCCGGCGCGGTAGATGCCGCGGGGCGGCGGCGCCGCCGCCGAGAGTGCCTGGACCTGGAGGCGGGGCACGTCGTGGCCCGCCGCCAGCCATCGGTACGCCACCTCGACCATCGGCAGGCCGAAGCCCTGGTCGATCTGCGACTCCCCCTCGAAGCGCCGGCCCGACGCCCGCAGCGCCTGCACGACCTGCGCGGCGGGCGCGGCGCGGCCCTCCTGGGCGTCCGCCGAGACGAGCAGCGCCGCGAGGCCCGCCGCGTACGGCGACGCCATCGAGGTGCCCCCCATAATCTCCTCGCCGGTATCCCACGCGGGGACGCTGGAGTAGGCGATGCCTGGCGTTACGATGTCCGGCTTGGCTAGCTCGCCGCCGCGGGCGCTCCAGTACCCGAGGAGGTCCCGCCCCTCGACGCCGGACTGCACCGCTGAAAACACCCCCGGATAGACGGCGCCCACGGCCAGCGCGAGATCGGCCGACGCCGGCAGGCCGATGGTCGACGTGCCCGGTCCGTCGTTCCCGGCACTGATGGCGAAGACCACGTCGGGATGCCGCAGCAGGAAGGCCTCCACGAGCGAGTCCATCGCCGCGGCTCCCTCGACCTCGTTGCCGATCCCGAAGGACATGTTGAGGACCAGCGGCAGGCGGCGCTCGGCAGCGAAGCGGGCGGCGTACTCCATCGCGCGGGTCATCGAGCCGGTGGTCGAAATGCCGCCCCGCGCGTTGTCCGCGATGCGCAACCCGAGGATCTGCGCGCCCGGCGCGACGCCGTCGAAGCCGGCGACGCGGTAGAGATCGTGGCCGGCGACGATCCCCGCCACGTGCGTCCCGTGCCCCGAAGTGTCGAGGTAGACGGCGAGCGTCGGGCGCCCAGGCCGCGCGGGGTCGTCGCCGAGGTTGAGTGCCGCGGTGATCGGGCCCTTCCCGCGCGCCGCGGTGCGCAACCCGAAGGTGAACGTCTCCCGTCGCACGAGGAAGTCGGCGATCGCCGTCTCGTCCGCCAGGGTGCCGTCGCCGTTGGTGTCCACGAAGGCGAGCCATCCGGCGGCGCCGCGCACTACCACGATGCCGTAGCGGTCCCGGTTGGTGCCGTTGCCGTTGAAGTCGGCCGCCGGCGCATTGCCGAACGGCAGTTCCTCGAGCACGCCGCCGAACCACTCGCCACCGATGGCGACGGCCCGCACGGCAGCGGCGCCCAGGACGGTGAGACCGCCCGGCAGCGTGATGCGCCCCTGTCCGTCGGCCGAAACCGGCGCGAGCGCCACGTCACCCTCACCCGAGAAGTCGCGGAGGTCCAGGATCTTGGGGGCCCCGGTCGTGGTCGCCTGCAGCCCGAGGACGCCCGGATCCACGCCGCTGTCGAGGACGCCCACCAGCACGCCGCGGCCGTCGAAGGTGGGGTGCGCCGTCCGGAATTCCAGGACGCCGCTGCTGGCCAGCGGCATCAGGCCCATCTGCTGCGCTACCTGCGGCGGCGCGACCGGCTGTCGCTCCGCGGCCCGCTTGGGCGCCTGGGCAGGGGACGTCGGCTCACGCGGAGCCGGCGGTTCCTCGGGCCGTGGGGCCGCCGCCGGCTCGGGCGCCACCGCTCCAGGCGGCCCGACCCTCACGCACCCGCCCAGGATCAGCGACAGGGCGAGAGCACCGGCGAGGCGCGCGGCGCGGCAGCGGGAGCACAGGGGCATCGGCTAGATCGGGTCGCTCGGGAGGACGTACGGGCCGAGGTGCGGGCCGGCGAAGTTGGTGACGACGCGGAGCGCGAAGGCCAGTTGGTCGCGCAGTTCCTCCGGCACCAGGATGGCGTCCACGAACCCGCGGGCCGCAGCGACGGTGGCGTCGAGCTGGTGGTCGTAGTCGGCGCGCATCGCGTCCACCGCCGCGGCCAGCTCCGGCGTCGGGCCGCCGTTCTTGGCGGCGCGCTCGAGTTCCGGGCCGTACACCGCACCGACCGCCGACTCCCCTTCCATCACGCCCATCCGTCCGGTCGGCAGGGAGAAGATGAAGTCGGGATCGAACCCCTGCCCCGCCATCGCGTAGTAGCCGGCCCCCGACGCGTGGTTGACGGTGAGGACCAGCTTCGGCACCGACGCGGTGGCCATCGCCTCCACGAAACGCGCGCCAGCGCGGATGATGCCGGACGACTCCGCCTCCGGCCCGACCATGAATCCGGAGACATCTTGCACGAACAGCAGCGGGATGCGCTCGCGGTTCGCGGTCTCGATGAAGTAGGCGACCTTCTCCGCGCTCTCCGTGTAGATGATCCCGCCGAACCGCGGCGCGGTCCCCGGCGCGCCCCTGACGAGGCCACGGTGGTTCGCGATGACCGCGACCGTCCGGCCCTCGATGGCACCGTGGCCACACAGCATCTCCCGCGCGTGCTCCGGCTGGAACTCGTCCAGCCGCCCGCCATCGAGGATGCAGTCGAGGACCTGGCGCACGTCGTACGACATCCGGTGGTCGGAGGGGAAGACGTCGTAGAGATCCTCCGGCGGGCGCTTGGGCGGCTGCTCCGCGGTCGCGGGGCCGGGCGCGCGCACCGGCACCGGGAGCCGTGCCACGAGAGCCCGAAGCTGGTCGAGCGCGTCCGCGTCGTGCTTGGCCAGGTAGTGGGCGACGGCGCTCCGGGTCGTGTGCATCCGCGCCCCGCCAAGCGTCTCGCCGTCCACCGTCTGCCCCGTGGCGCCCTTCACGAGGTTCGCGCCACCCAGCCCCATGAAGCTGGTGCCGTCCACCATCACGATCACGTCAGAGAGCGCCGGCAGGTACGCACCGCCCGCGATGCACGGCCCCATCACCGCCGCGAGCTGCGGCACGCGCAGGTAGCGGCGCATCAGCGAGTTGTAGTAGAAGAGCCGCCCCGCCCCGTACTGCCCCGGGAAGACCCCGCCCTGGTAGGGGAGGTTCACGCCCGCGGAGTCCACCAGGTACACGATCGGGATGCGCTGCCGCA
>Ga0315275_10004483_pt1 | contig 13054 bp, 9 predicted proteins | sample YL17G03_0_MG_FD_205557 | JGI IMG/M metagenome (GOLD analysis project Ga0315275, IMG submission 205557) | Sediment microbial communities from Yellowstone Lake, YNP, Wyoming, USA - YL17G03_0 | ecosystem: Environmental > Aquatic > Freshwater > Lake > Sediment | place: USA: Wyoming | collected... | reverse complement strand
TTAATAAGATTAAATTCAGAGATAAGCAAGGCACAGATAAGTTTGATAGTGATTTCAAATGATGTAACTTTTTTAGATGATATTGATCCAAGAGTCAAGAGCAGTTTGAGTGAGGAAGAGATTGTTTTTCCACCATATAATGCATTGCAGTTGCAGGATATTTTAAATACAAGGACAAAAATGGCTTTCAAAAAAGAGAGCATTGAGAAAGGAGTGATTGAAAAGTGCGCTGCTTTTGCTGCAAGAGAGCACGGAGATGCAAGAAGAGCTCTTGATTTGCTGAGAGTTGCAGGAGAGCTGGCTGAAAGAGAGGGAAAAACAAAAGTTGATTTAAGCTATATTGATAAAGCAAACCAAAAAATAGAAAGAGACAAGATTTTAGATATTGTTGAGACCGGAACAAGGCAGTTTCAATTGATTTTACACTCAATTGTTCAGTTAACAAAGAGAGTTGAGAAAGAAAAAGTTAAGAATAAAGAGATAGATAGATTTTATACGGGGGATGTTTATAATCTTTACCAGGAAGTCTGCAAAGAAACAAGAACAGAGCCATTAACGCAGAGGAGGGTTTCGGACATAATCTCTGAGCTAGATATGCTTGGGCTGATAAGATTTGATGTGATATCAAAAGGAAGGCATGGAAGGACAAGAGAGATTGCTTTAGTTATTTCGGGAAATTTAATTGACAAAGTTGAGAAGATACTGAAAGATTCTTTGGGAGTTGATTGAGCAATAATATTTATCTGACAATACTTATTAGATAATACAAATGATTATAAAGCTAATAAAATCTTAGTTCATAGAAAACTAGAGATGGGGTGCTAAAGAGAGATTTTGAGCATTTTATCACTAAAAAATTCCAATTATAGGAAATCCAGTAAACAACAAAAACAAAGTTGTTTACTATAAATACTAAAGACAAAATTAAACTCCATAAGGAGAATGTCTTGGGAAATGTGACAATGGAAGAGCAAAAACAAGAAGGAAAAAGCATATTTAAAATATTTTTAGAAAAGGGGTACTTGCTTGACAAGGAGATGCTTTCAATTTTCTCACATTTTGATGAAAATTTTTCAAAAGAGATTGTTATGGCTTTCAAGGAAAACAAGATTCAGGAGAGAGTTATAACAAAAGCAGGATTCCTAAAAAATATTGAAAAACTTAATCAGATTATTGAAGAAGAGAAATACAAAGCAATAAAGGAGGAATTTTATTTAAAATTAGGATTCAAAAAGGAAGAGAATAAAGAGCAGGAAAATAGCAAGCAAGCAATTTCTGAGAAAATCACAAATGGGAAAGAAGATGTAAGGGTTTTGTATGCTCCCTTATTAATTCCAAAAAAAGTCAGCATAGAAGATTTTGTAAATCATTTTAGGGCGAGGTATAATCAGATAAAAGGGATGCTGATGGAAAGAGACTTGGAAAATCTGAGCTCACTGAGAAAAATAGGCAATAATAGGGATAGCTATTCTGTAATTGTGTGCGTCATAAGCAAGAGAATAACATCAAATAAGAATATCATACTTGATGTGGAAGATTTAAGCGGGAGGGGAAAGATTCTGATAAACAAAAACAAGACAGAGGTTTACACTAAAGCAAAAGACCTGCTGCTCGATGATATTATTGCCTTCAAAGTTAGCGGAAACTCGGAGATTTTGTTTGCAAATGAAATTTATTTTCCAGACTCTGTATTGCAGGAAAAAAAATATGGAAAAAAAGAGGAGTGGGTTGTTTTTTCCTCTGATTTTCATGTTGGAAGCAAGATGTTTCTTAAAAAAAACCTGATGAAATTTATAAATTGGCTGAATGGAGATGAAGGGGGAGAAAAACAGAGAGAGATAGCAAGAAAAGTGAGGTATTTATTTTTAACAGGGGATAATGTTGATGGGGTGGGGGTTTATCCTGATCAGGAAGCGAATCTTAGTATAAAGGACATAAGGGAGCAGTACAAAGAGCTGGCTGAAATTCTTAAAATGATAAGAAAAGATGTGACTATAATAATGTGCCCTGGACAGCACGACGGAGTTAGAGTAGCTGAACCACAGCCAGCAATTGGAGATAATGTTGCTCCTGAACTGCTTAAAATGAAGAATCTAATTTTGGTCACTAATCCTGCGTTGATTGAAGTTTCTGGATTTAAAGTTCTGATTTATCACGGAGCAAGCATGCATGGGGTTGTGAATGAGATTGAAGAATTGAGAACAATATACAAACACCATAATCCGACTAGAATTGTCAAGGAACTTTTGAAGAGAAGGCATCTGGCAACAACACATGGAAGTGTGATTTATATTCCAAGTGAGAAAGAAGACCCTTTGGTTATACGAGAAATTCCTGATATTGTTGCAACAGGGGATTTGCACAGGCCAGAGATATCGAGTTATAATAATATTCTTCTTGTTGCTTCATCATGCTGGCAGTCAATAACTCCTTTTGAAGAAAAAGTCGGGAATGAGCCTGATCCATGCAAGGTGCCATTATTTAACATGAAGACTAGGGAAGTTAAGATTTTGGATTTTTCTCAAATTGAAGAAGATGAAAAACAAGAAATTAAAGGTGAAACTTGTGAGAATGGAAAACAGACTGAATTATGCAAATTGGAAGCAAATATAGAAGTGAATAACTCTGGGAAAAATATTAAATTGATGGGGGCAAATCAGGGTGGAAACTGAAAAATATTTTGAGAAACTTGTAAGGGATGTAAGAAAAGAGTATGGGGTAGCTGAAGAAGCGAGACAAAAAAATTTTGATCCTGAAAATCATGTTGAGATTACGTTGGCAATGTCTTTGGCAGAGAAAGCAGTTGGGCTGATTTCAACAATTTATCCGCAGATTCAGGACAAAAGAATAGTTGATAGGATTTTGGAACTTGAAAGAGAGTATGGTGCGCTTGATGTTGCTGTTTCATTTAAAATTGCAGAGGAGATTGCAAAAGAAAAATTCTGCAAATTCAGAAATTTGCTGGAAGGAATTGATGCTGGAATAAGAATTGGATTTGCATATAATACTTTGGGAGTAGTAAGCAGTCCAATTGAGGGATTTACTGGAATAAAACTTGGGAAGACGAGAAATGGTGAGGATTATTTCATTGCTTATTTTTCAGGACCAATAAGAAGTGCAGGGACAACTGCTTCATGCGTTGCATTAATGCTTATAGATTATCTCAGAGAGAAATTTGGTTTTGCAAAATATGATCCGAGTGAGGAAGAAGTTAAAAGGTGCGTTACTGAAAATTATGATTATCATGAAAGAGTAAGCAATCTGCAGTATCTTCCGACAGAGGAGGAGATTATTTTTTTAACAAAGAATTTACCTATACAGGTTTCAGGAGAGCCGACTGAGCAGAAGGAAGTAAGCAATTACAAGGATTTGCCAAGAATAGAAACTAATTTTATCAGGGGAGGAATGTGCTTGTGTTTTTCAGAGGGACTGGCACAAAAAGCTGCAAAAGGGCTGCGTTTATGGAGGGGGGTGAGGGCAAAGGGTTTTGAAATGAGCGGATGGGATTTTTTAGACCAGTACCTGATTATTCACAAGAAAAGAGAGAAGGGGACGGCTGATGCAAGTCCGACTTATATAAAAGATCTGGTTGCAGGAAGGCCAATTTTTTCACATCCTTCTCGTTCAGGAGGATTTAGATTCAGATACGGGAGAAGCAGGGTATCTGGTTTTTCAGCAACATCAATACATCCCGCCACAATGGCAATATCAAACAATTTTTTATCAACTGGAACGCAGTTGAAAATAGAGAAGCCTACAAAAGGATGTGTGATAACTGTCTGTGACAGCATTGACGGGCCAATTGTAAAATTAAAAAACGGGGGTGTGAAAAAAATCAAGAGCTATGAAGAAGGGAAGAAGTTTTACAAAGATACAGAGGAGATTTTATATTTTGGAGACATATTATTTCCATTGGGAGATGTCATAAACAGGAATTATGAACTGCTGAAGCAGGGATATGTCGAGGAGTGGTGGGAGCTTGAACTGAACAAAGCAAGAAAAGAAGCAGGAGAAGAAGAAAGCGAGATAAAAGAAATAAATTTTGAGGAAGCTATGGAATTAAGTTTGAGATATTCCATACCTCTGCATCCAAAATTCATTTTTTATTGGAGCCAAATAAGCAAGGAGGAATTTTTATGCCTTCTTGAATGGATGAAATCTGGAAAAATCACGCAGGAAAACAAGTTTGTTCTTTTATATGAAAAAGGAATGAAGGATAAATTAAAAACAGGAAAGAGAGCTTTGGAATTAATTGGAGTTGAGCATGAAATTTTTTTAGACAACCTTTTAATTGGAGAAGAATTTTTGGAAAATCTCGGGATTTTGAGTATTTTGAAATCAGGGAATATTGATGCATATCTTGAAAAGATAAATGAGATTATTAGATTCAGTGAGGAAAACAAGGAAAAAGGGGTGCTTGAAGTAATAAACTTTTTTTCAAAATTCAGGATAAAGGACAAAGCAGGAACATTTATTGGAGCAAGAATGGGGAGACCTGAAAAAGCAAAACTGAGAAAATTAACAGGGAGCCCGAATGCACTGTTTCCAATTGGGGAGGAAGGTGGAAGATTCAGGAGTTTAAATGAATCTGTTGAAAAAGGAGAGATTACAGGAGATTTTCCAAATTATGCCTGTGACAATTGCAAGAGGGAGACTATTTACAAGATTTGCGAGAATTGCGGAAAAGAAACCAAAAAATTATTTTTCTGCAATGAGTGCGGAAAATTTCTTGAAAAGAGAAAATGCGAACTGCATAGCAATGAAGAGCCATTGAAGGCATTTAGGACAAGAAAAATAGACAGCAAGCATTATTTTGAGTGTGCTGTCAAAAATTTAAATCTAAAACAAGAAGAGGTTCCCAGTTTGATAAAAGGAGTCAAGGGAACAATGAGCGAGGAGCATGATTTCGAGGCAATTGAAAAAGGAATTTTAAGGGCAAAATATTCTTTATGCGTCAATAAAGACGGGACAATAAGATATGATGCAACTGAACTTCCTATAACACATTTTAAACCAAAAGAGATTGCAGTCAGTGTGGAGAAACTGAGGGAGATTGGATATGAAATTGATATTCATGGAGAATATCTTGAGAGTGATGAGCAGATTTTGGAATTAAAACCGCATGATGTTATTCTGCCTTCTTGCCCAGAGACACTGGATGAGAAAGCAGATGTTGTGTTCTTCAATATTGCAAAGTTTATTGACGAGCTTCTTGAAAAATTTTATAAAAATAAGAAGTATTATAATCTGAAAACAAAAGAAGATTTGGTTGGGCAGCTGGTTGTATGCATGGCTCCGCATAATTGCGCAGGAGTTGTCGGGAGAATTGTAGGATTTTCAAAAACACAGGGGCTGCTGGCAAGTCCTTACATGCATGCTGCAATGAGAAGAGATTGCGACGGAGACGAGGCGGCTGTCATGCTTCTGCTTGATGTGCTTCTGAATTTTTCAAGAAAATTTCTTCCATCACACAGGGGAGGAACACAGGATGCACCGCTGGTTTTAAATTCAAGAATAAGAGCAGGAGAGGTTGATGACCAGATACTTGATTTTGAGCTTTGCTCTTCATATCCTCTGGAGATGTATGAACTTGCAGAACAGGGGAAGCATTCGAGTGAAATAAAAATAGAGAATGTGAAAAAAAGACTGAAGAATGGGGAGGATCCTTTTTCTAATATAGGTTTTACGCATAACACGAGTGATTTCAATGCAGGGGTTGTTAATAGTTCTTACAAACTTCTTCCAACAATGAAAGACAAGGTTTTGAATCAGATGGAACTGGTTGATAAATTGAGGGCTGTTGATACTGCTGATGTTGCAAGGCTGATAATAGACAGGCATTTTATAAGAGATATAAGGGGAAATCTGAGAAAATTTTCACAGCAGGAGTTCAGATGCGTGAGCTGCAATGAAAAATTCAGACGCCCGCCATTGTGCGGGAAGTGCACAAAATGCGGCGGGAAGATAATTTTTACAATTTCAGAAGGAAGCATTATAAAATATCTGGAGATTGCAACAGAGCTTGCAAATAATTATGAGGTTCCTGCTTATACAAAACAAGGGTTGGAACTGACAAAATTGTATATTGAAAGCATTTTTGGAAAGGAAAAGGACAAGCAGGTTGGGCTGAAGCAGTTTTTTTGAAAGTTTTTGTGAAAACAAGTTTTTTAAACTCATTATTCTTATTTTTTATATGGCTAAGAAGATAAAACATCATGACTCAAGAAATATTTTCTGGATTTTGGCAGGGATTGTAATTGTTGTAGCTGTTGTAATATTTTTTTCACTCAATTCACTGAAAAAATTTGAAAACAATGAAAATCCAAAAGAGCTTGGACCTTGCGCAACACTCAGTGGAGATGATTTGAGTTTGTGCTGGGCTTTGCAAAATTCAAGCCTTTCTTTTTGCGACCAGATTTCTGAAGACATAAAGAAATATGAGTGTTATGCTGCTGTTGCTGTAAAAACAAATAATGACTTGATTTGCGACCAGATTGATTCTAGGGATATGAAATATTTATGCATAAATCAGCTTGCCATGCTCAAGAAAGAACCAAATATATGCCTCAAAATAATTGATTCTTTTTACAAAAGTCAGTGCTTGACATATAGTGCGATGAAATTCAAAGATATTAATATTTGCAATATAATAGCAAATACCTATTACAAGAATCAGTGTCTGAATTCTGTGAGAGCATTGCCTCAGTGAGACATTGAGAAGTAAGAAATTATTGACAGATATCTGAGCCAGAAGAATTTTCTTTTATACTTCTTAAGATAAATTAAAATATCTAAAGAGATATGAAAGAAGCATCCAATTAGAATAAATATAAAAATTTCTGAAAAAAGAGACAAGGCTATTAAGAGAAGGATGAATTCAAGAGTATGGAAGATGTATAGATGAGGGGTTTTATTCTTGAAATCTGCGCGGAATGTTTTGAAATTATTTTTTGCATAATATAAAATGTGGTCAAAATCAATAAGAATGCTTGAAAGGAAAATTATCGTCAATTCAAGAGGTTTTATGGGGGATGCTTGAGAAAGAACTAGCAAAAAGAGCGAGCTAAGGAGAATATGGAAAATGATGTGCATTATTTTTCTTAGTGTTTGAAAGTTAAATATCTTTTTGTACAGAAATTTTATATGGGCAAATAAAGAAAAATTGTAGGAACAAGAAGAGAGGCCATGAGATAGCCTTTTCTAACAGAGAAATAAGAGCAGGTTAATCCAAGAATTGTTGAAGAAATGAAAACAAGAAATCCCATGAAGCCTGAGAAAAACAGGACAATAAGAGAGAGAAAAATCAGGACAGCCAGGGAAATTTTTGAATAATTAAATTTTGATATATTTTTTGCAAATATTTTGGAGAGTTTTATTGCTATTAAACTTGAAATTAAGGAAACAAGTGTGATTGAAATAAGAATCAAAAGAAGCGAAGAGAAATCCAAATTAATCAGTTGAGAAACAGCAGCAGCTGAGCCTGTTCTTGCCTTGTTTATTGAGTATAATGCAACAAATGAGAGAGCCATTGTCAAAGTACTGATTGAACCAAGGAGAATAAGAAACTGCTTTCTTGATAATTTTCCAAGAAGAGTTGAGCCGGAGATTGCTGCCTCGCTGTTTCCCATTCCTGGAAAAAAAGAGACTATGGGGGAAACTATGGAAGAAGCTAGCAGAGGTTTGATAAAGATTTTTTTGTCTAATTTTAATGGAGAGATTTTCTGCTCAGGAATTTCTGTTTTTTGTGAGATTGAATAAATCAGGGTTGAGGAGCCGAACAAGCCTGTTAAAAGACAAAGAAGAGGCTGTTTTAATGGAAGAGAGAGAGTAAGAAAGCCGAGAAATCCTGCCAGAATAAAAATAACAAGAGCAGGAATTTTTTCTTTTGCTCTTGATAAAAGAAGAATGCATATTAAAACTAAGAAGTAGGACATCATTCTTTCTATGAAGGGATAAATTTTTGGGATAATTAAAATGAAAAGAGGAATGATTATTACAAGAAGAGCAATTCCACACAAAGCTCCAAGGAGAGAGAGGAGGATTGCTTCATGCCCTTTTCCTTTTAATAAAAGAAAGTGGCCTGGCAGGACAGAAAGAGCAGTATCTTCATCAGGGGCTCCGAGATAGATTGAAGGAATGAAATCAAGAAAAGAGTTTGTGATAGACATTGTGACTATAAAAATAACTAAAGTCAGTGGGGAGAAAAAAAGAACAAGAGAAGCTGAAAGAGAAAGGAGGATTGCTGAGACAAGATTTGTGTGTATTCCTGGAGCAAGGCCTGTTATTATTCCAAAAATAATTCCCATAAAAAGAGAGAGAAGCAATTCAATTAGCATCTTAAACAGCGAATTGAGTCTGCATTTAGTTGCAATTTTCCTTTGTAATTTGAGAGTTTTCCAATTATTTCAATTGAAGAGTTTATCTTTATTTTATTTTGAGGATAAAACAGGATAATTGAGAGATTGGAATCATTAAGAGTAAGATATGAAACCTGCTGAGTTTCATATGCTCTTTCAACAATGCCTTCAACAAGTATTTTTTCATCGATGTTTTTTTCAGAGATTTGATTCAGGGGGATTTTTGGGATGGGATAAATAAGTGAGAGAATAAAAAGCAGGAAAAGAGAGAGAAGAGAAAGAAGAAGAAAGAGGTATTTTACATGGGAATTTTTCATAAATATTTAAAAAGCAGAGAGATATTTAATTTTTATGGGAATAAAAGAAAGATTGCATTTGCTTTTTTTGCAGTGGAAGAATGAGATTCTAATGCATAAAAAGTTTATTTTGCTTTCATGCGTATTTCTTTTGATTACTCTTGTCTTAAACTATCTTGCAGGAAGTTATGTAGCAAGAAAAGTGAATAATGCTGTCTCTGATTTAATCTTAGATAATCTGCCTTCTATAAATCTCAGCTGGATGTTTTATTATGGGGCATTGATTTTAATTTTAATCACTTTGATTTATGTAGTTTTTTTCAAAGTTAATAAGATTCATGCAGTCATTGGGCAAGGTGCATTATTACTTTTGATAAGAAGTTTTTTTATATGCCTTACGCATCTGTCAACACCAGAGGGGGCAATTATAAGCCATGCCCCGAGAGTTTTTGATTTCCTTGATTTTCAAAATGCATTATTCTTCTCAGGGCATACTGCTTTTCCATTTCTGCTTTTTTTAATATTCAGAAAAGAAAAAATCGGGATTTTCTTTCTTATTATGTCTTTTGTAATGGCTGCTACTGTGCTGCTGATGCATGTGCATTACAGCATAGATGTTTTTGCTGCATTTTTCATAACTTACGGAAGCTATAAGATTGGAGAAAAAATAATTTCAAGTATAGAGAAAAAGTCATTCTGAGAGATTTTATATTGATTAAGAAGAATCGTTTAGCATAGATATTTAAATAATTAGTGATAATTTAAAATATGAATATTGTTTATGGAATCTGTGGGGAGGGATACGGGCATGCATCGCATGCATTGACGATTGCAGATTATTTACAAAAAAAGGGGAACAGAGTTTTGATTTTAACTTATGGGAGAGCATATGACATTCTGGAAAAAAAGTTCAATGTCAGAAAAATAGAGGGATTGCATATAATCTGCGAATCTGGAAAGATAAGCGTGCCCAAAACCATTTTTACCAATTTTTTCAATCTGGTCAAACTTTTATTTGAATTTAGGGGACTGGAGAGAGAGATAGATAAATTTCATCCTGATTTTTTTATAACAGACATGGAACCATTGTCCTCTTTTTTAGCAAACAAAAAAAATTTACCCCTGATTTCCTTAAGCAATCAAAACAGGTTTTTAGCTTGCAAGATTAATAGCAAAATAAAAAATATTCATCATCATTTTTTTACAAAATTGATTACCCGACTTTTTGTCATCAGAGCAGATTATTATATCACTCTTTCTTTTTCTGATTTATCAAAAAGAATATTAAAAAATCATTACATTGTCTCTCCAATATTAAGACCGGATATTTTAAACCTAAAACCTACGGTGAAAAACAAGGTGCTGGTGTATCTTACAAAAAAGGATGAAAATGTCCTTAATATGCTTAAGAAGATTGATGAGAATTTTGTTGTTTTTGGTTATGATGTTGAGAAGAAGGAAGGAAACCTCTATTTTAGAAAAAAAGAAAAATTTCTTGAGGAATTCAAAGACTCAAAAGCAATAATCTCAAATTCAGGTTTTACATCAGTAGGGGAAGCACTTTATCTAAAAAAGCCCTATTTTGCAATACCCTTAAGGGGGCATTTTGAGCAGATTTATAATGCAGAGTATATAAAAGAAAAAGGATTTGGGCAATTTTCTGATAGGTTGAAAAAAGAAGATATAGAAAATTTTTTAAAAAATCTGGATGAATACAGAAAAAATTTGTCAAGGTATAAAATGGACAGAAAAAAGATATTTGGATTTATGGATTTAATCCTGAGAGACATTGAGAGATGATTTCATTTTGTCTGGAACTCAACTATATCCAAATCTTTGCAGATATGTTCAAGCCCAACTTCCTGCCCTCCAAATTTTGAAGAAGGCCCCCAGATTCTTGTTTTTTTAACTTTTGAAGAAAAGCCCTTAAGAATCTTTTCTGCAACATTTTTCACAGAGGAATTTTGTTTTAAAATCATGGGGATTTGTGTTGCTTGTTTTCCAGGTTCTTTAAGGAAAATCCTGATTACTGGAAATGTTTCAAAAATTTTCTTTTTCAATTCTTCTAAATTTTGGCTATCATAATCTGCTGCTGAAAAAAGAAGAAAATTATATTTTTTTGACTGAAGGAAAGAGGAGATTTTTCTTTTTTCTTGTTCTGAAAGCAAATCTGTCTTGTTGTATATTATAATCTGCTTTGCACGAGTTTTTTGAAGATATTGCTGAGCTTGTTGAACTTGTTCTATACTATCTATAATAAGAAGAATAGTATCTGTGTTGTTTATGATGCTTGTGTCATGATTTGGAAAAGGAGGCATATCAATCATTTGCACTTTTGCATTTTGATAACTCATCATTCCTACTTCTGGAATGAATGTAGAAAAAGCATATGGAGAGATTTTTGCATTAACTCCTGTTAAAACTGAAAAAAGAGAAGATTTTCCTGTGTTTGGAAATCCAATAATGCAGGCCTGCATGATTTCTTTTTTTATTGTTTCTTTTGTTGTCTTGCCTGTTTTTTTAGCTTTTTCTTTTTTTTCCTCAAATCTTTTTAATCTGTTTTTCAAATCTGCTCGCAAGTTCTCTCCTCCCTTATGAGCAGGAGCGAAGGAAATCATTTTTTTCAGAGCTTCTATTTTTTCTTCGAGAGTCTTAGCTGAATTATATTCTTTCTCTGCGAAACCGAATTCAGGATGTGCATTGACTGGCATGAGTTTTTCAGGAGGAAAGGGAATTTAAAGTTTTGTTTTCAGAAATTTTTATAATAAATCTTAGTAAGAGGGTGTGCATTTTTTGCAAAATTCAAGCACTTGCTCCCTTCTGCTGTTGTATCTATATATAGTTAGACCTTTCAGATGGAGCTTATGCGCGAGAAGGAAAGCATCTTCAATGTCTTTTATCTGCGCTGTCTGCGGGATATTAAGTGTTTTTGAAACAGCATTGTCTGTGTATTTTTGGAAAGCAGAGTGGATGCGAAGATGCCATTCAGGAGAGATGTCATGCGCTGTTTTGAATATGCTCTTAATTTGGTTTGGAAGAAGTGAATTTTTCAGGCTTCCATCTGTTCCTATTCTGTCAAGGTCATTTTCTGCCAGCTTGTATTTTTTAATCAGTGGAGAAAATTGAGATGAAATTTCATTCAATACTCCGAATGTGGAATTTCTCTTAAAAATTATTGAGAAAAGCGGTTCTATGCCTTCTGAGCAATTTGCAATAATTGCTATTGTTCCTGTTGGGGCAATTGTGGTGAGTGTTGCGTTTCTCCTTGGTTTTTCTTTTTTAAATATACTTTGGGGAAAATTCGGAAAAAAATTCCTTGGTTTTGCAAGTTCAACTGAGGCTTCGAGAGATTTCTTTTTTATGAAGGACATTAGCTGTTCTGCTGTTTTTTCTGCTTTAGTAGAGTCATAAGGGAGTTCCATTTTTATCAGGCAGTCTGCAAAACCCATAACTCCTAAACCAATTTTCCTGTTTGCTTTCACTATTTTTTCTATTTCAGGAAGAGGATATGTGGTTGCATCAATGCAGTTGTCCAAAAAATGAACAGCAAGTTTTATTGTTTTCTCGAGTTTTTTGTAATTTATTTTTTTGTTCTTTACATGATTTGAGAGATTTATGCTTCCAAGAATGCAGGATTCATAAGGAAGTAATGGCTGCTCGCCACAATTGTGAACAATAAATCCGTTTGCTTCAAAACTATTTATTTCAGGAACTATCAAATCAAAAACTTCTTCTTTACCTATTTTTTCTATATTTGCAATTTTTAGAATATATCTTTCTTTGTTTAAGCTTCTTCCATACGAGAGCAGAGCTCTTTTTAACTTTTCTCTTTTTTCAGAATGAATAAACCCAATTTTTTCAGAAAAAAACAGCATGTTTTCATTAGATATAATGAGTTCAAAGCCCTCTTTAACTGGATAAAATTTTTCCCCTCCTTTTCCATCAGGCATTTTTTTCATAAACTTATTGTTTCTTTTATATATTGCTGAAACAATTCCAAGTCTATGAAGCATTCTTTGAACAATTTTTAAAGATTCTAAATTTCCTTGTGATAGTCTTATTGAAAATCCTTTTTGTAAATTTCCTTGAAAACTCCCATCAGTATCAAAAAAACCTCTTAGAAATCCTCTGTGGAAATCAGAAGAGGTTTTTTCCAAATTTTCATTTATTTTCTTATTTTTAGATATGCCATATTTTTCAGACAAATCTCTTAAATAACTTAATTTTAGAGATTCAACTCCTCTATTTTTTTTCTGAAAACCAATAAAATCTTTCCTATGGGGCATATTTTTCGCTATTTTTTCTGCTTCTATTTTAATTGAATGGCTTCCTTTGTCTTTTTCCCAAATAGATATAACTCCTTTTTTTACAGTTATATATCCGTCACCATAAATAAGGCCC
>Ga0315275_10004480_pt1 | contig 13065 bp, 9 predicted proteins | sample YL17G03_0_MG_FD_205557 | JGI IMG/M metagenome (GOLD analysis project Ga0315275, IMG submission 205557) | Sediment microbial communities from Yellowstone Lake, YNP, Wyoming, USA - YL17G03_0 | ecosystem: Environmental > Aquatic > Freshwater > Lake > Sediment | place: USA: Wyoming | collected... | reverse complement strand
CTCGTAAGGCTCACCTTTGAAGACCTTGGCTGTTTCGTTCCAGACAACGGCGGTTGTCTCTTTCGCTTGATCCTCACGTATGCGGTCCATCACTTTGAGGCCGTTGGCAAAACGAGAGTCCGAATGGAAGAAATCACCGTTGTTGAAGAAAAGAAGGCCGCGGTTGAGTTCACAGAGGGAATAGTTGATGTCGGTTGGTGGCACAACCTCCCGCTGAAAGGTCTGGATCGATTGTTTCGAGTCTCGGTTCCAGACGACGATGTTCTGTTTTTTTACCGGCATACACCCCACCAGGAACAACGCGGTGAGTACACAACAGGTGGAAATGCAGAACCTCATGGCCAACCCCTCAGCAAAAACAGTCTTCCCACGCACAAAGCCATAACACAAGAAACCTCGTTCGGGCTCATGTGTCTACACCGTTCGTCAAGCGTCACGGTTCTTGACGTATGAATCGCTGCATTGCATTCATAATACACGGTCGCAGGGACGGCTGTCAATTGGAAAAATGCAATTTTTTTTCAATGCTCCGCTCAAGAGCTAAGATCGGCAGTCTCAACCTGCTTGGTGCCCATGAAGATAGGGTTGCGAAGCCACAGTTTAGCCTTATAGCGGATCATTGTCTTTTTTGTAGCCAAGCCACGTCTTTCTATCTCGGAACGATCTTGAAGGCGACATCGTTGCCGATGTTCGAGGCGTGGCCGCCGGTTGTCGTCAGCTCGGGAATCGTCACGGTGAGCTTGCCGTTGCGGCACTCCACTGTCTGCGGGTCCAGGTATCGGCCTCGCCACGTGCGATAGAGCCGCACCTGGTACTCGCCGTCCTTGAGCCCCGTGATCGTGAAGGAGTCCTTCGCGGCGCTGGTCTTTGCGTTGACGGCCCAGCCGAAGATGAGCTTGTCGCTCTTCATCGCCCAAGCGTCACAACCGCTCGCATCCACTTGGACCGGCTGCAGGTCGAGGTGGGCGAAGTCGATGTCTGTGACGAACTGGCGGAAGTAACGCAGTTGGTTAGTGACGACGCTGTCGTTGATCATATCCGACCAGGCCCACCAGAAGGGTGTGCAGCACAGGCCGTTGGCTAAGCTGACCCACAGGGCGTTGTGGTACATGGCCAGATAGCCGGGCGTGCCGGGCTCGTAGTACGTGTGGTCCCAGCCGCACTCGCCGACGAGGGCGGGTTTCTCGAAACCTTTCCATAGGTTTTGCGTCTGGGTGGCGTAGTTGCGATAGCTGTACCGAAGCGGGCTTTCGTCATTGGGATCGACCTTGCCGGTCTTGGGCATCGGATGGCCCTGGGCCTCGTAGATTTCCCGGGCGGCGATGTCGAAAATCTTATACCCATTGGGCCACCATTGGCCGATCCCGCCGCTCTGGGTGCCGGTTGTTGGGCGGCCGTAGGGGTCGTGCTCGTTGAAGAATGCGTCCATCTTACGGCACCACTGCTCGGCGAGGTTCTTGTCCCCTTTCTCCCAGCCCTCGGTACCGTTGATCTCATCAATGATGAACCACAGGAACAAGGCCCGGCTGTAGCCCCAGCGGGCGATGATGTAGCGGTGCAGCTTCTCCTCGTATTTCCATGCCTCCTCACTGCCGAAGAAGCCGGTGGCGTCCGTGACCAGATGATAGGGGTTCTCGCGATACCGGGCATTGCCGCCGCCCCAGACGGCCTGCGAGATGAAGGAGTGGAACCAGAGGTTCCAACTGATGTGGATGTCGCGCTTCTCGCACCACTCGAAGATCTGATCGAGCCGGCTACAGCGGTCTTCGTCGTACTTGCCCAACCCCGTGTTCATCGTCTCGAGCAGCGTGGGGAAGAAGCTGATGAAATTGCCGCCGCGCCTTTTGAGGTCATCGAGGTTCGCTTCGGTGATCGCGCCCCGGTTGCGCTCATAGCTGTCGTTGTACCAGAGACCCACGCCGTAGAAGGGTGCGCCGTCGCTGTACATCAGATACCGCTGGTTGGGAGCGATCCGGATGAAGCCGTGATGGGACGAATCGGCCGCCGTGAAACTGCCGGTCTGGCCTTGTGCGGTCCCTTCCTTATCCTTGACCTTCACGACGTACTGCCATGTCCCTTTCTCCGTCGGGGTAAAGCGGACCATCCAGACGCTCGACGCCGGCGACGCGTTGTAGAAGCCCCAGATCTTCCACACCTTGCCGGAAGGGGAGGTAAACTCCGCCCACAAGTCGATCTGCTCGGGGTCGAACGGATTCGAGTAGGTCGCGACCAGATCGATGGTCAGCTCGAACTTCTCATACAGACCTGTCGACGTCTGCGTCGTTGGCCGGGCAGAACGGATCGCAGGTGGGGATGCAAACGCCGGCGTGACAACTCCCGTAATCGCAATCAGAATACCGATGACATGTTTGAACATATCATTCTCCTTCGTTCACTTCAATTGGCTGAACATGTTACCAAGATCACCCGCAATATGTCACCCCCGCGCACGCGGGGGTCCAGTACGCTGCGATGGTTCCCGGATTCCCGCTTTCGCGGGAATGACAAAATCCAGGATCGTTCGCACACTACAAGAATCACCACAAATCACCAAATCTCATCTAATCCACCGTGACGTCCCACTGGTTTTGTCCGCCTTTTTTCAAAGCGATCTGCTGTTTATGCGCCTGACGGTTGTCCGGCGTGATGGTGACATCATACGATCCGTAGAAGCCCCGGAATGCCACCTGGCCTTTCTCGTCGGTCTTGACGGTGAGCTCGGTTTGCCATTGCCGGCGGATCAGGTCCTTCAGACGCGTGTACACCGGCTTGGGCTCATAGTCCTGGCGCAGCAGGCCGCCGCCGGGCAGCCAGATCTGTCGGTCGGACAGGCCCCACCAGTTGATTGAGGCGACCGCCGGGTGCCCGAAGCAGAGCTTGTAGAACTGCTCGGCGAACTGGGCCTGGGCGTCCTCGGTCCAGATCCCCTCGCGCCAGCCGCCGGTGATCGGCTTGCCGGCCGATTGGGGGATGTACTCGGTGATGTGCAGCGGATAGCCGAGCTCGCCAAGCCGGTCGAGCGTGGTCCGCACCTTCTCGGGCGAGAACCATTCCTCTCGCGGCTCGTGGGCCTGGATGCCGAGACCTGAAATCGGCGTACCTCGCCGCTTCAGTTCTGCGACAAGCTGGTAGAAACGCTCGCGGTCCGGCTGGCGGGCGATGACGAAGTATTCGTTGAGGATCAGATGGGCCTTGGGGTTGGCCTCGTGAGCTGCTCGGAAGGCCTTGTCGATGTAGTCAAAGACTTCCTCCTCGGATCTTGGGGCAGGAGGCTTGGCCCCGATGCGCTTCCACGCCGGGCAGTGGGTCGGCTCGTTGACGACGTCCCAAATGTCGATAGTCCCGGCGAACCCGCCGACCTCCCGCGTGACTCGTTTGAGCATGCGGTTCTCGGATTCTTCCGGTGAAAGCTCCGCAAGCCATTTCGGCGTCCCGGCTTGATCCGTCCACACGAGAGGATGGCCCTTCGTGGTAATGCCGTTCTCGGTGCACCATTTCACAGCCGCGCGAGTCTCATCCCGCATCGTCTTGCCCGGCTGTGGCTCGTAGCCCACCCAGTAGAAGGGAAAGACAGCGAAGTTGAACAGCTCGCTGAACCGCTGCTTCCACAAGTCGGCTTTCGGGAGGTTCTGGCCCCGGACCAGCTCGAACGCGATGCAGCCAAACAGGAACTCGTGTCCGGTCTGGCGGATTTGCACCTGGGCATTCGCAACCGGTTTGCCCTGGCTGTTCTTGAAACACAGGACGGCATCGCCCTTGCGGTGCTGCTCCACGCCGCGTTCGGCCTTGGCCAGGAACTGGGCCTCCACCTCGCGGATCTCCGCCGCCTGTCCCCGCGAACACAGCGGCACGAGCAGAACGAGCAGGACAACAAGCAGATTCACTCCCGGACGATGTGACTCACAGGTCTTCATGGTTGCTCCTGTCACTTGCGATGATGCTCACACCTTGAGGAACGAAGATAACAAGAGCCTGTGGATTTGAAAACCCTCTCTCACGCGGTGGCGCACGAATTTGTGGGAGGAGCCTTCTTATTGTCCGGTGTTTGGCTCCGGGGCGATCGTGAAGTGGACCGGGAATTCGAGCGTGCCGTTCCAGATGGACTTGATCGTGGGTTCCTCGAAGGCGTAGTTCGGATCAGGTTCAAACACGAACTTGGCCTCATACTCACCGAATCGCTTTGGTGCGAAGCTATCCACGGAGAGACTGACATCGAAGTCCCGACCAGCATAAGCCCGCAATCCTTGATACTCCGGTCGTGGTGAACTCATCCTCGTCCCGTCGGGTAGCTCAAGGATGCAACGGAACGCCATATCTGCGGGCAGTCGCTTTCCTAAAATGTGGAACATATGGAGTCCGTTGGAGGCGCGTGGCTGGTCAGAAGACCTGAAAGCGGCTCTCATGAGGCTGTCGAGTTCGGGGTTGGAAAGCAGTTGCACTTGCTCTGCTTTCGCCTCCTCTACAACGGCTACCTCCACGGGCACGTTGAAACGCACCTGGTACCACGTTTTCCGTGGGGGAGGCAACCACGGTTCCATCTTCATCCGGGTGAGCACATGGCGCAGAAAACGCCCGAAAGGATTTACGAAATAGAACTGGCTGCCTTCCGAAGAAGGGGCCAGAAGGTAGTGATACCGGACTTCCGTGGAGAACTTGCCGGGCTTGTCTGGCGCTACGGGAGAAACCAGCACATGCGGCATCGTGCCGAAATAGGTAGAGGAATTAGATGTCGGCCGGCTTTGCCCGTCAGCGAGGACGTCCACTTGATACCTCATCGTGGTGTGGAAATGCAGATAGAACGGGATGGCTACGCTGAGCGTCGGTTTTCTGCCGACGGGATAGGCGCTGCGTGTGGCGACCTTGGGCCACAGGAGCAGCTTGAGAATTCTGGCTGCCTGTCCATGCGTGGGACTGCGTTTATCCAACAGGGCAATCAGCCTGTCGGTCCCTGCTTGGGAAGGGTTCGATTGAAACGCATGCACGGCGATCTCCACGCGGCAGTAACGTACCGCCCACCAAGCTGCCACCGGGAGGAATACGACGGCGATGCCAATAGCGCAACCCCAAAGAACCTTCTTGCATCTTCGTCGTCCTGCCTTTTGCCGCATAGCATCCCCTTGCTCGCAAAGACTATACTCGTAGTCGCCAGTATAACAACAGATCCTTTGCACACAAGTATTCAGAAAGCATGGGACGAGGTCGCTCTTCTCTGTGGCGTGGTCTCGGCATCTGTCACATGCTATACTCATGCCGACTTCAATCAGAGGTGATCTTATGGCTCTGCGTCATCTGTTGCTCGTCGTGTCCACGATCCTGGCCGTGTGTCATTGGTGTGCTGGCCTGGAGGCGTCGGGGGCCGACTTACCGGAGGGTTTTCGCCATCCGCCCTTGTCGGCGCGGCCGGCGGTGTACTGGGCGTGGATCAATGGTCTCACGGACAAGGGGCAGCTCACGCGCGAGCTGGAGGAACTCAAGGTCAAGGGGATTGGCGGAGTGTACATCTTCGACGTGGGGGCGCAGGACCCGCAGAAGATTGTGCCCGCTGGACCGGCTTTCATGGGACCGGAGTCACTCAATGCGATTGGGCACGCCGTGCGCGAGGCGACGCGGCTCGGCCTGGAGGTGGGGCTGGTCACGTCGAGCAGTTGGAATTGCGGCGGCCCGTGGATTCCGCCGAGGTATGCGAGCATGGGACTGTATCACGGCGAAGTGGCTGTGACGGGCCCGAAGCATTTCTCCGGTCTGCTGCCGTTGCCATTGCTGCCCAAGAATGCGCCGCGTGATGCGCAGGGCCGGCCGGCCTTTGTCAACGATGTGGCAATTCTTGCTGTGCCGGGGCCGTCGGGGAAGCCTCCTGTGATCGAAGATCCCAACGCGATCGTCAGTTTGGCGCGGCACGTCGATCCGAGCGGCCGGCTCGACTGGGATGTGCCGGCTGGCGAGTGGAGGATCGTGCGTTTTGTGTGCGCGAATACCGGGTTGTCATTGGTGCTGCCGAGTCCCAATTCCGGCGGCCTGGCCATCGACCACTTCAATCCCGAGGCCACTCGCCACCACTTCGAGTATCTCCTCGAAAAGCTGCACCAGGAGCTTGGAGACTTCAAGGGCACGGCCCTCAAGCAGATGTACGTGTGCAGCTACGAGCTGAGCGGCTCGACGTGGACGCCCGGCTTTCTCCGTGAGTTCCAAAAGCGTCGCGGCTACGATATGACGAAGTATCTGCCCGTTCTGGCCGGCGGCACCGTGAAGGACAACACCGTCACCGAGCGATTCCAGTACGACTACCGCAAGACGCTCGGCGATCTGCTCGTTGACGCCTTCTACAGGACCGCGACCGAGCTCTCCAACAAGCATGGTCTTCTCCTGTGCGCGGAGGCGGGCGGGCCGGGACCGCCTTTGCACCAGGTGCCCGTCGATGCCTTGAAGGCCCAGGGAGCGATCGATATTCCTCGCGGCGAGTTCTGGAAGGACCACGATGTCTGGGTCGTGAAGGAGACGGCCTGTGCCTCGCACGTCTACGGCAAGGGCATCGTGGACATGGAGGCCTTCACAAGCTGGCGTCACTGGCAGGACGGTCCGTTCGAGCTCAAGCCGCTGGCCGACCGCGCTCTTTGCGATGGCACGAACCATTTCACGCTGCATACGGGCGCCCACAATCCCTCCGCGACCGACCGGCCCGGCTGGGTCTATCACGCGGGCACGCACGCCGGACCGAACACTGCCTGGTGGCCGAAGGCGAAACCGTGGATCGACTACCTGTCGCGATGCTCGTATCTGTTGCAGCAGGGGCTATTCGTGGCCGACGTGTGCTACTACTACGGCGACCAGGGCTTCAACTTCGTGCCGCCCAAGCACATCGACCCATCGCTGGGCTACGGTTACGATTACGATATCACCAACGCCGAGGTCATTCTCTCGCGGATGTCGGTCGAAAACGACAGGTTGGTGCTGCCGGATGGGCTCGGTTATGAGTTGCTGGTCCTGCCCGCGCGAGAGGACATCGATCCGGCGGTCCTGCAGAAGATCGAGCGGCTGGTGCAGGCTGGCGCCACGGTGGTCGGTCCCAGGCCCACTCGATCCAACGGCCTGGCGGAGTACCCTCAGCGTGATGTCGAGGTCAGGAAGATCGCCAACGGGCTCTGGGGCCCGTGTGACGGCGCAAAATGCAAAGAGAATACCTGCGGCAAAGGAAAGATCGTCTGGGGCACGAGCCTGCGAGACATCCTATTGGCCCGCGGAATGGGCCCCGACTTTGGCTTCGTCTGTGACGACAAGGAGTGTGACCTGGATTACATCCATCGCCGCACCGCCGATAGTGACATCTATTTCGTCATCAACAAGCGAGAGCAATGGCAGGATGTCATCTGTTCTTTTCGCATGTCCGACAAGACGCCCCAATTGTGGATGCCCGACACCGGTGAAATCACGGCTTGTCCGTCCTATGAGCGAGCGAGCGGCGTCACTCGACTGCCTCTTCGGCTTCCACCCTTCGGCAGCGTATTTGTCGTCTTCCGGCATGTAGCCCAGCCGCCCCCGGCTGGGTTCGGGTCGCAAACGCGATCTGTCGCATTGGGGAACCCGATCACCCCCGAGGGCGGGGGTGCTACACGCGACCAATCCTGGGCGGTTGATGGTCCCTGGCAGGTGTGCTTCCCTCCCGGCTGGGGTGCCCCCGTGTCAAGGACGTTCCCGCAGCTTGTCTCGTGGACGCAGGACAGCGACGAGGGCGTGAGGCACTTCTCAGGTGTCGCCACATATCACAAAACGTTCAATGTGGCGTCGGAGCAACTCGGGGCGGAAAAAAGGCTGGTCCTCGATTTGGGCCGCGTTCGCTTCGTGGCAGAGGTGTACCTCAACGGCCGCAGTCTCGGCATCCTCTGGAAACCGCCGTTCAAGGTCGATATCTCCGATGCCATCAGACCGGGCGCGAACGAGCTTGTCGTCGAGGTCGCCAACACATGGTCGAATCGACTGGCCGGTGATGCGAGATCGCAGGGCAGAGACTTCTGCCGAACGAACATCGCCAAGTCTCTGACTTGGACCGTGCCCTGGAAGGAAACGCCATTGTTGGAATCCGGCCTGCTCGGCCCCGTTCAGTTGACGACCTTGCACGAGTGACACATGGTGCTCTGGGCAGCGGCCGTTCTCTCGCCGCCTTCTCCTATGCTCGCCACGGGCGCTGGCGGGTTGGGCCGGCGTTGAGGATCTTTCGGGCGATGATCACGTCCTCGCGGACCTGGAAGTCGAACATGCCGGCGCAGATGAAGTCGGCGCCGTTCTGGTAGGCGTACTGGAAGGCCGTCTGCGGCGGGATGGCCCCGGCCGCGAGCACTTTGAACGCAATCCACGGAGTGGCGACGCCCTTCATGAATTCGACCGTCTCCTGGGGCTGGGTGCACCAGACGTTCTCGGTGTCCTTCTGGCCGCCGACGTGGAAGGGCTCCCAGGTCTCGCCGCGCGGGTTGAACGACCAGTAGTTGGGGCGGTGCAGGGTCTTCATGTAGAAATCGGGCTTGAGGCCGGCCTTCTCGCAGGCGATGGGCACCTGCAGGTCGTGCGCACCGATCCCGCCGACGACGCCGGCGTCCTTGATGCACTGGAACGCTTCGCCCAGCAGGTTCACTTGACCGTTCTCCACGAAGTCGTCACTGACGTTGCCCTGTATGTATGCGCCGACGGCGCCGTTGTCCACGGCCTTTCGAATGTCTGTCCGGAATGCCTCCAGGTCGCGCTTTCCGGGCTTGATTTGAACGATCCACTGGAGCTTGCCGCCTCGTTCGTTCCAATACCTGCTGAGGAGCCCAATGACGTGGTCGTCCAGCCGCAGAATCGCTGTGTTGATGCCACAGTCCTCGCACAACTCCCAGGTCTCGAAGACCTTCTCGTCGGTGAAGTATTGCCGCAGCAGCGACGACACGTAAACGAGGTCCCGGCTATGAGCGTTGCCGCTGGTCAGGTTGCCGCCGACGATCAGGCGTGTCACCTTCAGATTGCCGATCTTTCCCGCAGGCAGGTCGCCGGCCGAGCCAACAGGTTCGGGCGCAGCCGGCTTCTTCCGGAGTTGCGCGAGCAGCGTTTGCTCCTCCAGGCTCAAGGCCACGGCCCCGGCGGCGGAACCAGCCAGCGACTTCTTCAGGAACTCCCGACGACCCAATTGACTCGACATATTTCACCTCTCATCGCATGGTCTCGAACTCCGCGTAGGGCGAGCGTCCCCGCTCGCCTGAAAACGTCGTGCGGGGACGCACGACCTACGAAGAAACGCCTTACGGCGTCACTACAAGCGGTTCGTAGAATTGCTCCGGGCGAGGGCCAAGGGTGTTGGTCAGGGTGCCGAGGCCCTCGATGGCGCACTCGATCCGGTCGCCGGCTTGGAGGAAATTGCCCGTCGCGACGCCGACGCCGGAGGGGGTGCCCGTGCAGATGACGTCGCCCGGCTCCAGGGTCATGATGTGGCTGAGGAACGAGACGATATCGGCCACCATGTAGATCATCTGCGACGTGTTGGCGTTCTGGCGGATCTCGCCGTTGACCTTGAGCACCATTTTCAGGTTCTGCACGTTAGCGATTTCGTCGCCCGTGACGAGGTACGGCCCCATGGGGCAGAAGCCGTCCGCCCACTTGCCGTTGAGCCAGTCGTAGAATTCGTCCCAGGGCCGCTTCTGGCGGTCCTTCGAGAATGTCACGCTCCGGGCGGAGACATCGTTCGCGATCGCGTAGCCCGCAATGTAGTCCATTGCGTCATCGGCACGGACCGATTTGGCCGGTCTGCCGATCACGATGGCCAGCTCCAATTCGTAGTCGATCTCTCTGCTGTACACGGGCCAGGGGATGGTCTCGCCGGGGCTCAGGATGCAGGTCGCCGGCTTCAGGAAGGGCCGGGGCACCGTCGTTTGCCGCGGCGAGTCCGACAGACCGAGGTCGAAGCCGCGTTTGAGGGCTGCCTCTTTGATGTGCGCGCTGTAGTTGCCGGCCAGGGCCAGCACCTTGCCCGGCCGGGGGATCGGCGCCAGCAGCTTCACCGAATCCGGCGGGATCACTTTTGCTTTCGGTTCCGCAAGGCGGCGCAGTTGGTCCAGACCAGATCGATCCTGCTCCAGGACCTCTTTGACGTTTCTGGGCGGATTCGGGCCTTTCCACGAGGACAGAATATCCACGATGCCGCGATCGGTTAGGATTCCGCACGAGACCGTGTCGTCACGCCGATAGGTCAATAGCTTCACGTTCGTATTTCTCCTGAAAACCAGTGATGATGAATTCCGGTCGTATTCTACCGGCTGGCAGGGCGGGCACAAGCCCGGACAATCGCCGCGCTTCGCGTGCTATGCGGTAGGACCGATAACTACGTATTCCGAGTGCGCACGGACGGTCCGTCGCACGGTTTGGCTCAAGCGAGAATCGCCTGAAATCCGATGATAGCAATACCGGACGATACGCGTTCGGCCCCGGCGACGGGGTTTTCTATGAAGGATGTCTCAGCATGACGCTACGGGAGATTCTGACCGGAACGAGCAATTGGCTGCGGTCCCGCCGATATGAGCACGCCGGGCATTGTGAGACGCTGCTCGACAACGATGGCCTGCTGACGATGGCGCTGGAGCCCCAGGAGGATTTCGAGGGCACCAGTTCCGCCCGCACGCCGCACGGGCCGGTCATGGTCGGCCCCGTTAAGACGCTGGATCGCCGGGAACCGGTGGAAAAGCTCCAGGAGGGCTTCAACCGGCTGATCGACCAACTCCAGCAGATCAACGATCACCTCAATCGGCAACTCACGCAGCATCAAGAACTTATGGGCCGGGTCAAGCAGCTTCCGGAGTTGCTCGAGAGCCTCCCCTCGGCGGTGGAGAGCCAGAAGAACCTGACCAGCCAGCTTCTCGAACAACTTCGCACGACAGCGGCCAAGGATCAGCAATTCATCGACACGGTGGGGCGGATTCCCGTGGAGACCGCGCGGCAGACCGATACGTTAAGCCTTATCAATCATCAACTTGCGGCCGCCGCCGATACCGACGTGCAGCTTGCCGAGAGCTTCGTCAAGTTCAAGGACACCCTGGACCGGCTCAACCACAATACGGCCAGCAACACCCAAGGCATCGTGCAGATGAGCAAGACCTTTGCCGCCAGCGACCGCTACCTCAAATATGTGGTCACCAAGCTCAACAAACGCTACGCCTGGGTCCTCGCCATCGCCATAAGTGTTTGCGGCGCAGCGATTTGCACGCTGGCGGGAATCGTCATCTATCTGGCGAGATAGCAGGACTCATTGATCGCAGAGGCAGCGGCTGCACGCCGCTGTCGGTGGCGGGCATGGAACGCAACGGAACCACGTACCGCAACCACGCTTCGATAGCCACGTGCACAGCCTCCTCGCAACAAGGCATAGACTCATCAAACGCGGGGTGAGCAGACCTTCTACCCGCAATGATCCCAGGACAATACCCCCAGGCCTCTCCCCTGCTACCCTTCGGCCGCAGCCGCAGGCGCATCCGCCACCGCATTCTCGTCGGGCTGCGGATTCAGCTTGGCCTGTTCTTTACGTTCCTTCTTCTCCTCTTGTTTCTGTTTCTTGGCCAGTTCTCTCATGCGTTTTCCATGGCTATAGTGGTTTTTTCCCAATGGGGCCTCCTTATAAAGGCATTTTAGATTCACAGACTACACAAAACGCAGCGTGTTTGCATCCGGCCGACCGGCACCGGCTCAACTGCTTGTAACACGATACGCTCGAAAAGTCATGTGATTTCCATAAATCTCACACAAAGCCACGAAGCCACAGCGCTCAATCTTGCAGGTGAAAGAAGATCGGACGAGGCCCAGAAAGTACTACTCGATCACTTGGTTTGACCTTGCCGCGACGGTTCCGACGGATTGACGAGTTCATACAAATGCAGTGAGACTCTTGACAAGAAACGCCCCTGGCGCTATCAAGAAGGCCTATTCATCCTCCTAACTGTGTAGCTTTGGTTTGTTCTCCCTGCCGTGTTGCTCTCCGCATGTTGATACGCCCACATACGTACAAGTACGTAATTTGGATGAAATTGCAAATTTTATGTTGACTCTCGCCTTCCCACGATGGTAATGTTGATCTGACTGAAGTTGCATTGAAGGCTGCCTCGTTCACTTGGTGAACCGGCAGAGTTTTCGTGTTGACTGTGGCAGAGAAACACACGCGGTGTTGCATGTTGAAAGGGCTGTCTATCTGTCTTGAGGCAGCGGGTGCAATTTGAATGCTGCTGTGCGCCTATGACGGAAGCTAAGGGAAGGTGGCGGGACCGATACTGTCATCGTTCCCTACAGGAGTGGCGAGTGGTGGTCGAGCGGAGAAAGATTCTTATCGCGGTCGTTGGGGTGTTGGCCCTCGCCGCGACCATTCGCGCCGTTATGATGCGGTTGTCCCGACTGGAGCCTGGACATGGGCAGTCGCTGTACGTCTGCGACCAAGCCGCTCTCCAGCACACAGGTTTGTCCAACCCGTTTGGCTGCCCCGGCGTCGCTGATGTCGACTCGCTTTTTCTCGGATCCTTACTGATTTCAGGCAGCGATGCAGGCCAAACCGGCTGGACACAGCCTGTGCAGGTCCTGTCGGATGGGCAGAACAGTCTCAGCTTGTGTCTATATGCCCTGATGGGCTTGGGCTTGTGTCGGTCCGCTCCATGTGTGAGGAAACTATCCTATGGCTGCATTCCCGCCTGGTACTACCATGGTGGGCCTCACCACATCGGGCACAGCCACGCCGGTGGACCGGACGTCTGCTCTACAGCGGTTATTTGTTTCATCCAGCCGGACTGCACAGTCGAGGATTGTCTACCGCAATACTACCGGGGGACCATCGCGTCCCTTCTGCGAAAGTCCCAATTCACACCCACTGCACCTGCATCCCGCGGACCTCCCTGCATGTCATGAGCACAGCTTGTCTCCTGGTGTTTCAAGCCGGGAGCAATCATCGGATTGAGTATTCTACTCGATCAAATCATGGACCGACGGACAAGGCTCGTGGCTTTGCATGGAAGGTGGAAGAATCGAAGGATGTACACAAGGGACTTTCCTGAGAGTCCGTGATATTTCGGA
>Ga0315275_10004476_pt1 | contig 13068 bp, 9 predicted proteins | sample YL17G03_0_MG_FD_205557 | JGI IMG/M metagenome (GOLD analysis project Ga0315275, IMG submission 205557) | Sediment microbial communities from Yellowstone Lake, YNP, Wyoming, USA - YL17G03_0 | ecosystem: Environmental > Aquatic > Freshwater > Lake > Sediment | place: USA: Wyoming | collected... | reverse complement strand
CCGGCATGCAGGACGCTACCCTCGACCAGTGGCTGGCCTTCGTAACGATGATCAAATGGGCGCGCGGCGCCGATGCCGGCAAGCCGTCCTGGGTCCTGACCTACGGCTACCAGGCGGCCGACGCCCAACGGCTGGCCGGGGTCATCCTGACCGAGGGCGCCAACTACTACGAGACGCGCGGCCCCAGCATGGCCGACAGCGTGGGGGCCGACTATCGCCAGCGCATCTTCTCCTGGACGTCGGCCCACCAAGACGCGCTGTACGGCGGCGAGTCCGCCGCGACGGTCGCTCTGGCCTACTCGCCGCGCACGCGCGACCTGCTGGACCAGGGCGCCGGCGACCTCTACCAGCCGGAGGAGGCGCCGTTCTTCCGCGAGTACCGCCAAGCGGCGGCCACGCTGCTGCGAAACCACATCCCGTTCGACGTCGTCATTTTGGACGACAGCCTGTCCACGAGCCGCCTGGTCGACTACCAGACCATCGTCTTGCCCAACGTCGCTGCCATGAGCGACGGGGAGGCGGCCGCCGTCCGCAGCTTCGCCGAAGGCGGCGGCCAAGTCGTCCACACCGGCGAGACGGGCTCGCGGGACGAGTGGCTCGAGCCACGCGCCGCCAATGCCCTGGCCGGCCTGTCCGCCACCTACATCGAGACCGTCACCACCGAGGAGGGCGCCGAAGCGCTACGGGCCGCCGCCGACGCCGGCCACATTGTCACAGACCTGACGCCTTGGGTGCACGTAGGTCTTCGACAAACGCCGGGCGGCCTGGAACTGGTGCTCGTGAACCTGGGCCAGGATGCCATTGACGACGCCCAGCTGAGCGTCCGCCTTCCCGAAGGGGCGCAGGTGCAGGGCGTGTCAGCCAGCTCGCCGGACGACGATGCGGTCGCCATCGACTACGCCGTGGAGAGCGGCTACCTGCGCCTAACGCTGGCCGACCTGCCCGTGCTCAGCCTGGTGGGGATACGCCTGGCTTGAAGGCCATGAGGAAAACATTGGCGCAGGACATTGCCCCCTGGCCTAGGGGCGCCCCTCGGCGCGCCCCCGGGGAGGGGGCAGGGCGCCCCCGGCTCTACAGCACGCGCTCGCCGGCAACCGGCTGGCCGGCATCCACCAACGCCAGGAAGTCTAGCACCGCCTTGGTGAAGGCCTCCGGCTGCCAGACAGCGGTCCCGTGGAGCGAGTTGCGGATTAGGACGAACTGGTTCCCCGCGATGCGCTGCTCCATGATCCGACTGGGCCCCAGGAACAGGTCTTGGTCGCCGACGATGATAAGAGTGGGAACGTGGATCTCGCTCAGCCGCTCCAGGACGTTGTCCTGCTGGCGCAGGGCCTGGGCGCCGCCCAGAAAACCGTCGCCGTTCATCCGCACCAGGCCCTCGAGGTGGCGGCGCACACCGGCCGGCAGTCGCCCCTGCGGCGGGAATGCCTGGGCCAGCAGTGGCCACATGCGTTTCAGCCAACCGCCCACGCCCTCGGTGCGTATCAGTGGCTCCGCGCTACCATAGAGAGCACCGAGCCACTGGCGGTGGGGCCCTCCCAGGCCCGGCTCGGTGTCACAGAGGAGTAGGGCCCGCAGCCGCTGCGGGTACCTGAGGGCGAAGCGCATGGCAATCATGCCGCCCATGGACAAGCCGCCGACATACGCCTCGACGATGCCCAGATGGTCCATGAGAGCCCGCTGATCCTCGACGCAGGTCCACAGGTCGTATTGGGCCAGGTCGCTGGGCGCCTCCGACTCGCCGTGGCCGCGGCTGTCGTAGATGACCACCCGATATTTCTTGGCGAACGCCGGTATCTCGTCGGCCCACATCTCCATCGAGGCAGTGAAGCCGTGGGCCAGCACCAGGGGGTAGCCGTCGCCGTGCACCTCGTAGTTGAGCTCTACGCCGTTGACTTTAGCCTTGGGCATTCTTGTTCTCCCTGCTGGCGCTGGCGCGCCGTTCGATTGACGCTATAATACCAGCGACGGCGTCATGACTGCATACCTGTCGAAGCTCATGGCGAAGCTCCTGCTGGCAGCGACCGTCGCCCTGTTTGGCCTCGCCGTCGTTGCCTGCGACGACGGCCAGAACGCCAGCCCGACCGCGACCCCCATTGTCAGCCCCACCGCGAGCTCCATTGCGAGCGCGACCGCCACGCCTACGGCGGCCGCCGCCAACGAGCCGTTGCCCGAGCGCGGGCCCTTCGCAGTGGGTGTCACCACGCTCACCCTGGTGGACGAATCGCGGCCGACGGACGCCAACGGCAGTTACGCCGGCGCCGACAGCCGCACCCTGGTGGCCGAGGTCTGGTACCCAGCGGAGGGGGCGGCATCGGAGCTGGAGATACGCGACGCGCCCCTGGACCGATCGGAGGCGCCCTATCCGCTCATCGTGTTCAGCCACGGCTACACCGGCATCCGCCGCCAGTCCACCACCTACACCTCGCACCTGGCCAGCCACGGCTACGTCGTGGTATCCGCCGACTACCCGCTCACCAACATGAGCGCCCCCGGCGGGCCTCGCCTAGGCGACGTGCTGAACCAGCCCGCCGACGTGTCTTTCCTCATCGACAGCTTCCTGGGCTTTTCGCGCCAGGCCGGCCACCAACTGGAGGGCGCCGTAGACGAAGGGCCCGTCGGTCTCAGCGGCCACTCTCTGGGTGGCCTCACCACACTGCTGGCCGCCTTCGGCCCGCTGCGCGACCCGCGAGTCAAGGCCGCAGTGTCCATCGCCGGGCCCGCCTGCCTGGTGGGGGCCGCAACCTACGATACGCCCGCCGTACCGCTGCTGGTGCTTGGCGGTAGCCAAGACCACATTGTGGCCTGGCACAGCGTGCGCGCCGCCTACGACATGGCCCAACCGCCGAGGTACCTGCTGACCATCCTGGGCGGCAACCACCTGCGCTTCGCTGACCTGGATGCCGAGGACTCCGGCCTGGGTACGCTGGAGTCGACTGAAGGATTCATGGAGGAAGTCACGCGCGTTGGCCAGGCCACCGGCGCGGACCTGATGGGCTGCGTCACCGACGACGCACCGGATCTGCCCACTGCGCCCATGACCGCCGAGCGCCAGCGCGAGCTGATGCGGCTCTTCGCCACCGCTTTCTTCAACCGCTATCTGAAGGGGGATGAGGCCGCCGCCTCTGTCCTGAGCGAGGAGTTCATCGCCGGCGTAACGGATGTGCGACTGGAGGCGGAGCCAGGGCCGGACTAGACCCTATTCCGCTTGGGCCTCGAACCTCATTATCGGCCCGAAGTATTCCCACTTGCCTTTGCCGCCCTCCATGATCGACCGCAGCATCCTGCCGGTCTGGAGGGCAGTGTGGTCAGTTTCGCTGAAAGTTACGTTGACCTCATCCAGAAGCAAATCGCTGCGCCACTCGTGAATGGACTCCGTGGCGTCGATCAAACCCTCTCGCGTCAGGTTGTCGCAGGCCCTGTTGAGGATCTCTACCGCCACTTCTCCCAGCAATTGGGCGTAGACGCTGAAGTTCGTGGGCTGGGGCCCGCCGTAGTCTTTCATGAGCTCCCAGTGCTCGGCTATCGCCGGGTCGTCCTTCATACTCGCCAGCTTGAACGCCTGGAAGGTGATCGCCCCCTCGACATCCTTGGGCGGAGCGAACTGGTACATTATCTCGTCTGAGTTGACGTAGCTCAGTACCCACTGAGGACGCCAGCCCAGGCGCACGGCCTCCTTGATCGCCTGAGAGCTGAAGCCTGGGTCAGTGAAGATGATCACCACCTCGGCGCCGGCCTCCTTCAGGTTGGTCACCTCCGACCTGATGGAGAGCGCAGTAAGCTCGAAGCTCTGCTCGGAGACGATCTTATTCTTGGCGGTGTCGAGTCCCTGTTTCACTCCCTTCAGACCGTCGTGGCCGGCGGGGCCGTTCTCGTAGAGGACGCCCACCTTCATCCCGGCCAGATTCTCAGAGATGTACCGGCCGTAGAAGATCCCCTCGGTGACATAGCTGGGGATCATCTGGAAGGTCCAGGGATGCCCCTCAGGATCGGTGCCGAAGCGCTCGGCCCCGGCCGACACGAGGAGGTCAGGCACTTCGTTCTCGTTCAGATACTCCCAGGAAGCGGCGTGAGGGTCGTCCGCCAGGGAGCCGACCACAGCGAAGACTCCTTCCCTCTCCACCAACTTGCGGACTGCTTCCAGCCCGATGGCCGGGTCGTTCTGGTTGTCCTCCATCTTGTAGGTGATCTTGCGGCCGCAGACGCCTCCTTGGGTCTCGTTGATGTACTTGAAGTAGGCTTCCGTAGCCTTCGGGATCTGGGAGTAGACGGCGCCGCTGACCCCGGCGAGAGGGGCATCGACCCCGAGCAGTATCTCCGTATCGCTGACGCCCGGAGCCTTTGCGCCAGCGGTCGCGGTCGCCCGAGCGGTGCCCGTTGGCGCCGCGGTACCAGTGGCAGTCCCCGCGTCTTCCTCGTCACCGCCGCAGGCCGCGACGAGGACGGCCAGAACGAGAATGAACGACAACAACGGCAAGATTGCTCCAACCCGTCGACTCATGGTCCACCTCCAGTGAGTCGCCTGATACCACGCCCCCGGCCAACAAGAAGCGGCCGACCGGCCTGGGATAGTGTACTAGCTTTGCAGTGCTAGGAGTAGAGGACGCGAGCCCCACCCCTCAGGCCAAGTTCCTCCGGCTCGGCGCGGCCGGTACGGCAGGTCTGGCCGTCTCTCGCCTGTCTCACACCCTCCCAAAATCGATGCGGAGCGCCCCTACGCGGGCCTGCCCTGGAACGTGGGGTCGTTGCTGTCCAGCCAGTAGTTGGCCCACCTGTAGTTGAAGCCGTACCAGGGCTCGGGAAGATAGTTGCGGAGGTAGGGCCAGACGCCCCCGCGCCAAACTTGGCCTACCCAGTCCAGGCGGGCCAGCACGTTGTCCAGCAGGTAGTTCTGGATGTCGTAGCCCAACTGGCGCCTCCGCTCGCGGTCGAACTCGGCCCGCTGGGCGTCAAGCATTCCGTCCAGCTTTGGGTCGTTCAAGTTGAACGAGTTCTTGATCCCCGTGGAATGGAAGTAGGGATAGAGTGAGTCGTCCAAGTCCAGGTAGCCGTTATCGTAGCTGAAGTTGAAGATAGAGGTCTTCTGGAGGGCCGCCTGCGCCATCTCCGTGTAGCCGGTGGGGTCTATTCTGCCCTTCAACTCCAGTCCCAGGTTGTCCATCATCATCTTCTCGAAGTGAGGCCAGGCGTTCTTGGTCCAATCCGGGATGCCCGCGTAGTAGGTCTGCACCGGGCCGATGTTGGGGCCGCCGGCGGCCTCCCACAGGCGCCTGGCCTCCGCCAGATCCGCCTCTCGCTCCTCGCGCTTGAAGCGAAACCCCGGCTTCTTGGTGAGCTGATCCAGTGGCAGGGCCCAGGCCCTGCTCGCTTGGCCTACGGGAGAGCCCAGCATGAACCACTGCTGCCACATGAGCTGGCCCAGGCGGTTGCGGTCGGCGGCGATGTTGATGGCCTGACGCAGGCGGAAGTCCTTGAACGGCGTCACCGCTCGCTCCGAATCAGCGACCAGAACGCGGCTGTTGGGGAAGCCGCTCTGAGGCTCCACGCTGATCGGCAGCCCCAATCCCCCAGCCACCCTGTCGACATTCGTCTGGTCGATGAAGCCGGCCAGGTCCACCTGCTTGGTGGTGAGGGCGGCCTCGATGGCGGTGTCGTCCTGCGGCGTCCAGGGTATCTCGTAGCCGTCAAGGATAGGGCGATCAGGCAGACCCTGGTCGGCCAGACGGTCCCTGGCGAACCAGTTGGGGTTCCGCACCGCCGCCGCGACCTGGAGAGCCACGAACTTGTTCAGGATCCAGGGGCCGGACCCGATCATCTTGTCGATGGAGTTCATGTCGTCGGTCTCGACGTCGACCAGTTCCTTAGGGATGATGAAGGCGTTCTGGTCCGCTAGGTAGTGCAACATCGTAGCGGTGGGCTTCTTGGCGATGATCCGGAGCGTAAGCGGGTCCACCACCTCCATCTTGTCCACCGTTTCCCACTGATAGCTGCGGTAGTAGAGGGCGGACTTGGGACTCTGCTTGTTCAACTGCCGCTCGATGCTGTACTTGATGTCCTCGACCGTGAGCTGCCGCCCCGCCGTGTTGGGGAACTGCTTTCGGATCCTCTCGGTGTCATGCATGTAGACATCGGGAGCGATCTTGACGATGTACGTCACCCCATCCGGCGTTTCAGGCATGCTCTCAGCCAAGTCGATCCCGATGACCGCGTTGTAGGGGTCATCGTACTGGAGCACCTTGCTGAAGACGGCCGAGTGCATGCTGAACAGCGGCCCGAGCTGACTCTGGTGGGGATCCATGGTGTCCAGGGTCATGGCCTGGAAGCTGAACCAGCGCATGATGCCCCCGCGGGTCTTGGCCGGCTCCAGCACGATGGGCGTGGAGTTCGGCGCGGGTGTGCCCGTTGCGCCAGCCGTGCCCGGCGGCGGTGACGCGCCGGGCGTTCCCGTCCCGCCTTCCTCTCCTCCACCACCACATCCCGCCAGAGATACAGCAGCCAGCCCAGCTCCAACGCCGGCCGCACCCGTCAGCAGCCGCCGGCGAGAAAGGCGGCGGGCGGCGAGCCTCTGCCAGTAGTTCTCCTCTTCCATGACCACACCCTCCTTCTCGCCGCCAACGGGCGGTCGCCCTCACTTGGATGCGCCCCAACGTTACATCGCAATCGCAGTCCGGTCAATCGCGTCTGCATCGATTTGTGCGGCCTCAGCGCCCCCGTTTGACAGTCCTAGCTTGACACGCCATTATCTATTCATCCTCCCTTGAGTCATGGAAGGAACAAGTAGGCATGAGCACTGTAGACATTGGGACCACCGGCCGCGGCCACTGGCTGACGCGCATCGTCGTTGCTCTTGTCGTGCTGGCGCTGGCCGGCGTCGGCTACTTCCTTGCCTACGGCGCCTGGTTCGGCGCGAAGGGACGGGCACAAACAAGCACCGTAGATATCGAGAGCATCGGCCGCAGCCGCTGGCGGCTGCGCATCATCATTGCTCTTGTCGTGCTGGCGGTGGCCGTAGCGGGCTTCTTCCTCGCCTACGGCGCCTGGTTCGGCGGCGACGGGTCGGACAGCGCGGCCTTCAACACGCACAAGGTTGGTACGGCAACCATCCGCTCATCGGTCACGATGTCCGCAGCAGCCGAATCAGTGGACAACGCAGTGCTCAGCTTCGGCATCGCCGGGAGGGTGAGCTCGATAGACGTAACCCTGGGCGACGAGGTGAAGTCGGGTCAGCGGCTGGCCAGCCTGAAGTCCGATGATCTGGAGAACGCCCTGGCCAGCGCCGAGGCGAACCTCACCTCAGCGCGCATCCGCCTCCAGCAGATACAGAACGGCGCTTCTGCCGCCGACATCGCCAATGCGGACCAGGCCGTGACCGCTGCCCAGGCCGCCCTGGACAAGGCCCTGAACGACCAGCACGAGCTGCTGAACGGCGCCAGCGAGGCCGAGCTCGCCGCAGCCGACGAGGCGGTGAAAAACGCCGAATCGGCGTTGGCGACGGCCCAAGATAACCTGCGCCGACTGGAGGAAGGGCCCTCGGAGGCAGAGGTAGCGGCTGCCCAGTCCAATCTAGACGCAGCCAAGGCGAACCTGTCTTCGGCCCACGCAGCCGAGCAGGCAGTCACTGGCAATGTGGCCGACGCCAAGGCCGCCCTCCAAGGCTCCGCCGGGGTCTACTGCGCCCAAGAGGGGCACCTGCTGGAACTCTGCGCGGAGTTCGTCGTCCCGATGACGCCCATACAAGTCAACGAGCTAAGTTACTCCATCTCGCCCGCCGCCGACGAGGAGCCCAGCCCAGAGCTTGCCTGGGCCGCCAACAATCTCATCAACGCCAACACCGCCTACAAGAACGCCGTCGACGCCCGCGACGACGCGAAGGTCAATGTGGACGCCGCCCAATCTGCCCTTGATGCGGCCCAGGCAGCCTTTGATGACTTGACGGCACCCGCCGACCCGTCCGACATAGCCACGGCGCAGGCGGCAGTGACAGCCGCCGAACAGGCTCTGACCACGGCCCAACTGGCGCAGGAGGAGCTGCTCCGCGGCGCCACAGAATCCGACATCGCCAACGCCCAGGGAGTGGTGGACAGCGCCCAGGCCAGCTTGGCAGCCGCCGTCGCCGCCCGCAATGACCTGCTGGCCGGCGCCGATCAGGAGGACATCGATCTGCAGGCGCAGCAGGTAAAGCTGGCAGAGCTGGCGGTGGAGAGGGCCCGAAAGGCCATGGAGGATGCCACTTTGACGGCCCCCTTCGACGGGACGGCGGCCGCGATCAACATCCATGTGGGGGATATGATCACCCCCGCTACCCCCGCCATCACAATCCTCAGCCCCGGCGCCCTTCGGGTGAAGCTCACCTTGGGCGAGACGGACCTGCCGGCGGTCGAAGTAGGGCAGACGGGGATCATCATCTTCGACGCCATCCAAAACGTGGCATACCCGCTGAGGATCACCTCCATTGGTCTGGCCCCGGAGACACAGCAGGGGGTGGTGACCTACACCGCCCTGGCCGAGCTTACCCGCATCGACGAGGGCGGCGAGAATGTCCGGCCCGCCCCCGGCATGAACGGAGCGGCGGTCGTCACGACTGAGGAGAAGGCCAACGTCTTGACCGTGCCCAGCCAAGCCATCCGCCAGCGGGGAAACAGCCAGGTGGTGGACGTGCTGGTGGACGGCAAGCCAGAGACCAGGGTCATTCACACCGGCAACAGCGACACCACCAACACGGAGGTCACCAGCGGCCTCCAGGCCGGCGACCTCGTGATACTGCCAGGATCCGCCAGGACGACTGACGGAGAGTCAACACCGGAGGCAGGGGAAGACCTACCCGGCGGAATTCGCTAGCGCGGCGCCATCGCCATGATCAGGCTGAAGGGGATCACCAAGGTCTACCGAGCAGGAGACGTCCTCGTGCCGGCGCTGCGCGGCATCGATCTCCACATCCAGCAGGGCGAATTGCTGGCCATCATGGGCCACTCAGGCTCTGGCAAATCAACCCTCATGAACATCCTGGGATGCCTGGACCGGCCCAGCGGCGGCGTCTACGAGCTGGAAGGGCTGGACGTGAGCACCCTGGGCGAGGAGCGGCTGGCTGCCATCCGCAACCACAAGGTCGGCTTCGTTTTCCAGAGCTTCAACCTGCTGCCTCGCATCCCGGCCATCGAGCAGGTGGAGCTGCCCCTCCTCTACCGCCGCGCCGACAACCGCCGCCGCATGGCGATCCAGGCACTGGCGGATGTGGGCCTGGGCGGCCGCACCGGTCACCGCCCCACGCAGCTTTCGGGTGGTGAGCAGCAGAGAGTGGCCATCGCCCGTGCCCTGGTGGCCAGCCCCTCCCTCATCCTGGCCGACGAACCCACCGGCGCCCTGGACACAGCCACCGGCCGCGAGATCATGAACGTCTTCGAGCGCCTCAACACTGAGCGCGGCATCACCATCGTCCTGGTCACCCACGAGCAGGACATCGCCGCCTACGCCCACCGGGTGGTGCGGCTGCAGGACGGTCTGATCATCAGCGACGCGCCCAACGATCAGCCGCAGGAGCGGGGGCCATGAGCCTCATCAATACCGTGCGAACGGCCTTCATCGCCCTGGCGGCCAACACCATGCGCTCGTCGTTGACCATGCTGGGCATCATCATCGGCGTGAGCGCCGTCATCACCCTCATGGCCGTGGGACAGGGAGCCCAAAAGGGCGTGACGGAGCGGATCCGCGGCCTGGGCAGCAACCTCCTGTTCATCCGGCCGGGGCAGGTGGAGACCTCCGACGCCGCACGGGCGGTCTCTGAGGGCCAGTCCCTGACGCTGATGGACACCGACGCCTACGCCATGAACGACCCCGAGCGCTTTCCGTACATCGAAGGAGTGGCGCCGCAGGTCACCTTCGACGCCCAGGTCATCGCCGGCGCCCGGAACACGCGCACCAACATCACCGGCACGACCGCCGAGTATCAGTTCGTGCGCGACTTCTACGCGGCCGAGGGCCAGTTCATAACCCAGGACGATGTGACCCGCAAGGGCCTGGTTGCGGTGCTGGGCAGCAGTGTGGCCACAGACCTCTTCGGCGAGAGCAACCCCATCGGTAGGACCCTCCGTATTGCGGTGGGCCCCGGGGGCATCATCAGCTTCACCTTCCGCGTCACGGGAGTCATGGAGCCCAGGGGGGCCACCGCCACCGGCGACGAGGACGACTGGGTGTTCATCCCCCTGCCCACCATGCAGGCCCGCATCCCCTTCTTGAGGAACCCCCAGGGCCTCAGCAACGTGATGCAGATCACAGTGAAGGTGACCGATGACAGCCAGTTCGACCGGGCCCAGAGGGAGATCGCCGAGCTTCTGCGCGAGCGCCACAAGGTGAAGAAGGATGACTTCGCCATCCGCACGCAGGAGGACCTCATCGCCACCGCCACCGACGTGTCCGACACCCTCACCATCCTGTTGGGCAGCATCGCAGGCATCTCTCTGCTCGTCGGCGGCATCGGTATCATGAACATCATGCTGGTGTCGGTCACCGAACGCACGCGCGAGATCGGCATCCGCAAGGCGGTGGGGGCGACGCGGCGGGACATCATGATGCAGTTCCTGGTGGAGGCCCTGACGGTGACGATGCTGGGCGGAGGCATCGGCGTGGCGCTGGGCATCACGCTGGCCAAGATAGCCAACGGCCAGACCGTCGCCGACGAGGACATCCAGACGGTGATCTCACCCCTGTCCGTGATCCTGGCCTTCGGGGTCTCCGCCGCCATAGGCATCTTCTTCGGGATCTACCCAGCCTTCCGCGCCTCCCGCCTCAACCCCATCGAAGCCCTGCGCCACGAGTAGCGGCGTCCCCCGCAGGGGCCCTAGTCGAGGGCCTGACCCAGACGCTCGTCCAGGATGCGGATAAGCTCCTCCACCTCCGCGCCGGGCTTGGCGCCACCGATGGCGGCCACCGCTAGGTGCGCCTCACCGCGGCCGTGCCGGATGGCAACGATACGGGCCGTAAACGGCACGTCTATCTGGAAGTCCTCCGCCCTGAATATGCCTGTGAACTCGGAGGCCACGGTCTCATCGCCGACAGTGGGGAAGGAAATGGCCCCGCCGTCGAGTTCGCTCACGCCGGGGATGAGGGTGGCGGCGCCGTCGGGTTTGGACAGCAGGTCGCGGCCCCATTGCAGCGCTTCTGTCGCTCCTTGCTCATCGGCGAAGATGCTCACGCTGGTCCTGATCAGAGCGTTGCCACCGCTTTGGAAGGCCCCGAAGAGGTCGCTGGCCATGAAGGTGGCATCCATCCCCAGTAGACGGTGCCAGCCGTTCAGCCGCTCCAGGCCCTGGGTGGGCCCCTCCGGATCGATGCCGGCGGCCTCTTCGTTGTCAGAAAAGGCCTCCTCCGGCTCCCCGAAACCCGGAGGCAGATCTTCCACCTTCAGGGAGATCTCCGTCAGCATGGCCTCCAGCGTGGGACGGTCGGGCGTTGGTTCCGCCTCGCCGTCGCCGCCCCCGCCTCCCCCACAGGCCACCCCGACGGCAGTCGCCAGTACGATCAGCACCCCCACCCAGAGCCAAGCTCTCATGACCAACCTCCCGTCTGCCAGGCAGGCTAGGACCATCCGTGACCGACTTTGCCCATTCTAATCGGCGGACGCCCCCGACGGTAGCCCTCTCCGGCCCCAAAAGAGAACGCTTTGCGCCGTAGAGCGCTGCGCCGCTGGGGTGTAGAATCGCACGAGAGCCGCCTATGCGGCTGTTGTGTCATGGACGAGCTAAGAGCCATCGTCATCGGGCTGGTGCAGGGCCTATCCGAGTTCCTGCCCATCTCCTCTTCCGGCCACCTCATCGTGGTGCGGGAGATGTTCCACTGGCATTTCCTGGAGGACGACCTGACCTTCGACGTGGCCCTCCACCTGGGAACCACCGTGGCCGTGCTGGCCTACTTCTGGCGGGAGTGGCTGGAGATGCTGGGAGCGCTGCTGCCGGGACGGAAGACGACGTCGGTGCCGGCGAACCCCGGCAGCATCTACAATTCGCGCTTCCTGATGCTCCTGGTAATCGGCTCGCTGCCGGCAGCCCTCGTCGGCTTCGCGCTGAACGACTGGGTGGAGAACGAGGTGCGCTCGCCGCTGGTGGTCGGCGCCATGCTCATTGTCTTCGGCCTGGTCCTGCTGTTCGCCGAGCGACTGGGTCAGAAGGCGCGGCAGATCGCGGGAGCCAACTGGGGCGACGCCCTGCTGGTCGGCTGTGCTCAGGCCGTTTCCCTGGTGCCGGGCGTCTCCCGCTCCGGAGTCACCATCACGGTGGCCCTGGCCCGCGGCTTCCGCCGTGAGGACGCCGCCCGCTTCTCCTTCCTGCTGGCGACGCCGGTCATCGTGGGCGCCGGCCTACTCAAGATGGCTGAAGCCGTCCTCGACGGCATCCCCTCTTCGGACCTACCCGTACTGCTGGTGGGCACCGTCACGGCATCCGTCGTGGGCTGGGCGAGCATCGGGTACCTGCTCCGACTGGTTCAGACCCAGAGCTACGCACCCTTCGTCGTCTACCGCATCCTGGCGGGCGCCTTCTTCTTGGCCTACTTCCTCGCGACGTAAAGGCCCGTCCCTAAAGGCGCTATTGACTCACGGCAAACTTCATGTAATATAAGCGCGGCGGAGCGCGGTTGGCGGCAACCGCTTGCCAAGTCATAACCAGCCGCCGCCAGGAAGGAAACACCATGGATCACTCCAGCATCGAGGTGATTCCTGCCACCGTTGTGGCAGACCCCTACCAGAGCGCCCTGACCCAGTTCGACGCGGCCGCGGAGCGGCTGGGCATTGAAGGCGCGATGCGTCAGTACCTCCGAACCAACCGCCGCGAGCTGTCCGTGAGCCTCGCGGTTCGCATGGACGACGGCTCGACCGCCATCTTCGGAGGTTGCCGGGTACAGCACAACAACGCCCGCGGCCCCTGCAAGGGCGGCATTCGCTTCCACCCCGATGTACACCTCAACGAGGTTAGGGCGCTGGCGATGTGGATGACGTGGAAGTGCGCCATCGCCAATATCCCCTACGGCGGGGGCAAAGGCGGCGTCAGGGTTGACTACAAGAAGCTCTCGCCAACGGAG
>Ga0315275_10004474_pt1 | contig 13072 bp, 10 predicted proteins | sample YL17G03_0_MG_FD_205557 | JGI IMG/M metagenome (GOLD analysis project Ga0315275, IMG submission 205557) | Sediment microbial communities from Yellowstone Lake, YNP, Wyoming, USA - YL17G03_0 | ecosystem: Environmental > Aquatic > Freshwater > Lake > Sediment | place: USA: Wyoming | collected... | reverse complement strand
GAGATCGAAGACTTCATCGTTCTTGTCGGAAAGGCCCGTCACCGAGTCGAGGAGCTCCACCATGTACATCGCGTATGAAAGCTTCTCGAGAGAGCCCCTGACAGGCTCGAAGAAATCGATGAGGTCGCATTGGGAGACGGTATAGATATCGCTGCGCTTGCGCTCGTAGAAGACGATCTCGTCATGCGCGAATATCTCAAGAGCCGCTCCGCCGGACTGGCCGCGCGGCCCTCTGACGCCGCGGACTATCCCCTTTATCTTGCCGAACCCGCGGGTATAGAAGGTGAGTATGCTGCTCGTCTCTCTCAGGTCCTGCCGCCGCAGTAAGATGCCTTCAGTCTTCTGTATCGCCATTTTAGGTTACCGGAAGAGCTGGAATATCAGCGTCGTGACAAGGACGCCGAGGAAGCCGCCGGCCAGCACCTCCCAGAAGGTGTGGACCGCGTCTTTGATGCGATGGCGCGCGATGAGGAACGCCATCACGAAAGAGAGTATAACGACTATCGAATTGTTCGTCATGAAGGCGATGATCGTCCATATCGAGAACGCGACCGCGGCATGGCCGGACGGCATGCCGCCGCGCAGGGGCGTGCCCTTGTGGAAGATGAGCTTGCCTATGATGCTCAGGCCGAAGACCAGTATGACCGCCAGGAATGTGATGTGCCAGGGCGACTGCCGTATGCGCGCCATCTCCACATCTATATTGAACGGGATCTTGCGCGCAAAGAGCGCGTAGCCGACTATAACGGCGTTGATCGCAGTGAGGAGCACGACGCCGGCGCCTATATCCTTTACCAGGCGCGCTATGGGATGGACATCGCTCTTTATCATGTCGACGATATGCTCGAGCGCCGTGTTTATCATCTCGGCAGACAGGACAAGCGTTATCGTTGTCGTCAGGATGAGGATCTCGTAGGATGAGAAGCTGAGGTAGACGCCCAGCAGGATGATGAAGAACGCGGCGAGGAAGTGTACGCGCATGTTGCGTTCGGTCTTCAGTACGTAGATGAAGCCCTCTACCGCCGCATTAAAACTTTCGACAAATCTTCTCGGCTGCATAGCAGTTTCAACAACCCTTCCTGTTTATGCCACATCCGGGCCTTTTCGCGCACCGCAACGTCGTCGTAGCCGAAGAGGTGCAATATCCCGTGGATAACGTAACGGACTATCTCTTCCTCAAACGCTACGCCGAAGAGCTTTGAGTTCCTGTATGCGGTGTCGAGCGATATGAATATCTCGCCCAGCACTCGTTTGCGCAGGAACTCCCTTCCGTCTATGCCGAAACTCAGCACATCGGTGGGCGCGTCTTTATCCTTATAGCGCCTGTTCAGCTTCCTTATGGCGGCGTCGTCCATGAAGACTATATCGATCTCTGAGGTCTTCGTCTTCTTCAGAGACTTCATGGCCTGCGCCGCCACGGCCTCGACATTCTTAATGTTCAGGCTGTAGCGCTTATTGAGGTTGATCACCTTTATGTTCCGCGCGCTGCTTTGCTTTCTCATGCGCCAGTCGTCTTGCCCTTTACGCTTTCTTGATCCTGATACTCAATTCGTTCAGCTGTTTCTCATCTACGGAAGACGGTGCCGCCGTCATGGGGCAGAATGCCTTCTGCGTCTTCGGGAAGGCGATCACATCCCTTATCGAGTCGCAGCCGAGGTAGAACGTCATCAAACGGTCCAGCCCGAAAGCGAAGCCGCCGTGAGGCGGCGCGCCGTACCGGAACGCGTCGAGGAGAAAACCGAACCGTACCTTCGCGCTCTCCTCGTCGATGCCTATCGTCTTGAAGATGAGCTCCTGCAAGCCTCTATCGTGTATCCTTATGCTGCCGGAGCCGATCTCCGTCCCGTTTATAACGAGGTCGTACGACCGCGACCTGACCTTGCCGAGGGACTCCCCTTTTTCGAGAAGACCTATGTCGTCGGGATGGACCGAAGTGAACGGGTGGTGCTCGGACTCCCAGCGCTTCTCCTCCTCGTTATACTGAAATAGCGGAAAATCGGTAACCCACAGGAAGTCGAACCGTTTTTCGTCTATAGCCTTGAGGTCGCGGCCGAGCTTTTTGCGCAGCGCGGAGACAGAATCGTATGCCACCTTCTTAGCGTCGGCAACGACGAATATCATGTCGCCGTCAACAGCGCCGAGCGCGGTCCTGATCGCTTCGAGCTCAGGTTTTGAGAAAAATTTGTCTATCTGCGAAGTGATGGCGCCCTTCTCCGCCCTGAAATTGGCGAGCCCCTTCGCACCGTACTCTTTTACAAATTCTATCAACTGGTCTACCTGGCCGCGTGAATAAGAACCGCATCCTTTGGCGTTTATCGCGATGACCTTGCCGCCCTTCCCTATCGCGGCCTGGAATATCTTGAACTGGCAGTCCTTCACTATCTCCGTGATCTCGACCAGCTCCAGGCCGAAGCGCGTGTCGGGCTTGTCGCAGCCGAAACGCGCCATCGCATCGGCGTACTTAAGCCGCGGGAACGGCGTCTTGAGATCGACGCCTATCGCCCATTTGAAAAGTTTCTTCATGAGACCTTCGCATATCTCATATATGTCTTCTTCCGTCACAAAGGACATCTCCAGGTCGAACTGGGTGAATTCCGGCTGCCTGTCCGCCCTGAGGTCCTCGTCGCGAAAACACTTGGCTATCTGGAAGTAGCGGTCGAACGAGGCGACCATCAGGATCTGCTTGAAGAGCTGCGGCGACTGCGGGAGCGCGTAGAACATGCCGGGGTTCACCCTGGACGGGACCAGGTAATCCCTCGCGCCTTCAGGCGTCGATTTCGTCAGTATCGGCGTCTCGACCTCGACGAAGTTCCTCTCGTCAAAGTAGTCCCTGGCCAGCTTGCATACCTTGTGCCTGAGCCTCAAGCCCCTCTGCATGGTGCCGCGCCGCAGATCGAGATACCTGTATTTAAGCCTCGACTCCTCCGTCACCGTTATGTTATCCGTGATCTCGAACGGAGGCGTGGCCGCCTTGTTCAGGACCTCCATCTGCCTCGCTCGGACCTCTATGGCGCCTGTGGGAAGCTTCGGATTCTCGGTGCCGGCAGGCCGGTTTTCGACGAGGCCCGTAACCCTCACCACAAACTCCGAGCGCAGCTCCTCCGCCTTCGCGTGGAGTTCTGCGCCGTCCTGCGGATTGAAGACGGCCTGCGTCAGGCCATAGCCGTCCCTCACATCGATGAAGATGAGGTTGCCGTGGTCCCGCCTGCTGCCGACCCACCCGCAAAGGGTAACGGTCTTACCGATGCTCTTCTCGTCCAACTCACCGCAGGTATGCGTCCTTAACATAATCTTTTCCTCAGCTCTCCCGGGACAGAATCGATCGCTACAACGTCTTCTTTCTTTTCCTTCATATCTTTTAGTTTTGCATTCCCCTGGCTCATCTCATCTTCACCCATAATGACAACGAATCGAGCGCCGTTCTTGTCGGCGCTGCGCATCTGTGATTTTAAAGATGCCTCGCTTATATCCTGGAGGACGACCAGCCTCGGCACGGACTCATCTTTTATCTTTTCAGCCAGCTGTTGCCCCCTGATCTTCGCCGCATCGCCCAGGGTGGCTATGTAGACGACCTTGGCCGTACCGGATCCGGGGGCCTTGCCTTTAAGCGCTATGATCAACCTCTCGATCCCAAGCGCGTATCCCACTGCGCCGACGCTCGGGCCGCCCATATCTTTGACCAGGTTATCGTATCTGCCGCCTGCGCCGATGGCGTCCTGGCTGCCGAGGCCGGGATGGGTTATCTCAAAAACCGTTCCGGTATAATAGTCGAGCCCCCTAACGAGGTTCTTCGTCTCCTCGAAACGGACCCCGACGGCTTTCAGGCCATCCTTGACCCTGGTAAAATGGTCCTTGCAGGGCGCACAGAGATTGTCGAAAATATTTGGCGCGTTGCGGATGACCTGAACACAGGATTCGTTCTTACAATCGAGGACCCTGAGCGCGTTCTTCTCCATCCTCTTCTTGCAATCTTCGCACAGCCTGCTCTGCTTGTCAGCAAGATAGCCTTTAAGGCTCTCGGCAAAACGCGCCTTGTCGTCCTTGCATCCCAGGCTGTTGAGCTTTATAACGAAACCGTCGAGGCCGAAGGCTTTAAGCATGCCGTGCAGCTGAGCCAGCACCTCTATGTCGGCGAACGGAGATGGGGACCCTATCACCTCGACGCCTATCTGGTGGAATTGCCTAAGGCGCCCCTTCTGCGGCCGCTCAGCCCTGAACATCGGCCCTATATAGTAGAGCTTCGTCACCGGCGAAAGAGTGCCGAGCGAGTGCTCTATGTAAGCCCTGACTATCGGCGCCGTGCCTTCAGGCCGCATCGTCAACGAGCGCTCCTTGCGGTCAGAGAAGGTGAACATCTCCTTTGTCACTATGTCGGTCGTCTCGCCTATACTGCGGACAAAGACAGCGGTATCTTCCAGTATCGGCGTGCGTATTTCGCTGTATCCGTAAAACTCGAGCTCTCCCCTCGCCTTATTCTCGATGCACCGCCACCAGTCGGAATCCTGCGGCAGCATATCTTCCATGCCTTTGACTGACCTGTACTCCATCTTATCTCCTGATTTATATCCTGTGCCAGAGGCACAGGATGGTCGGGCATTTCGGAGAAATGCCCAGACCTACTATTTTACTTTATGCTTCATCACCATGCCGACCTTGAAGGCGACCACCTTGCGCTCAGGTATGGGAACGGTCGTGCCGGTCTTGGGATTGCGGCCTATCCTCGACTTCCGCGCCTTCACCTTGAAGACCCCGAAGTTGCGCAATTCCACCGTTTCGCCCTTCGAAAGCGAGGCGGTGATATGGTCGAGCGTCCTCTGCACGACCGACTTTACGTCTATCTGTTTCAAACCGGTCTCCTCGGCTATCTTCAATACGATATCCTTCTTCGTCATGGCCATTCTCCTTATAAGTCCAGATTTTGATAAAACAAAATCTGGATTTGCCAAACTGTTTGATATATCCAAAATTTTCTATGTAAAATTTTGGATAAGATCTTATGCTTCTCTTCTCTCGAAAAAACGTTTTACAAAGACCCTTGCGGGGTTGAACTGCCCGAGCCTCTTCTTCCTGCTCTTCAGCCGCTCCATGATGCTGTTCAGGAAGACGTATGAATCCCGCCAGTCTTCGTTCAGCTTCTTAAGGTTCTTTTCAGACATGAAGCGTATGCCGCCGAGCGACAGGACGTCGTCCACGGGATCGGTAAGGCGCGAATGGAGCATGTAATTGTCATCGAGGCAGCTCTTCACCTCTTCATACTTGACGCGTATCTGCTCCTTTGTCTGGAGGAACTTATCCTCATCCTCCTTCGAGATGCTCTCTTTTGATATGGTGCCGTTGTATATATTGTGGAACTTCATCCAGAATTCCAGAAATTCCTTCAGGGCCTTTATGCTGGATTCGGTCTTCTTGTCTATCATATAAATTTTTATCTCTCAATGGGTTATGATAACACCGCCAGGCGGGAAAGTCAAGGCCGCTATGTCTTGAAACTGACGACGTCGCAGCCGAATATCTTCTCGATGTCGCGGACGAGCCCATCATGAGGCTCCACGCTGAGGGTATTGCCTATGGATACGACCGTCTTTTTGCTGTCTGGCTTGACGAACCGCAGGTATACAGGTATCCGGCCGGGATAGCGCGAAAGGACCTTCTTCAACTTCTCGAGAGCGCCGGTCTCCAGCCCCATAGTGACGAGGTCGACCATGACCGCCTTGGTGTACTTCATCCTCACCGTGTCGAGCGAGACTATCTCGTTGGCGATTATCTTAGGCTCATCCTCCCTCATGTTGGCCCGTCCCTTGACGAAGACTATCGCGTCCTGCTTCACGATGCCTGCCGCCTTGGAGAACGTAGCCGGGAATACGAGGACCTCCACGGCGCCGTCGAGGTCTTCGAGCGTGACGATCGCCATCTTCTCGTTCGTACGCCGCGTGGTGGTGAACTTCACTTTGGAGATTATGCCGCCGAGGAGTATCTCGTCGCCGTCGCCGCGGCCGCGCAGCTCGGTGGTGGAGCATGTCGAGTAGGTGCGCAGCACTTTCTCGAACCTGGCAAGCGGATGTTTCGTGACGTAAAAGCCGAGCATCTCCTTCTCGTACATGAGAAGCTGGTTCTCGGGCCACTCAGGGATATTGGGTATGTCCTGGTATGATTTTTTGAAGTTCTCCTGGTCCTCGAAGGTCTCGAAGAAAGAGAGCTGCCCGTTTATCCTGTCCTTCTGGATGCCTCCGGCGACCTCGAGCGCCCTGTCTATCATGGACGAGAGCTGCGACCGGTAAAGGCCGAGCGAATCCATCGCCCCGCACTTGATGAGGCTCTCTATCACCTTCCTGTTGACGAGCCGCGAATCGACCTTCTCCGTGAAATCGTAGATCGACTTGAACTTTCCGTGCTTATCTCTGATCGTGATGATAGAGTCTATGGCGCCATGGCCCACGTTCTTGACAGCGACCAGGCCGAACCGTATAGAATCTCCGACTACAGTAAAGTTGGCGTAGCTTTCGTTTATGTCGGACGGCAGTATCTTTATGCCCATCCTGATCGCCTCGTTGATGTACTGGGCGATCTTGTCGAGGTTATCTTTTTCACTGGTGAGCAGCGCCGTCATGAATTCGACCGGGAAGTTGGCCTTCAGGTACGCCGTCCTGTAGCTTATCATGGCGTAGGCGGTCGAGTGCGACTTGTTGAAACCGTATCCGGCAAAAAACTCTATCTGGCCGAATATCTTCTCGGCGGTCCTCTTGTCAAGTGCGTTCTTGATGCAGCCGGCGACGAAGAGGTTCCTCATCTCGGCCATGACCTCAGGTGTCTTCTTCGCCATGGCCCGGCGGAGGTTATCGGCCTGGGCGAGGGAGAAGCCGGCGAGGTTGTTCGCTATCCTCATCGCCTGTTCCTGATAAAGGATGACGCCGTAGGTCTCTTTCAGGATCGGCTCCAGGAGCTTGTGGTCGTACCAGACTTTGACCTCGCCGTGCTTTCTCTTCATGAAATCGTCGAGCATGCCTGCGCCTATCGGGCCCGGCCTGAATAGAGCTAAGAGCGCTACGATATCCTCGAACTTCTCCGGGTTGAGCTTCTTCAGAAGGTCCCTCATGCCCGAGCTTTCCAGCTGGAAGATGCCGGCCGATTCCGCGTTCGCGAGTAGCCTGTATGTCTTTTTATCGTCGATCGGCAGGGTTTCGATATCGACATCCACGCCCTTGGTGCGCTTTATGATCTTCACCGCCTCATCTATGACCGTAAGCGTCCTCAAGCCGAGGAGGTCCATCTTCAAGAGGCCGATCTTTTCGAGGGATGTCATCGGATAAGCGGTGGTGATCTGCCCCTCCTCGACCTTGTAGAGAGGGACATAATTCACCAGCGGCTGCTCGCTTATGACGATGCCGGCGGCATGCGTGGAGGCATGCCGCGTAAGCCCTTCGAGCACCATGGAGGTCTCTATGAGCTGGGCGATCTTCGGATCGGCCTTGTAGAGGTTTCTGAGTTCCGGCTCTTTCGCGAGCGCCTGTTCAAGCGTTATTTTTAGTTCGGAGGGAACCAGTTTGGCTATCTTATCGACATCGGCATACGCCATGCCGAGGGCGCGGCCGGCATCCCTTATGACCGCCTTCGCCATCATAGTCCCGAACGTGATGATCTGCGCTACGTTCTCCTTGGAATATTTACGAATGATATAGTCGATGACCTCGGAGCGGCGCTCGTAGCAGAAGTCGATGTCTATATCGGGCAGGCTTATCCTTTCGGGATTCAGGAAGCGCTCGAAGAGGAGGTCGTACCGCAATGGGTCGATGCTGGTGATACCGAGCGCGTAGCTGACGACGCTTCCGGCAGCGCTGCCGCGGCCCGGGCCGACCGGGATCTTGTTCTGCTTGGCATAGTTTACAAAGTCCCAGGCGATCAGGAAGTAGCTCGGATAACCGAACTTCTCGATGACCTTAAGCTCGTGCTCAACGCGGTCGGTGACGGTCTTGTCGCCCTCCGGATACCGGTTTTTCAGCCCTTCGTAGACGAGTTCCCGGAGATACCCTTCTCTCGTCTTTCCTTCGGGGACCTTGTACTGGGGCAGGTGATGCTTTTTGAAATCCAGCTCCAGGTTGCATTTCTCGGCAATGGCGAGCGTGTTCTTAAGGGCTTCCGGCGCCGTATCGCCGAAGGTTCGAGACATCTCCTCCCTGGTCTTAAAGTAGAATTCTTCGGTCTGGAGCTTCATCCTGTTCGGGTCTTCCATCGTCGTCTGCGTCTGGATGCAGAGGAGCGTCTCGTGCGCCTTGGCATGGTCCTGCTCGAGGTAATGGACGTCGTTGGTCGCGACAAGCCCCACATCCATCTCTTTGGAGAGCTTGATGATCTCGGCGTTCACCTTCTCCTGTTCGGGGATCAAATTGTCCTGGATCTCGAGATAGAAGTTCTCTTTGCCGAAGATGTTCTTGTATTCGTCGATCGACTTTCTGGCAGTATCCATCTGGCCTGTATTTATGAGATGCGGTATCTCGCCCTTCAGGCAGGCGGTCGTGCAGATGAGGCCGTCCTTGTGCCTGGCGAGTATCTCCTTGTCTATGCGGGGGCGGTAATAGAAACCTTCGAGAAAACCGGCGGAGACGAGCTTCATCAGATTCCTGTATCCGGTCTCGTTCTTGGCGAGTAGTATCAGGTGGAAAGAGGCGTCCTGGATGCCGCGGCTCGACTTGTCAAAGCGGGACTCGGGGGCTATATAGACCTCGCTGCCGATGATCGGCTTTATGCCGTTCTTCATCGCCAGGTCATAAAACTCTATAGCGCCGAACATGTTGCCGTGGTCGGTGATGGCGCAGGCGGGCATCCTGCACCGCTTTGCCTTCTCGATTAGCGGCTCGAGGATGCAGGCGCCGTCAAGAAGGCTGTACTGCGTGTGGAGGTGCAGATGGACGAATTCGGAGTGATTCATTTACTCTTCGGAAAGCTATGTGTTGGTGTGTTGTACGATCACTTACCCATTCCAACCCGCTGAGCGACCTGGAAGACTTTTCCTTCTGTCTGGATGGACGGCGCGATGATGATCTCTGTCTTGTGCATCTCCTTGACGTTCCTGGCGCCGACATTGCCCATCGACGTCTGCAAAGCGCCCATGAGGTTCTGCGAACCGTCGTCGACCTTCGCCGGGCCGTAGAGGATCTCTTCGAGCGAGCCTGTAACCCCGACCCTTATGCGCGTCCCTCTCGGGAGGTTCGCGTGGGGCGTGGCCATCCCCCAGTGGAATCCTCTGCCGGGAGCTTCCTTGGACCTTGCGAAGGCGCTTCCGACCATGACCGCGTCGGCGCCGCAGGCGAACGCCTTGCAGATATCTCCGCCCGACGACATGCCGCCATCGGTGATGATCGGCACGTACTTCTTTTTTTTCTTGTAGTAGGCGTCTCTTGCCGCAGCGCAGTCGATCGTCGCCGTGACCTGCGGGACGCCTATGCCGAGGACGCCTCTCGTCGTGCACGCGGCGCCCGGCCCTATGCCCACGAGAAGGCCGCTGCAGCCGGTTCCCATCAACTCAAGAGCAACCTCGTAGGTGACGCAGTTGCCGATGATGACCGGGACCTTCATCGACTTGCAGAACCTTCCGAAGTCGAGCGCCTTATAGGACTTCGAGAGATGCTTTACGGTGGTGACTGTGGACTGGACGATGAAGGCATCAGCGCCCGCCTCTTCGGCGATCTTGCCGAATTTTTCAGCCCTCTGCGGGATAGCGCTTACCACAGCCGGAGCGCCGGCTTTCTTTATCTCTTCTATCCTCCTGGCCACGAGTTTCTCTTTTATCGGCTCGAGGTATATGCCCTGGACGAGCTTTGTCGCCTCTTCCGGGCTGGCATTCGCTATCTTGTCGAGGACGCCATCGGGGCTTTCGTATCTGGTCTGCACACCCTCGAGGTTCAACACGGCGACGCCACCAAGCTTGCCCATCGCGATCGCGAACTTTACGTCTACGACGCCGTCCATCGCCGCCGCGAGTATCGGGACGCGGAACTTCTTGCCGCCGATCGCCCACGACGTATCGACCTCTTCAGGATTTATGGTAACCCTGCCGGGTACGAGCGCTATCTCGTCAAAACCGTAGCACCGCCGCGCCTTCCTCTCAACACCGATATAGAACTGTCCCATCGCTCCTCCGCTAAAATTTAAATGAATCCGTCAAATGTAGGGGGTCTTAAATATGATTGGTTAAAATATGATATATAATAACGTTGTAGTTGTCAATGTTAAAACCCAGATTTTGATAAAACAAAATCTGGGTAGAAAACTCCCTGAAAACCCAAAATTTTCTTTGTAAAATTTTGGGTAAAAAAATGGCCCCGGGAAGACCCGGGGCCATTTTATCGCGGTTTCGCCTTTTTATCGCTTAATACATCCCCCCGCCCATACCACCCGGAGGCATTCCACCCGGCATTCCTGCGGAAGACTTCTCCTCTTCGGGGATATCGGTCACGACCGCCTCGGTCGTGATCATGAGCGACGCGATGGATGCGGCATTCTGCAAAGCAGAGCGCGTCACCTTTTTCGGATCGATGATGCCGGCGGCGATCATATCGCCGTAGGTGTTCTTTTCGGCATCATAACCTTCGTTCGTCTTCATCTCCCTGACCTTCTGGACGACGACCGAACCTTCCATGCCGGCGTTGTTGGCTATCGTGCGGATGGGCTCTTCAAGGGCCCTCTTTACGATATCGACGCCAACCTGTTCGTCACCGGAGAGTTTCATCTTATCAAGTAAGTCGACGCACCTGAGCAGCGCTACTCCGCCGCCCGGCACGATGCCTTCCTCGACCGCCGCGCGTGTGGCATGGAGAGCATCCTCAACGCGCGCCTTCTTCTCTTTCATCTCGGTCTCTGTAGCGGCACCGACGTTGATGACCGCGACTCCGCCGGCAAGCTTCGCCAGGCGCTCCTGCAGCTTCTCTTTGTCGTAGTCGGAATCGGTACCCTCTATCTGGTTCTTTATCTGGCCTATCCTCGCCTGGATGTCGGCAGTCTTGCCTGCGCCCTCGACGATGGTGGTATTGTCCTTATCTATCCTTACCCTCTTCGCACGGCCTAAGTCCTCGATCTTCACGTTCTCAAGCTTTATGCCGAGGTCCTCGGTTATGGCCTTGCCGCCGGTCAGGATAGCGATGTCTTCGAGCATGGCTTTTCTTCTGTCGCCATAGCCCGGCGCCTTGACCGCCGCGCATTGGAGCGTGCCGCGGATCTTGTTCACAACGAGCGTCGCGAGCACTTCGCCCTCAGTCTCTTCAGAGACGATAAGGAGCGGCTTGCCTGCCCGCGCGACCTTCTCAAGAAGCGGAAGGATATCCTTCATGCTCGATATCTTCTTCTCGTGGATGAGGATGAGGGGATCCTCCAGCGAGACTTCCATCTTCTCCGCGTCCGTCACGAAGTACGGGGAGAGATATCCCTGGTCAAACTCCATGCCCTCGACCAGCTCAAGCTCCGTCTTGGAGGCCTTGCCTTCCTCGACTGTGATGACGCCGTCCTTGCCGACCTTCGTCATCGCGTCGGCGATGAGCTCGCCTATCTCGCGGTCGTTATTGGCTGCGATAGAGGCGACCTGCGTTACCTCTTTCTTATCCTTCGAATTGATCGGCTTCGACAGCTTCTTCAGCTCTTCGACGACCTTCTCGACAGCCTTTTCGATGCCGCGCTTAAGCGCCATCGGGTTTGCCCCTGCAGTAACGTTCTTCGAGCCTTCTCTGAATATGGACTCAGCCAAAACGGTAGCCGTGGTCGTGCCATCACCGGCGTTGTCCGATGTCTTGGACGCGACTTCCTTTACAAGCTCCGCGCCCATATTCTCGTACGGATCCTTTAACTCTATCTCCTTAGCTACGGTCACACCATCTTTAGTGATGGTCGGAGCACCGAACTTCTTGTCTAGGACGACATTGCGCCCCTTGGGCCCTAGCGTTACCTTTACCGCCCTGGAGAGCTGCTCAACACCCCTCAGGATCGCCCTGCGCGCTTCGTCGCCGTACAGTAGTTGCTTTGCCATTTTTATCTCTGCCTCCCTGAATTTTATTTTAAACGACTACTTTACTATCGCCAGAATATCTTCCTCTTTGAGGATCAGATATTCTTTGCCGTCAATGGTTATCTCGGTGCCTGTATACTTACCGAACAGGATCTTGTCGCCCTTCTTCACTTCGGGCGGGATAACCTTACCATCTGAGACCTTGCCCTTGCCCACCTCGATCACCTCGGCCTCCTGCGGCTTCTCCTTCGCTGTGTCAGGAAGGACGATACCGCCCCTCGTGACTTCCTCGGCCTCCAGGACCTTCACGACGATCCTGTCCGCCAACGGCTGTATCTTGATAGCCATGTCCACTACCTCCTCTGTTTTATCCTCAAACCCAGATTTTGATAGAACAAAATCTGGGTTGCATACTGCCTGAAAAATCCAAAATTTGCCTTGTCAAATTTTGGACAAACCTTTTGTTAGCACTCAACTAAAAAGAGTGCTAACAGTAAGAGCATTATACTGAATTGCGGAAAATTGTCAATAATTTTCTATGAAATTTTTACGGGCCCTGCTACTCCCTTGCCGCTATAGCAAAAATACCCCCGGGTCCTGCCGCTCCTTAAGCCTTTTTCTTTGAAGGGCTGTGTCCGACTCTGGAGCGTCACTCAAACACTAGAACGCAACACCGACTCATAGTGCAAACCCCACCCCGGACCGCCCTTTTTGCGAAAAAGGCTTAAGGAGCGTCACCCACACGTGGATTTTTGCACCACTATATACCAAATCACAATCTATTCGAAAACTGACGCGTGATTTAATGAAAAAGAGCTCTTTTATATCAGTTTTACAGACGCGTTATATTGACAGCGCATATGTTAATACTTTAGATCACACGCTGGTTCTACTCAGATAGTGATGATGCTTTTTGGTGCGCATGATATTGCTGATCCTGTAACATCTCCATCAGGCGGACGGGTGGCGCGACCGAGCCTTTTTTCATACAAGAGGCGGTACGGGGTGGGGCTTATCACGCCATGTCGGTGTTGCATTCTAGGGTCTAAGCTACGTGCAAGAGTCGGACACAGCCTCTTATAG
>Ga0315275_10004473_pt1 | contig 13074 bp, 13 predicted proteins | sample YL17G03_0_MG_FD_205557 | JGI IMG/M metagenome (GOLD analysis project Ga0315275, IMG submission 205557) | Sediment microbial communities from Yellowstone Lake, YNP, Wyoming, USA - YL17G03_0 | ecosystem: Environmental > Aquatic > Freshwater > Lake > Sediment | place: USA: Wyoming | collected... | reverse complement strand
CGGCAACCCGACCTTCGCCGGTGCCAACACCGTTGCACTTCTCGTCTCCCTCGCGATGTTCGGCGTCTTCTTCTTCATCTCGCTCTACATGCAGAACGTGCTCGGCTACAGCGCCGTTGAGGCGGGCGTTGCCTTTCTGCCGATGACGGTGTTGATCATCGTCGTGGCGCCGTTCGCCGGCCGCGCGTCGGACCGGCTCGGCTCGCGCTGGCTGATGACGGCAGGCATGACACTCGTCGGCTGCTCGCTCCTCATCTTCGCGCAGCTGCAGACCGACTCGGCCTACCTGGCCCTCCTGCCCGGGATGATCCTCGGCGGTGTCGGCATGGCGACGACGATGACGCCGATGACTGCGGCGGCGCTGAGTTCAGTGCCGGTGGACAAGGCCGGCGTCGGCTCCGGGATGCTGAACACGTTCCGCCAGGTCGGCGGTGCGCTCGGGATCGCCGTCATGGGCGCGATCCTCGCGGCGGGCTCGAATACCGCGCTGGCGGACGGCGCCTCGAAGGCCGATGCGTTCATGAACGGGTTGCACCACGCCCTCTACGTCGCGTCGCTGATCGCCTTCGCCGCCGCCGTGACGGCGGCCGTCACGGTGCGCAGCCACGCCCGCACGCGCCACGGTGCCGAGAGCGCTGCGCAGAGGCCGGCGTGAGCCAGGCGGCTTCGGTGCGACTGCCTGCCGCGGAGCGCCGGGCGGCAATCGTGGCAGCCGCACTGCAGGTGTTCGGTTCGGGCAGCTACGCCGGCTCGACGACTGCCGAGATCGCGCGCGCCGCCGGCGTCTCCGAGCCGATCATCTACCGCCACTTCCCGTCGAAGAAGGAGCTGTGGTTTGCGTGCCTCGACGAGGCGTGGTCACAGCTGCGGACGGCGATCGAAGCCGCCGCGACGTCGGTTGCCCGGGTCGGGAGCCTCGCGAGCGTCGACACGGAGAAGCGCTCGCCGTGGTCTGATCCGCTGCTCCCGAACCTCTGGGTGCAGGGCGTCACCGAAGCCGCAGAGGACGTGGAGCTGCAGCGGTATCTTCGCGCTCACGTCCGTGACGTCCACGCCTTCGTGGCCGGAATGATGCGGGAGTACCAGGCGGCCGGCGCGATGCCGGCCGACCGTGACCCCACTGCGGAGGCCTGGCTCTTCCTCGCAGGCGGGCTGCTGCGGTCGTTCGCCGACCGGCTCGGCGGAGTGCTCGGTGCGTCCGAGTTCGCCGCGATCGGGCGGGAGCGGCGGCGCTGGCTCTCCGGAAGCACTGAAACGCCGAGCCACGCCTGACGCTCAGGCGCCACTGAAACTCACGCGAAAGGCTGAAGCCTCTCACCTCCGGCCTCCCCGGGTGGACCCGGCCCGGACAGGCCCGCTTGCGGGCCCTTCAGGATCACGCGAAGCGTGCAGATAGGCATGCGGATGGGGAGGACGCGGTACGCTCTTTCACCGCGTCCTCCCCATCCGCCCATCGTGGCATCCTCAACTTCACCAGGGGATCCGCAGCAGCCAGAACACCGCCATCCCGACGACGATCGCGATCCAGAGCTGGCGCGTGCGCCAGGCGGCGAGCGCTGCCACACTCGCAGCGGCGATCCGGATCCCGCGCTCGCCCAGGTCGCCCTCGAGGTAGGGGGTGACGAGCGAGGCGAAGACGGCGATCGGGACGAAGTGGAGGAAGCGGACCCAGAAGTCCGGCAACTCGGTGCGCCGAACGAGGCCCGCGTAGCGCGAGCCGAACGTCACCGTGACCATCCCCGCCACCGTGAGCCAGAAGCTCATGCGACCTCCCGTGCCGCATCGTCCGCGTGGATCGTGCGATCCGGTGGAGTGCCACGGGTCAGGTACGCACCGAGGAGGCTGCCGCCGATACCCGTGAGCAGGATCGGAAGGCCACCCGGCAGCGCGCGGGCGAGGCCGAAGGCCAGGGCGCCCGATGCGAGCGCGACCGCGAGCTCGGCGCGTGTGCGTACGAGCGGCACGAGGAGCGCGAGGAACGCGAGTGGGAAGACCAGGTCGACGCCGAGCTCGGTCGGGTCAGGAATCGCCGCGCCGGCCAGGAAGCCTGCAAGCGTCGCGAGGTTCCACATCATGAAGAGGCTCAGCTCGACGCCGAGGACGAAGGCGAAGGAGCGCTCCTTCGCCGCGGCGATGACGCCGAACGCCTCGTCGGTGAGAAAGAACGCTGCGACGGGGCGCTCGCGCCGACGCAGATCGACTTCGCGCCCGAGTGCGAGGCCGTAGAGAAGGTGGCGCACGTTGAGGAGCAGCGTGGTGAGCACGATCTCGAGCCCTGCCGCCCCGGCGGCGAAGAGCCCGACGGCGCTGAACTGGGCGCTGCCTGCGAAGACGAGGACCGACAGTGCCTGCGTCTCGAGCAGCGAAAGGCCGGCGCCGCGGGCCGTGATCGCGTAGGCGGCGCCGAACGGGATCACCCCGAGCCAGAGTGGCGCCAGGGCCCAGAAGCCGCGTCCGAACGCCGTTCCCCTGCCAGCAGCGGCCATGGCCCGATCCTACGGACGAGAGTGAGCGTCCCGCGTGGGAAGGACGAACCGGTCGCAGAAAGCGAAACGCCCCCGGCTGCGGCTTCCGGGGGCGTTTCTATTGGGGGGTGTCCCTCCAGGAGGTGACAGCTGAAGCTCGTGACTCTGCGGCCCAGGCACGAGACTCCTTCTTGCTGCCACCGTTCCGTTCGGTGTGCCCCTCGCTCCACAACCTGGCGTTGGCTGCGGTGCTTGGTAACCAGCACTGTAGGGGCATCGTCCGGAAAAGTCAAGTAGCTCGGTCAAGTGATTTGCGCTAGTCTTGACTTCACCCGCATATCCCGCGCTTGGGAGCCGGATCTCACCCTTTTTGGGGAGTGAAGTGGAGTCGTGAATCGCCTTGACTGATACACAGATGGATGCCGCCACCCACCTCCCGCACGACGACGAGCTGACGCCCGGCGCCACGACGCTGGCCGCCTCGACGCCCGCCGCTCCGGCCTCCCGCCTCGGCGAGCGGCTGCGGTCGCTGCGACTTGCGGCAGGGCTGACGCAGTCCCAGGTCGCCGGTGAGCGCTTTTCGAAGGAGTACATCAGCCAGATCGAGCGCGGCAAGACTCGCCCCACGTCCGAATCCATCGCCTGGCTCGCGACGCAGCTCGGCGTCGACCCGGCGTTCCTCGGCAGCGGGGTCTCGACCGACCTCCGCGGCCGGGTCGAGGCACTCCTCGCCCGGGCCGAGGCCCTGAGCGAGGCTCACCGCTATCTCGAGGCAGCCGAGCTCTTCGCAGCGGCCCGGCGCGACATCGGCGCGACCGGCTCGGCCGAGCTCGAGGTGCGCGCCCTCTCCGGTGAGGCCTGGGCGCAGCTGCAGGAGGGTGACGCCCGCGAGGCCGTCGAGTTGCTCCTCGTCGCCCGCGAGCTCGCCGAAGGGCCCCAGTTCTCCGACGTCGACCGGGCAGACCTCCTCTTCCGGCTCGGCGTCTGCCGCTACAAGCTCTCGAGCATCGCCACGGCCGTGTCGCTCTTCGACGAGGCGCTGACGCTGGCGGGCTCCTCGGGCCTGCCCTGCGACCTGCTCCGGGCGGACATCCTCGGCTGGCGCTCCCGCTGCCGACGTCGCCAGCGCGATTTCGAGATGGCGCGCGAAGACGTCGAGGCCGCGCTCGAGCTCGCCCAGGGCGTCGACGACCGTCGCGTTGTCGCGAACACCTACTTCCAGGCCGCCCTCGTCGCCGAACGGATGGGTCACTGGGTGGTCTCGCGCAACTATGCGCACCAGGCCAAGGCGCTGTACCAGGAGTTGAACGACGAGCGCAACGTCGGCCGGCTGATGCTCAATCTCGGCGGGCTCCAGCTCTTGCTCGGAAAGCCCGACCAGGCGATCGAGCACCTGAAGGCGTCGTTCGCGCTGGCTGTCGAGGCCGAGTCGCAGCCCGATGCCGCACAGGCACTCGGGAGCCTCGCGACGGTGCACCTGGCCCTGGCCGACTACGACGCCGCCGACGAGAGCGCGCGTAAGGCGCTCGAGCTTCTCGAAGGTCGCGATGACTTCCCCGACGAGGTAGGCCAGTCGCAGCTCGTGCTCGGCCGGGCGCTGCTCGAGCGGGGCCGCCTCGACGAGGCCGGAGAATGTTTCGAAGCTGCAGACGCCGTGTTCGAGCAGATGGCGTCCGCGGGTCACAGGGCGGGGGCCTGGGTTGCGCGTGGCGATCTCGCGAGTCGTCGGGGAGACGACCGGGAGGCAGCACGCTGGTATCGGAACGCCGCGGAGGCGCTCCAGGACATCCGGTTCTGAGAAAGGAGGAACGGCAATGCGTACAGCCCGACTGCTCCTGTTGCTGGCGAATCTCGCACTGATCGCCGCATGGCTCGGCCAGTTTCATCCCAGAGGCCGCGACACCTGGTCGGACGGCCACTAGGCCCCTCCCGGCGAGATGTTCGCTGCGGGGCTGCGGCTAGACTCGGAAGGTGATCCGCCCGGCTGCGGCCCTCATTGCGCTCGGTCTCGCAGCCGTCCTCGGCGGCTGCGGGAGCTCTGGCAGCAGCACCGGTGAGACGATCACCTCGACGACGACCTCGACGACCACAGCGCCTCCGGCAAGCCTGGAGGCGCTGTGGCGTGCGCCGGGCGAGGATGTCGCGATCGTCCCGGGTACGAACGACTTCGGGCCGGGGGCGAACCGCGTCTCGTTCCTCGTCATCGACAAGCAGTCGCAGCTCATCGAGCGCCCGACGGCACGCGTCTGGGTCGCGCGAGGGCTGAAGCAGAAGCCGTTCGCCGAAACGACGGCCACGCTCGAACCGATCGGCGTCCCGGGTGGTGCGAAGGCCGACGCCCAGAACATCTACGTGACCACGATCGACACGCCGAAGCCGGGGAGGTACTGGCTGCTCGCCGAGCCTGTGGGCGGGAAGAAGATCCAGGCGCTCGGGAACCTCGTCGTCAAGAAGCACCCCGCCGCGCCGGCCGTCGGTGACCGTGCCATCCCCTCGAAGAATCCGACCCTGAAGCCGGGCGTCGAACCCAAGACCGTCACGACGGCCGAGCCTCCCGACCGGAGTCTCCTACGGACGACGGTTGCGGCAGCGATGGCGGCGAACCGCCCGTTCGTCGTCACGTTCTCGACGCCCGCTTTCTGCCAGACACGCACGTGCGGCCCGGTCGTCCAGGTCGTCCAGGCGGTGGCGAAGGACTGGCAGAAGCAGGGGGTGGACTTCATCCACATCGAGATCTACAAGGACAACGATCCCTCCAAGGGCACGAACCGCTGGGTGAACGAGTGGGGGCTCCAGAGCGAGCCGTTCACGTTCGTCGTCGACGGTAAGGGTGTGGTTCGGAGCCGACTCGAGGGCGCGTTCAGCGCCGCCGAGCTCGATGCGGCGGTGAGCCGGGTCGCGCGCTGACGCCCGAGCTGATCACACCGCCCGTGCGCCATCGGCCGGAAGGACCCGCTCGTCGGGTGCGGTGACGAGGATGCCGGGCACGTAGCTCTCGATCGCCTCCTCCATCGTGGCGCAGCGGCCGATCTCCTCCGAGCGAAACCAGCGGTGCTCGAGCAGCTGGTGGTAGAGCTCGGCGGGCTCGAGCTTTCCCCGGAGCTCGGCGGGAATCGCCGTCAGTGCAGGCTCGTAGGCTTCGGCGAGCCAACGGTAGGCCACGATCGAGTCCGGAAGCGGCGCGCCGGCCTGGCGCTCGATCTCCTCGCGGAACCCGAGGATGTCGTCGAGGAGCCGGCGAGCCTGGTTCTCCTGGACGTCGAGGCCGGTCAGTGACAGCAGCCGCTTCTGGTGGTAGCCGGGCTCGACGACGCGCGGATTGACGCGCAGCCGGTAGCCACCCTCCTCCGCGACGAGCTCGAGCTCGTCGGTGTCGAACCCGAGCTCGTGGAGGCGGTCGAGGCGGTCGTGGATCCGGTGGCGCTCGTCGTGGCCGATCAGCTCGTCGCGGGTCAACTCGGCCCAGAGGGCCTCGTACCGCCGCCCCACCTCGAGCGCGGTCTCGATGGGGTCGATCCCGGCCGGCAACCGTCCCGCCTGCTCGACGTCCGTGAGCTCGCCGGCGAGGTTCTCGACTGCGATCGCGAGGTCGTGGCCGCGCTGGCCCTCGGTCAGGGTCGGGTGCATCTCACCTGTCTCGGCGTCCACGAGGTACGCCGAGAGGGCCCCGGCATCACGCCGGAACAATGCGTTCGAGAGCGAGCAGTCGCCCCAGAAGAACCCGGCGACGTGGAGTCGCACGAGCAGCTCGGCGAGTGCGTCGAGCAGATGCTCGCGAAGGTTGGGAACGCCGTGGCCCGAGAAGAGCGTGCGGTACGGCAGCGAGAAGTCGAGGTGGCGGGTGAGAAGGATCGCGTCGAGGCCCTCGGGCCGCTCGGAGACGACGCCCACTGCCTCGACGACGGGCACGGCGTGCTCGGCGAGGTCGCGCAACAGCCGGTACTCCCTGCGTGCGAGCCTCGGGTTGATCTCCTTGAGCGCGAAGATCGAGCCGTCGTAGTGGACGAAGCGCACGACATGCCGGCTGATGCCGCGGACGACGTCGACCATGCGCGGAGAGCTCCACTCCTCGAGAGGTGTCGTCCAGGGAAGGTCGAGAAAGTCGGGCAGGCTCTCGTCGGCGACGAGCTTGTAGCGCATCTCTCCACCGTAGCGACGAGCGCCGACTACGCTTCCCCCGTGGGTCACGTCCTCCAGTCGCTGCCCGTCGGCGAACGCATCGGCATCGCCTTCTCGGGCGGACTCGACACGGCGGTCGCCGTGGCCTGGATTCGTGAGAAGGGCGGGATCCCGTACGCGTTCACCGCCGATCTCGGCCAGGTCGACGAGGTCGACGTCGCCCATATCCCCGAGCGGGCGCTCGCCTACGGCGCCGAGGCGGCAGAGATCGTGGACTGCCGTGCGCAGCTCGTCTACGAGGGGCTCGTCGCCCTGCAGTGCGGAGCCTTCCACGTCTCGAACGCCGGGAAGACGTACTTCAACACGACGCCGCTCGGCCGCGCCGTCACCGGAACCCTGCTCGTCCACGCGATGCACGATCACGGTGTCGACATCTGGGGTGACGGGTCGACCTACAAGGGCAACGACATCGAGCGGTTCTTCCGTTACGGGCTGCTCACGAATCCGGCCCTGCGCATCTACAAGCCCTGGCTCGACGCGCGGTTCGTCGCAGAGCTCGGGGGTCGCAAGGAGATGAGCGAGTGGCTGCTCGAGCGCGGCCTTCCGTATCGCGCCTCCTCGGAGAAGGCCTACTCGACCGATGCGAACATCTGGGGCGCCACCCACGAGGCGAAGGAGCTGGAGCGGCTCGATCGTTCGATGGAGATCGTGCAGCCGATCATGGGGGTGGCGCACTGGGATCAGAGCGTCGCGATCGAGCCGGAGCGGGTGCAGGTCAGGTTTCACGAGGGTTGGCCGGTCGCGCTGAACGGGGTCGCGTACACGGATCGGGTTGCGCTCGTAGAGGAGGCGAACCGGATCGGCGGCCGCCACGGGCTCGGGATGTCCGACCAGATCGAGAACCGGATCATCGAGGCCAAGTCGCGCGGCATCTACGAGGCGCCGGGGATGGCGCTCCTCTTCATCGCCTACGAGCGGCTCGTGAACGCAATCCACAACGAGGCAACGATCGACAACTACCGCACGATGGGCAGGCGGCTAGGGCGACTCCTCTACGAGGGCCGCTGGTTCGATCCTCAGGCCCTGATGCTACGCCAGAGCCTGCAGAGCTGGATCGGGCTCGCCGTCACCGGCGAGGTCACGCTCGAGCTCCGTCGCGGAGACGACTACACGCTGCTCGACACGACGAGCCCGAACGCGACCTATCACCCCGACCGGCTCTCGATGGAGAACGTCGAGAGCATGTTCGGGCCCGTCGACCGCATCGGGCAGCTGACGATGCGCCTGCTCGACCTCGAGGACTCGCGCGACAAGCTCGGGCTCTACGCGGGCCTGGGGCTGACACCGGCAGGCCCCTTCGAGCTGCTCGCGGGCGAGGCTGGCGCGCTCGAGGCGCCGCCGCATCCGCAGCCCTCCGGTGAGCCGAAAGAGGCCGCCGACCAGGAGATGGACTGAGAGCGGAAGGTGTCCGGCTTCAGCCGGACGCCAGGGTCACACCGTGTCGCCCGCGCGCTCGAGCACGACAACCGGCACGCGAGCGTACGGAGAGAGGCGCAGCAGCGCCCGGACGATCTCGGCGCAGTCCTCCGGGGCGATCATCTCGTCGCCCGGGATGCCCGTCCAGGCGGCCATGGGCGTGTCGACGAACCCCGGGCACAGTGCCGTCGCCCGCACGCCCGATTCCGTCTCCTCCCGGGCGAGCGTGCGCGTCAGCCCGATCAGGGCGGCCTTCGAGGCGCCGTAGGCGGAGAGGCCCGGCGTCGGGATCGTCCCCGCGATCGACGCAAGATTGACGACGTACCCCTTCGTCGCCCGCAGGTGCGGAAGTGCCTCCCGGGTGACGAGGAAGGCCCCGCGCAGGTTGACCGCCTGCTGGAGGTCCCAGGCCTTCGTCGTGGTATCGCCGACCGTCCCGGCGATGCCGACGCCGGCCGAGTTGACGAGCACGTCCAGGCCGCCATGGTGCTTCACATGCTCGGCCACGACCCTGACGCAGTCGTCCTCGTCGCCCACGTTCGCCTGCACGATTGCGGCGTCGAGGCCCTCGCGGGCCGCTTCGAGCCGCTCGAGCTTCCGCCCGGCAAGCGTGAGGGCGTAGCCCTCCTCCGCGAGCATCCGGGCGATGGCGAGGCCGATGCCCGACGAGCCACCGGTGACGAGCGCAGAAGGCACGGGCTGATCCTCGCACAGAAAGGACGAAGGCCGCCAGGGGGATGGCGGCCTTCGCGTACATCAGGGAGGAGAGGGGGAAGGGGGTATGGCTCTCCGACCCTTTTGTTCTTCCTCCATAGGATGACTCCTTCATCGGATGCATACACTCGTTGCGTGTCCGAGAACCCGACGCTGACCTCTCTGGCGAAGGCCGGCGGATGCGCTGCCAAGTACCCGGCCGCCCGGCTGGAGAAGCTGCTCGCGGGCTTCGTCCCGGCCGAATCGGCAGACCTGCTCGTCGGCCTCGACCCCGCCGACGACGCAGCGGTGTACCGGCTCGACGCCGAGCGCGCGCTGGTCTTCACCGTCGATTTCTTCCCGCCAGTGGTCGATGACCCGCGGGCATTCGGCGCGATCGCGGCGACGAACGCCCTCAACGACGTCTTCGCGATGGGCGGGGTACCGCTGCTCGCTCTCTCGATCGCGGCGTTCCCGGAGGAGCTGCCTACCGAGATGCTGGGCGAGATCTTCGCGGGGGCCGACGAGGTCGTGCGTGAGGCGGGCGCGATCCTCGCAGGCGGCCACACGATCCGAGACGACGAGCCGAAGTACGGTCTTGCCGTGGTCGGCACCGTCCACCCGGACGGGATCTGGCCGAAGAGCGGCGCCCGCCCGGGCGACGCGCTGTTCCTCACCAAGCCGCTCGGTACGGGACTCGTGCTCCAGGCACAGCGGGACGGGAATGCTCCGCCTGGTGCGCTCGACGCCGTCGTCACGGCGATGCGCACGCTGAACCGCGATGCGGCAGACGCGCTGCGGCCGTTCGCACCGCACGCGGTGACCGACGTGACGGGCTTCGGCCTCCTCGGGCATGCGTACGAGATGGCGTCGCGCAGCGGCGTCCGGCTCGAACTCGAGGCTCTCGCGCTGCCGGCGCTGCCGTCTGCGCTCGAGCTGGCCGAGGCCGGTGTCCGCACCGGGGGCGACCGCCGCAACCGCGACTACTCGGGCCCGCACGTCGAGAGCTCGGCGTCCGCCACCTCCGAGGCGCTCGCCTTCGATCCGCAGACCGCAGGCGGCCTGCTCGTCTCGCTGGCCGCGGAGAAGGCGGCGGTTCTCGTCGCCACGTTCGCCGCCGCCGGGCTCGACCTCTACCGGATTGGCAGCGTGCTCGCAGGCTCGGGCGTCGTCCTCCGGTAGCCGGTCCCTCCGCGGCGAGCGGGTGAGGCTGAAGCCTCACCCCACCCCGGGGGCGGTCGCCTCTCCGTACACTCGCAGCATGCGCGGACAGGCACGATCGACATGGGATCGCCTCGTCACGCCGACCGGTTTCATGCGCCTGGCGGCCGTCGCGGCACTCGCCATGTTCCTCGTCGTCACGTCCGGGGCGTTCGTCCGCCTGACCGCGTCGGGGCTCGGCTGTGATCACTGGCCGCGCTGCGGCACCGCACCCTTCCCGACCCAGGGCAACCAGCACGCGATCATCGAGTTCAGCAACCGCATGGTCGCTCTCGTCGGTATCGCGCTGACCCTGATCGCCTGGCTCGCGAGCCGCAAGGTGGCAGGGCTGTCCCGGCTTGCTCGCCTCGCCGCACTCGGAGCCTTCCTCGGCGCAGTTGCCCAGATCCCGCTGGGGGGCGTGACGATCATTCTCGACCTGCATCCCCTCGCCGTGATGTCCCACTTCCTGCTCGCGCTCGTGGTGCTCGGGCTGTCAGTCGTCGTCTTCCTCGAGGGGTGGAGCGCCGTCGCGAGCCGCGCTCCCGCACTCGACCCTGCGTGGGTGCGTCAGGTGGTCGTCTGGGCGGGCCTTCCCCTCGCCGCTGCGCTGGTCGTCACCGGCTCGGTGGCAACCGCGTCCGGGCCACACCCCGGCGCTGCGAAGGGTGTCGACCGCCTGGGCATCTCGATCGTCGACACGGTCTACGTCCACGTGCGCGTGGCAGCAGCGTTCGGGATCGGTTTCCTCCTGCTCGGGCTCTTCCTCCGGCGCAGCCGTGCTCTCCTCCCGGGGGTGTTCCGCCTCTGGAGCGCCGCCCTCGCCGTCCTCGTGGCACAGATGATCCTCGGCGAGGTGCAGTACAGGAACGCGCTTCCCTGGGGCCTCGTGCTCCTGCACGTGTTTCTCGCGGCGGCGATCTGGTCGCTCTCCGTGGTGCTCGCCTACGTGCTCTGGCGGCCGCCCGCGACGCTGGCCGCCACGCCGGGCCACGCGCGAGTGCAATCCGCAACGGTCGGGCACCCCGTCGGTCAGTAAGGTCTAGGAATGGACGCCAACCCCGAGCTGCGCATCGCGGAGCATCCCACGCTGCGCCGCCCGGTTCTGATCTCGGCCTTCCGGGGCTGGAACGACGGCGGACAGGCTGCAACGCTCGCTGCGGGCACCCTGGCGCGCGCCTGGGACGCGAAGCGCTTTGCCGAGATCGACCCCGAGGGATTCGTCGACTTCCAGTCAACGCGCCCGACGGTGACGCTCGACGAGGGGCTGACGCGGCAGATCGAATGGCCCGAGATCACCTTCCACGCCGCTGCCATCCCGGGCGCCGACCGCGACGCGGTGATCCTGCTCGGCGTCGAGCCGAACTACCGCTGGCGGACGTTCAACGAGCTCGTCGTCGGCCTCGCTCGTGACCTCGGCGTCGAGCTGGTCGTCACGCTTGGAGCCCTGCTTGCCGACGTGCCGCACACCCGCCCGGCGCCCGTGACCGGGGCGGCCAGCGACATGTCGCTCGTCGAGGAGCTCGGCCTGCAGCCGTCACGGTACGAGGGGCCGACGGGCATCGTCGGCGTCCTGCACGATGCGTGCCGCCAGGCGGGCATCCCCTCGGTGAGCCTGTGGTCGGCCGTTCCCCACTACGTTTCGCTCGCGCCGAGCCCGCGGGCAGCCCTGGCTCTCTGCGGCCGCCTCGGCGAGTTGCTCGGGGTGGAGATCGACCTCACCGAGCTCGAGGAGGCCGAGGAGGTCTACGCCGAGCAGATCACCGAGGCTGTAGCCACCGACCCCGAGACGGCCGCCTACGTCGAGGAACTCGAACGCCGGGCCGACACGATCGACGACCTGCTGGACGACGACGATCTCCCGACGGGGGAATCGCTCGCCGCCGAGCTGACGCAGTTCCTGCGCGAGCGCGAGAGCGACGACCCGCCGGCCGGGTAGGAGCCGGGCACCAGGGTTCTCTACGCCGCGTTCTCGGCCGGAGCTGTGACGGACGCCTCGGTCACAGCTCCGCTACCACTTCCCGCGCCGATCTCGACCGGAGCCGGTGCAGCACCTGCGGCGTCGTCGGGGGCAGCCGAATCGGCGGCTTGCCCGGTGGCGGCCGCCGTAGCGCCGGCCGGCCGGCGCTTCTTGCGCCTGCGCCGCGACTTGCGAACGGGAGCCTTCGGCGCGGGCAGGTTCTCGGCGAGTGCGTTCGCGATCTCCTGGATCGGCCCGAGATCCTCGCGGGCCTGGTCGAGCAGTGTGTTCGCCCGCGGCGTGTAACCGTCTGCCGATGCGAGCAACGCCGCCCCGACCGCCAGGGGAAGCGCCCTCGCCACCTGGACGAGCTTGGCGACGTTGTCTTCGTGCCGGTGCCCGCGCGAGTTGGCGACGGCGCCGAGCAGGCGCTTCGCTTCGGGGAACTCCGCGCTCGCACGCCGGTCCTGGACCTTCCGGGTCGCGCGGGCGAGTTTCCACGTCCAGCGTGCGAGAATCTGATCGGGCGCGCTCGCCTTGCCCTCGCCGATCGCGCGCAGGAGGATGCGGACGCCGGCGGAGCGATCCTTCTCCCACGGTGGCGACTGGCCGACCAGGGTCACGAGGTCGTCGAAGTCGGCGCGCTCGACCGGCGTCGCGACGCGGTCGGCGAGCGCCGTCATTCGCAGCCGCCGGTTGGGGTTCTCGGCGGCGCAGACGGCGAGGAACGTCTCGAGTGCTCCCTTGCCGGCGTGCCCCTCGGTGAACTTGCGCGCGAAGTCTGCCCGCTGGTCGAAGCGGATCTGCTTTCCCGCGATCCTGCCCCAGTAGCGCTGCTCGTCGTCGTCGAGGAACTTCGGGTCGACTCGCTGCCACTCGCGCTGGATCACCGCGAGCCTCCGCGCGACATCAGCGGTGACGGGCACGAGCCACGGGACCGGCGAGAGCAGCCGCCGGGCCCGCCGCTGCTGGCGCCGCCGCGGCGCAGGAGTGACCCGGGCGCCTTCGCGGTAGAAGTCCGCGTCGAGCAGCGAGTGGAGCGAGATGACGCGGTCGTTGTGCGTCGACCCCTTCGTGACGAAGTCGACGACGACGCCCGCCTCCTTGCGCGAGTGCATGCGCATGATCCGGCCGATGCGCTGCTGGTAGACACGTCGCGAC
>Ga0315275_10004472_pt1 | contig 13074 bp, 7 predicted proteins | sample YL17G03_0_MG_FD_205557 | JGI IMG/M metagenome (GOLD analysis project Ga0315275, IMG submission 205557) | Sediment microbial communities from Yellowstone Lake, YNP, Wyoming, USA - YL17G03_0 | ecosystem: Environmental > Aquatic > Freshwater > Lake > Sediment | place: USA: Wyoming | collected... | reverse complement strand
CCATCCACGCTTTGACACTTACCAGCGCTCCGGGTAATTCCGCTACATCTTTGCCTCCGCCGAAAGCCAGGTGCGGCGCACCACCGCCGCCCGTGCCAAGCTGACGCGATACATGCCCAACTAGATCCCCGGCCTTAATGCCCTTCTTGATCAAATCCTGTGTCACAGCCGCCATGACAACAAGCTGTTCATCGGAGACGGCAGCGATCACGCACACGCCATTTTCCGGATATTTCTCACGGAACCTGTCAGCCAGTTTGCCGAGGATATCCTTATCCACATTCGGCAATTCCAGAACGAGCAGGTTCACACCGTGAACTGTTGGCACGTTGGCAAGCTGCACATTGAAGGTCGAGAGGGCCAGTTCGATCTTCAGGGCGGCAATTTGCTTTCTGGTCGCGGTGAGTTCATCCGTCACCTGTTCGGCCTTTTGCGGCACTTCATCCACAGCAGACTTGAGGACGCTGGCCGCCTGCTTGAGCATCTTGAAGCGCCTGGCGATGAGTTTGTACGCGCCGCGCCCGGTTACGGCCTCGATGCGGCGCACGCCGGCTGCCGCCGAGCTTTCATTGAGGATGATAAACGCGCCGATGTCGCCGGTATGGTCGAGGTGTGTGCCGCCGCATAGTTCGTAAGAGTGGTGCTGTCCAATGTCAGAGACATTGGAGTCCAGGATGATGGTAATCGTCCGCACGGTCTCGCCGTATTTCTCACCGAAGAGCGCCATCGCTCCTTCGGCAATCGCCTGCTGGCGGGATTTGGTTTCCGGCGTAACGACCATATCCGCCGCGACGGCCTCGTTGACCAGTCTCTCGACGCGCTCCAACTGCTCCGGCGTCATTGCTTCGGGATGGTTGAAGTCGAAGCGCAGGTGATCGGGGGCGACCAGCGAACCAGCCTGGCGGGCGTGTTCGCCCAGCACCTGGTGGAGGGCAGCATGCAGCAGATGCGTTGCCGTGTGGTTGCGCATGATATCGCGGCGGCGCTCTATATCCACTTCGACGATGCACTTATCGCCGACTCTGGGGTGACCTGAAATAACCTCGCCAATATGGAGGATGACGCCTGCCGAGGGCTTGCGAATGTCAGTGATCTCGATTTCCCAGCCCCCGACCTCACCCTTCGGCAGGCTCACCTGTGCCTGCCCTGTCCCGTCCGGGCCAGGACGGGGCGGCACTGGCGCAGGCAGGGCAGCGCCCCCGGCCCCTCTCCTGGAAGGAGAGGGAAGCGAGCGGATGATGCCCATATCTGAAACCTGACCGCCTGACTTGATATAGAATCCCGTTTTGGGGAGGATTACTTCAATAGAATCGCCAAAAGAAGCCGACTGTACCGATTCCCCATCAACGATCAACATAAGTACTTCACCCTCTACGTGTGTACTTGTGTACGCATCCTGCTCGACACCATTGTCACCCAATTTTCCTTTCGCCTGCAAATCGCGCAGGATGCTGCTGAAAAATTCCGCATCTTCGCCGCCCATCTGGCCTATCGCCTTCCCCCCCCCCGAGGCAAGACGGTGCTCATCCATTGCGGCGCGGAACCCAGCTTCGTCCACATCCAGGCTTTGCTCGCGGGCGATGTCACGCGCGATCTCGAGGGGTAGACCGTAGGTGGCGTACAGTTCAAAAACCTTGCGACCATCGAGGCTGGTTTGCTTCTGCTGGCGAAGCTCACCAAGCAGATTCTCCAAATGAGCGGTGCCCGTTTCGACTGTGCGCGCAAAGCGGATCTCTTCCCTCGTCAGGTCCTCCAGTATCGCGCTATGGCTCTTTTCCAGCTCAGGGTAGAAATCACTATAGGTCTGGATAAAGGCTTCGGCCACCTTCGCCAGGAACGGCTCGTGCAGGTCGAGTTTTGTCCCAAAACGAGCCGCGCGGCGGATGATCATCCGGCAAATGTAGTTGCGGCCAGTATTGCCCGGCACGACCCCATCCGCGATCAAGAAGGCGGCAGCGCGTGCGTGGTCGGTAATGACGCGGTAAGGCGTGAAGTCCGCGTACATCTGGACCTCGCTGTGGCCGGTCAATGATCGCAAGACATCCATCGCAGGCTTGAACAGGTCGGTCTTATAGGTCGAGCCAGCGCCCTGCAAGATCGAGACGAGCCGCTCGAAGCCCATGCCGGTGTCCACGTGGGTGGCAGGCAGCGGGTCGAGCGTGTTCGGGCCAGTGCGATTGTACTGGATGAAGACCAGGTTCCAGAGTTCGACAAACCGGTCACTGTCCAGCGTCTCTACGGTAACCGGCCCTGCCTCGCCAGGGCGCAGGTCGAAGTGGATCTCGGAACAGGGGCCGCAGGGGCCGGTGTCGGCCATTTCCCAGAAGTTATCCTTACGGCCCAGGTAGAAGAGATGGGTGGAGTCGAAGCCGGGCTGCTTGAGCCAGTTGGCGGCGGCTTCCTCGTCAACAGGAATCTCGCCCTTTTCGTCCCGGAAGACGGTGGCGTACAGACGCTCTTTGGGCAAACCCCAAACATCGGTCAGCAATTGCCAGGCCCATTCGATAGCTTCTTTCTTGTAATAGTCGCCGAACGACCAGTTGCCGAGCATCTCGAAGAAAGTATGATGGCTGTCATCCCGGCCCACATCCTCGAGGTCATTGTGCTTGCCGGCCACGCGCATACATTTTTGAGAGTCCACGGCGCGTGAATAGGGACGCTTGTCCGTGCCGAGAAAAACATCCTTGAACTGCACCATGCCGGCGTTGGTAAAGAGCAAGGTGGCGTCCCCGCCCGGGACGAGCGAGGCGGATGGCACGAGGGTATGTCTATGTTCGACGAAAAAATCAATATAGGTCTGGCGAATTTGCGCGCCGGTGAATTTTGGGGGCATAATGACTCCAGTTGCGTAGAATGGGCGAATTATACCCAATTCGAGGGAAGGATGAAAGAAGACTTAGCTTATCAAGAAACCAATCGCCGCTCCAGGCGTAGAACTTATCAGACGAACATCTCATTTGCGTCTAATAAAGCTCTTATCAAAGGATGATATACTTGATTTGTCGAAAAGGGATACCCTATGCCAAATTCTCTCACCCAGCTATACAAACCGGCCATCGCGGCTATCCTACCCGCATACAATGAGGCCAAGACAATCGGCAATGTGCTCGAAGTTCTTTGTCGCGTGGATTCGCTGAACGAGATCATTGTCGTGGACGATGGCTCGAAAGATGCCACAGCCGATATTGTGCACACCTATACGGGCCGGGATGGGCGCGTGCGACTGATTCAACATGAAACCAATTGGGGCAAGGGACAGGCTATCTTCACCGCATGGCGCAACACACAAGCGCCCTACCTGATCTTGCTCGATTCAGATCTCATGAACCTGACGCCCGCCCACATCGAGGCGTTGATCGCGCCTGTCCTGACCAATAAAGCGGACATGACCCTGGGCCTGTTCTTGGGTGGACGTATCCCTACAGATTTCGCTCATTGGGCCTCCCCCTGGCTGACCGGCCAACGTGGCCTGCGGGCAGATATTCTGAAGTACGTTCTTGAAGAGGCTGCGACCGGGTACGGCTTCGAGGTGGCGTTGACCATTGCAGCAAAACAAAACGGCTACCGGACGCGAATCGTGCCGATGAAAGGCGTCTGGCACCCGCCGAGCGAATTCCATCGCGGCCTGCGTTACGGGATCCGCTGGCGCTGGCACATGTACGGGAATGTCTTGCGCGCCTGGTACATCGCCACTGGCCAACGGTACCCGAAGATCAGATCCATATTTCCCTCTATCGGAAAACTGTAGACTTGATCAATTTCTCGAGCAAAACCTGTTCTTCCAGATCGGTCATGACTTCCCCATCCAACCAGGCAGCCCGAAGGCGGCCCAGGATATCCTGATAGATGCGACCAGGAGGGATTCCGCGCGTCTTTAACTCGCGACCGGTCGTCGTGGTGCGGATATGCCGCCAGCGCGCCATGAAGTCATCGAGAGTCTTCCGGCTTTTCCCGCTTGCACCCAGATAGACCACGTAGATCGCCAACACAGGGACATCCTCCAGGCGCACGAAAATTGCGCTCGCTTTCATCTTTTTCAAAGCAGGTAAATCCCGCATAAGTTCATTTGCCGCCTCGAGGTTACGCTTGAGCGCCACAGGGAATCGCAAACGCGTCGCCACGGCCGCCACATCAGAGGGAGCCAGGCGCGCCAACCACAGCAGGTAACCCAGTGCCTGTCGGCGCGGCACCGGCGACAAGTCCGGTAAGTGACCCCATTCTACAGGGGGAGGTTGATCCAGGCCAGAAGCCAGCAACCGGCGCAATCCGTCGTTCCAGGGTAAAGAAGGTTGGATGGCGGTCAGCAATTTTAGTTCGGCCAGGCGCGCCATTATATCGGCCGCGCACGTCTCGGCCAGGATCAGATTCAGCTCGTGGCGGATGCGGTCACCGCTGAGCTTTTCGAGGCACGAGCGCGCCTCGTCCATCAGTTGCAGGGTGCGGGTCTCGATGTGGAAGCCAAAGCGCTGCTCGAAGCGGACGGCGCGCAACATGCGGGTCGGGTCGTCCACGAAGGATAGCGAGTGCAGAACGCGGACCAGGCCATCCTTCAAGTCGTTCAGCCCGCCCCACGGGTCGAGCAATTCGCCATAATGATGCCCGTCGAGGCGCAGGGCCAGGGTGTTGATGGTGAAGTCACGACGGTGGAGATCCAGCTTGATGCTGCCGCGCTCGACAGACGGCAGGGCAGAAGGATGATCGTAGAACTCCTGGCGGGCGGAGATAAAGTCAATAAACGTTGGCACGTTCGCACGTTGGAAAGCTGGAACGTTCAAACGTGCAAACCTATCAATGTCAAGAAACCATTTCGCTGTCCCAAAGCGTGAATGACTCGTGATCTTTCCTCCACAGCGTTTGGCAAGCGCACGCGCCAGCGCGATGGCGTCGCCTTCCACGACCACGTCGAAGTCCAGGCTGGGACGTTCTATCAAAAGGTCGCGCACAAACCCGCCGACTACGTAGAGCGGTGACTTCTGGGCGGCCGCTTCCTCAGCCACGGCGCGGATGAGCGCCAGGCGTTCGGACGGCAGAGCTTTCTCCAGCTTTTCGGTCAGGTTGTGGCGTGCAGTCGGGTACGCTTTCGGTGAAAGGGTCTTCAATAGATCGGTGCGGGTGACAATGCCGATGACCCCATTGGTCTTTGGATCCACGACCGGTACCTGGCCCCAACCGCTATCGGTCATGCGCGCCTGGAGATATTGGAGCGAATCGTCCGGGCGGACAATCACCTCTCCGGCCTCCATTAGACTGGCGGCGGTCAGGTTGAGCTTGTGGGCCAGCGCCCGATCCACAGCCCGCCGCGTCAGCAGGCCGACGACGCGCCCATCCTGCACGACCGGGAAACCCTCATAACCGTACTTTTGCATCAGCCGGGAAGCCTCTTGGACGGAAGCCTCGGGCGCCAAAACGTGTGGCCGGTGAGACATGATCTGCGCAGCGGTTACGGATGGTCGGACATGGCGAGGCAGGATTTCGAGCAATTCCCTGCAAATAGCTGCGAGGGGTTGGGACCTCACCCCATCCCCCTCACCCCCCCGCCCCTCTCCTCGCGAAGCACCCCCGGAGGGGGCAGGAAGAGGGGAGTTCTTAATCAGCGCGGCGGCCGCCCGTTCGTGCCCGCCGCCACCAAAATGTGACGCGACGGCCGCCACGTCAATGCCATCCGTGGTCGAACGCGCCACCATGCGGATGCCTTCGGATGTGGCCACCAGGACAAAGATAGCGTCCGGGTCGAGCAGGTCGCGCAATTTGTGGGCCAGGGAAGAGATCTCTTCGTTCATCTCGCCGACATCCCCACAGGTGACGACCACGCGATGACCTTGAATATTGTAGACTTGCGCCTCAGCCGCCAACCGATCGTATACCTGGCGCTGTTCAGGGGAAAGCGGCGGGTTCAGGAAATTGGTCGCGATTTGTAAACTGGCACCCTCTTCCATCAGATGGGCCGCGGCACGGACATCGCGCGGCGTGGTACCGGCATAGGTCAGCGAACCGGTGTCCTCATAAATGCCCAGCAAGAGCAGGGTGGCTTGAATGGCGCTCAGTGAACCGTTCTGCGCCTCCACCGCTTCCACCAACATGGTTGTCGTAGCACCGGTCTGTGTGATGGCGACTTCCCATTCGGGCGGCAGGCTGCGGCGCAGCGGATGATGGTCAATCACAATGACTCTCGTCTCCGCCCCCATGCCTTTTATCGTGACCAGCGACTGCGTATCCACCAGAGTAACCGCCTCCACAGGCTCTGAAGGCAAGTCGCGCGGGTCAACGAAGGGCAATTCCGCTCCATAGAGAGTGACGAACGAACGCACATTGCGGTTCATCTTGCGCGGCAAGACAGGCAGCGCACCATCGTCTAGAAGGTGCGCGCTCAGCAAGGATGCCAGCGCATCGAAGTCGGCTTGCTCGTGTGTTAAAATCAATCGCATGGTCAGATAGTCGGATAGCCTCTAGGTCGGATGGTTGGCTTTATTGTAGCACATCGGAAAGGGGCTGCCATGCTATGATTTTCGCCGAGGAGAATATGCAATGAAAAAGACCTTCTTTGCACTCGCAATTATCATCTTGCTATTATCTGCCTGTATCTTGCCAGGACAATCTTCTCCGGTAGAGACGCTCCCCGTCCCCGGTGGCCAGACCCTGTCGCCCGGCTCGACCTGCGGGGATGGCCTCTGCAACGGGCCAGAAAGCCCCCAAAACTGCCCCCAGGATTGCGGAGGCTCTCCAGCTCTACCCGTCACATCCACCCTGCCTGCCTCCGCGCCACCCACAGGCTTTCAGCCGGCCGGGGCGGATAACACCTTCTGGGTGACCAATCCCACATCAGGCGCAAAGTTATATGTCCAGGTTTTCTACCCGAACAACTGGAATGGAACCGACTCGCTGCCAGCCCTCGTCCTGTTGCCCGGCGGAATCGCCGAATCGGACCCGCAAAAAGCTGCCCGTTTATCCGGCCAAGGCCTTCTCGTTATCATCTTCGATGCGGACGGACGCGGCAAGAGCGAAGGAACCGAGGATTACAATGGCTACATCACCCAGGATGGCCTGACAGCGGTGATCAACGCGGTGACCTCCCTGCCCGGCCTGGATGCGACACGCTACGGACTGGTCTCGTTTTCTTACGGCGTCACTGCTGCAACCGGCACACTGGCGCGCTACCCCGACCTGCCGATCAAGTTCTACATTGACTGGGAAGGCCCCGTGGATCGCAACTACACCACCATTGGCTGCGGCCAAAACCGCGCCGAGGGCATCCAATGGCAGCCCTGCACGGATAATGCCTGGTGGTCTGAGCGCGAAGCCGTGAATTTCATCGGCAGCGTGCGCGTGCCGTACCAGCGCGTGCAATCGCAGACAGATCACGTCCAGCTGAACAACAATCATGCCATTGATATCGTCAATGCAGCCGTGGCAGGTGGCGTACCCTGGGTACGGCTGAATGAATATCCGCCCAATCAGACCTATGACGTGAATAACCCGCCCCCCATGCTGGAGGATGCGCTGGATAAGCAGGTAGACGCCATCATCGCCCGATACGCGGAGTACATCATCACGCAGGTGCTGCCCAACCTGAAATAAGAGCACAACGATTATTGGCTTACAGCGACTGTAAAACAAAGAGCTATGAAAAATTGAATTTAGAAAAGTAAGAAATCAGGTATAATATCCACCATGATGCTGAACCCGTCCCCAGCCCCACGCACGGTCAAACCTCCACGGCCTGGATAGGTTTAGTTCTTCATGCCCATTAGCGGCTCCCAGACGTGGCGAGCCGTTTTTTTATAACCACGAAGGGCACGAAGGATCACGAAGATTTATGAAAATTTCTGTTTTTGGTGGTTCTCAACCCAAAGAAGGTTCTCCGGCCTACGCGGAGGCCTACGAACTCGGTAAACTGCTCGCCCAGGTCGGCCACACTGTCCTGACCGGCGGCTACATTGGCACAATGGAGGCCGTCAGCCGCGGGGCAAGCGAAGCGGGCGGACATGTCATCGGCGTGACTTGTGAAGAGATCGAGCGCTGGCGTCCGGTCAAAGCCAACGGCTGGGTTATAGAGGAATGGCGGCGGGAAACGCTGATGGAACGCTTGCATGCCCTCGTCGTGGGCTGTGACGCGGCCATCGCCCTGCCCGGCGGCCCTGGCACGTTGGTCGAGATTTCCCTGTCCTGGAACTTGAGGATCATCGGTGCAATAACTCCCAAGCCACTTATCCTAGTCGGCGATGGCTGGCAGACCGCCTTCGACCAGGTTTTCCAATCGTTCGATGAGTACATCCCCGCGAATCAGCGAGAACTTGTACAATTCGCCAAAGATGTCAATTCTGCTGTCGGATTGCTGGAATCTTATGCTTCGCGCTGAGCGGAGACCGGGTGAATCGAGATCGCAGTCGAAGCGTCCTTCGACTACGGGCTTCGCCAGGTTCAACCCTCCTCTCAGGGTAAAACCAATTTGAGAGGAACCCATGTCTGAAGATAAATTGCCTTCCCGAACCAAAGATTTCGCCGAATGGTACAACCAGTTGGTTCTCAAGGCCGAGTTGGCCGATTACGCCCCGGTGCGCGGCTGCATGGTCGTGCGGCCATACGGCTGGGCGCTGTGGGAAAACATCCAGGCCGCGCTGGATAAACGCTTCAAGGCCACCGGGCACGTCAACGCCGCCTTCCCGCTCTTCATCCCATTGTCCTTCCTCGAAAAGGAGAAGGCGCACGTGGAGGGCTTCTCGCCAGAGCTGGCCATCGTCACCATCGGCGGCGGGGAGAAACTGGAGGAGCCGTTGGTCGTGCGTCCCACGTCCGAGACCGTGATCGGCTCCATGTACGCCAAGTGGATCAAATCCTACCGCGACCTGCCGGTGCTCATCAACCAGTGGGGAAATGTGGTGCGTTGGGAATTACGCACCAAGCTCTTCTTGCGCACACTGGAATTCTACTGGCAGGAGGGTCACACCGCCCACGCCACTGAACAGGAAGCACGCGAAGAAACGATGCGCATGCTCGGCGTCTATGCGGATTTCGCCATTAAAGAGGGCGCAGTGCCGGTCATCCAGGGCATCAAGAGCGATAGCGAGAAGTTCGCCGGCGCGGTGCAGTCCACCTCCATCGAGGCGATGATGGGCGACACGCGCGCCTTGCAAGCCGGCACGTCCCATTTCCTCGGCCAGAACTTCGCCAAAGCTTTCAACATCCAGTACCTCGACACGAACAACACGCTCCAGTACGTCTGGACGACCTCCTGGGGCTTGTCCACCCGTTTCATTGGCGCCATCATTATGACTCACGGGGACGACCAGGGCCTGATCCTGCCGCCCCGCCTAGCACCCATCCAGATCGTACTAGTGCCCATCTACAAGAACGACCCTGAGCGCAGCGCTGTGATGCCGGTCGTCGAGCGGATCAAGGCTGAGCTGGCCGAGTTCCGCCTGAAAGTGGATGACCGCACCGAGGTCACGCCCGGCTTCAAGTTCAATGACTGGGAAATGCGCGGCGTGCCGCTGCGCATCGAGGTCGGCCCGAAGGACGTGGAAAAAGGGACGGTCGCCCTGGCCCGGCGGGATAAGCCCGGCAAGGAGAGCAAATCCTTCGTACCCCAGGCGGGTCTTTCTCGGACCGTCAGCCTGCTCCTGGACGAGATACAGGCCTCCCTGCTGACGCGTGCCACCGCCTTCCGCGACAGTCACATCCACGATCCGAAAGATTACGGCGAATTACAAGAAGTCGTGGCCAGTGGTTGGGCTTTCTCCTGGTGGTGCGGCAACAAGGAATGCGAGGCAAAGGTGAAGGAAGATACCAAAGCCACCACCCGCTGCATCCCGCTGGGACAGGAAGAAGGTAGCGGAAAATGTATTGTGTGCGGGAAGGATGCGAAGCGAAAAGTTTATTTCTCAAGAGCATATTAATTTTTCGCTCATCCTCTTTGTCTCCTAATCAGGAAGGATGGTTTTTATGCCGACCTTTGAAGAGTCCTACCTTGGCCAATTGGTCCAAATCCGTGAACTCACCGGGAAAGATTACAAATTCCTTCTTCCCGCTGCCCGCGCCGTTGTTCGCGACTCCAGCGGGAAGATTTTATTCATCAGACGAAAGGACAATGGTAAATGGGTAATGCCCAGCGGCAGCCAGGAACTTGGAGAGACAATCTACGACTGTATGAGGCGTGAAACTAGGGAAGAGGCAGGCATTGAGGTCACATCCGCAACAGTGATGGCAATCTATAACTACTTTGCCACCTCTGATGATTTTTACCAAACACTGCACGTGCAATTCCTGGTGAACGAGTGGTCAGGCTATGTGGTGAAAGAAACAGACGAAACTACCGACGCCCGTTTCTGGAGTGTGGATGAAATCCGTGCAGCGGTACCGGGTAAGATCTCCCCGTACTATTTGGTTGTTCTTGACGATCTGGATAAATACGACGGTCGCGTGATTATCAAATGAACTTAATTTGTTTTGGATAGGATTGCTCATGAAATTATCTCAACTCTTCGGCCAGACACTTCGTGATGCGCCTTCGGAAGCAGATGTCGCCAGCCACCAATTGCTGGTACGCGCTGGATTCATTCGCCAGTTAGGGGCTGGCATTTTCAGCTATTTACACCTTGCAAAGCGCTCCATAACCAAAATCGAGAATATTTTGCGCAATGAAATGGATGCCATCGGCGGGCAGGAAATCTCCATGCCGGTCATACATCCCGCCGACTTGTGGAAAGAGACCGGGCGTTGGTACCAGATCGGCTCGGAGATGGGGCGCTTCAAGGACAAGAACGACCATGACATGGCCCTCGCCATGACCCACGAGGAAGTGGTCGCCGACCTTGTCCGGCACGAGGTGCAATCCTACAAGCAGCTGCCGCGCCTGATCTACCACATCCAAACCAAATGGCGCGACGACCCACGTCCGCGCGCCGGGTTGATCCGCGTGCGTGAGTTCACCATGAAAGACAGCTATAGCCTGGACGGAGATTGGGATGGGCTGGACAAACAGTACCGCGCCCATTACCAGGCTTATTTCATCATCTTCCGCCGTTGCGGCCTGCCCGTTATCGCAGTGAAATCCGATGTCGGCATGATGGGCGGCAAGCTGGCACACGAGTTCATGTACTTGACTCCCATCGGCGAGGACACCCTGCTGCTGTGCGACAAGTGCAGCTACACCGCCAACCGCCAGGTGGCGCGCTTCAAGAAACCGTCTGCGCCCCAGGAAAAACCAAAACCCATCCAGAAGGTCGCCACGCCCGGCGCGCACACGATTGAAGAACTGGCGAACTTCCTCGTTGTGCCGAAATCCAAGACCGCCAAAGCCGTCTTTTTCATGGCGAACATTCCTCCAGACCCTAAAGGTCTTCAGAGACCTTTAGGGTCTAGACAAGAACAATTCATCTTCGCCATCGTGCGCGGCGACATGGATTTGAATGAAACCAAGCTGGTGAATGCCATTGGGGCGAAAGAACTGCGTCCGGCGACGGAAGACGAGATCAAAGCCGTTGGCGCGGAGCCGGGATTTGCATCTCCAATAGGTATCTCCTCTCTCCCGCGAGTGGGAGAGGGGGTGGGTATGAGGGTCATCATTGACGACATCATCCCCAAATCGCCCAACCTCGTCGTCGGGGCCAATGAAGAGGGTTATCACCTGCTCAACGTCAATTACGGCCGCGACTACACCGCTGACATTGTCGCCGACATCGCCGCAGCGAACGAGGGCGCGGCCTGCCCAGAGTGTGAGACTTCCATGCGCACGGCGCGCGGTGTCGAGGTCGGCAACATCTTCCAACTCGGCACACGCTACAGCGATGCCCTGGGCTGTTTCTTTGTTGACAAAGATAAACAAAGCAAGCCGGTCATCATGGGCTCTTACGGCATCGGCGTGGGGCGTTTGCTGGCCTGTATCGCCGAGGAACACCACGACGAGCATGGGCTGATCTGGCCGGTGGCGGTTGCGCCATATCATGTTCACCTGGTTTTGCTGCGCGGCAAAGGCGATTCCAGGAGCGAAGAAATCGCTGAAAGACTCTATCGCGACCTGCAAGCTGCTCATATCGAAGTTCTCTTCGACGACCGCGACGAGAGTCCCGGCGTCAAGTTCAACGACGCCGACCTTATCGGCTGTCCCATCCGCATCACGGTCAGCGAGCGGGCATTGAGCGCAGGCGGCGTGGAGATGAAGTTGCGACATAAGGCGGAAAAGGTCATCGTGCCGCTCGATGAAACGGCAGCCCGCCTCAGGTCCGAGATCGCCGCGTTGGAGGCTGAAACCTTCGCTCAAGTCATCCCAGTCGAGTACAACGTTCACTGACAACTGATCACTGGTTACTGAATACTGGAACATGCCCTCCATTGACCTCGGTCGCCTCAAAACTCAAGCTGCCCAATTGATCGAATCTTTCGATCAACCGGAAGCCTTCGTGCGCCAACTGCACGAAATGCTCGAGTTATACACGAACCGCACCATTCGACCAGCGCAAGCGGCCACGCGCGCTTCTTTGCTAAGTTATCACACGCCAAAACCCGTGCTGCGGCAGATCGAGAGAGAAATGGAAACTCCGGCCGATCACTTTCCGTTGCAAGCCACAGCCCTTGTGAGCGCCTTATGGAAAGCCAGTTACCAGGAGACCCGGCTGTTGGCTTGTCATCTTGTAGGTTTCATCCCGCCCGCCTCAGCGATGCCGTTGTTCTCGCTGCTCCCTGAATGGGTGCAACAGTCCAAAGACTCTGAAATCCAGGCCGCGCTGCTAACAGACGCCTTGAGGCGCTTGCGTCGCGAGAACTCCCAGGTTCTTCTCCTCTTAATCGAGGACTGGCTCAAGTCGCCCGATCACAGGGCGCAGGTTTGGGGACTTCGGGCGTTGATCCCGCTGCTCAATGAACCGGGATTCGAAAACCTGCCGGCCGTCTTCCGCATCCTGCGGCCGGCGGTCGAGACTGCCCGCCCGTCCACGCAACTGGATTTGCAGGCCTGCCTTGCCGCGCTGGAGCGCATCTCCCTGACCGAGACCTTGCATTTTCTGCGTGAAGTCATCGAGGTCTCGAATAATCCAGAAATGCTGCGCATCCTGCGGCGTACGTTGCCTACCTGCTCGGCTG
>Ga0315275_10004471_pt1 | contig 13075 bp, 9 predicted proteins | sample YL17G03_0_MG_FD_205557 | JGI IMG/M metagenome (GOLD analysis project Ga0315275, IMG submission 205557) | Sediment microbial communities from Yellowstone Lake, YNP, Wyoming, USA - YL17G03_0 | ecosystem: Environmental > Aquatic > Freshwater > Lake > Sediment | place: USA: Wyoming | collected... | reverse complement strand
CGCCGAGCTGATCATCGCCCTGGTGGCGCTGCAGCGCGGGCTCTACGACGTGGTCAAGGCCAGCCTCACCGGCTCGATCATCGGCAACGTGCTGCTGGTGCTCGGCGCGGCGTTCGTGGCCGGCGGGCTCAAGCGCGAGCGCCAGAGCTTCGACCGCGCCGCGGCGGCGGCGGGCTCGACGCTGCTGGGCCTGGCGGCCATCGGGCTGCTCGTTCCGGCGCTCTTCCACAGCGCCACCCAGGACGCGGTGCGGCGCGCCGTCCTCACCCCGGCGGGCGAGGCGGCGGTGGAGCGCAGCCTGTCGCTCGAGATCGCCGTCGTGCTCTTCGTCGTCTACGGGCTGAGCCTGTTGTTCAGCCTGCGCACGCACAAGCACCTGTACGCCGGCCAGAGCCAGGCCGAGGCGTCCGCTGCGGCCGGCCCGGGCGCGGCGCCGTGGCGTGCCGGGCTCGCCCTGCTGGCGGCCACCGCGCTGGTGGCCTGGATGAGCGAGCTGCTGGTGGGAGCGGTGGAGGAGACCTCGCGCCTGCTGGGCCTCACGGAGGTCTTCGTGGGCGTCATCGTCGTGGCCATCATCGGCAACGCCGCCGAGCACTCCACCGCCGTCCTGGTGGCCATGAAGGACAAGATGGACCTGGCCATGAACATCGCCATCGGCTCGAGCATCCAGGTGGCGCTGTTCGTGGCCCCGGTGCTCGTCTTCGCGTCCTATTTCATGCCCTACGGGCCGATGGACCTGCGCTTCACCGCCTTCGAGGTGCTGGCGGTGGCCATCGCGGTGCTGGTGGTCAACATGGTGGCGCAGGACGGGGAGTCGAACTGGCTCGAGGGCGCGCTGATGCTCGCCGTGTACGCGGTGCTCGGGCTGGCGTTCTTCTTCTTGCCCTAGCGGAAGGGGTCCCGGGCAGGCCCGGCCGTGCGGCCAGGGGCGCGGCCGGGGCGCCGGATCCTCAGCGCATCGACACCGGCGGCGCTCCCGGAAGCGTGACCACGGCCCACACCGGCAGGTGGTCGCTGGCGCCGAGATTGTCGGCGACCTTGCCGACGCCGAGGGTGGGTTCGACTCCGACCCCCCGCAGGAAGATGTGGTCGGTGGCCGAGAGCGCGGAGGTCCAGCCGATGTCCTCGGTGGGCCACGCGTAGCCGTGCTCGGCGAACAGCTTCCCCAGCCCCTTGGCGTTGAGGTCCCCGCCGACGATCACGCGATCGAACGGGCCGTCGGCGTCGGCGAGCAGGGCGCGTACCTGGTCGCGCCGCCCGCTCGGGCTGACCTCGACCCCGGTGGCGATGTGCACGCTGTAGACCCGGACCGGCTGGCCGGCGACGTCCATGGTCGCGGCGACGGCGATGCGCTGCGTCTTGCCGAACCGGCCGAGGTGGGGGAGGACCAGCTTGCGGTCGTCGGACAGCGGCCAGCGCGAGAGGATGGCGTTACCGAAGAGGCGGCCGGTGAGCGGATGCACGGTGGCCGGGTAGTAGACGAAGCCCATGCCGAGGGCGGCGGCGATCTGGCGCACTCCGTCCTGATCCATCTCCTGCAGCAAGACGAGATCCGCAGGATGCAACGCAGGATCCTCCCGCAGCAGCCGGATGGCCTTGGGGATCTCCCGGGACATCTTGATGTTGAAGGTGACGACCCGCAGCTTGGTCGCCGGCGCCGGCGTCGTGATCGGCCCGGCGTCGGAGAGCGGCCCCTGCGGGGCGGCGCCGGGCGCGAGGTAGGCCGACCAGCGCGGCCCGCCCGGATGCTCGAAGTTGAGCGGCGCGGCGCAGGAAGACAGCGCCGCCGCGGCGGCGCAGACGATCAGCAGGGTCGAGGATCGCATCCGGCCTCCGGTCACGGACGGATTCTAGCACGGGGGCTGGTGCCCCCCGGCCGGGCCGGCGGTCCGGGCGCGGCCGGATGGCGCCGCGCCCGGACTCACCGCTTGCGGCACCGGGTCTTGCGGCCCCGGTCAACTCGCGGCCAACCTCCCGGTTCGACCGTCCCGCTCCTCTTACCCCGCCCGCGGAACCGCCGTTGCCCGGCCGGAGGGGACAGGAGGGGGCAAAAGAAGAGGGACGCCGGCGAGGGCGCCCCTGTTCCGGTGGCCGGATCGCTGCGGTCCGCTACTTCGGCTGCGCCATCGGGGGGACGAGGCCGGCCTTGGCGAACTCGGGCATCAGTTTGCCGATGAGGCTGGAGGCGAACTTCGGGCCCGAGTCCGGGTTGAGCGTCTCGGTGTTGCCCGACCAGATGAGCCTGCCCTCGCCGTTCGGGTCCCAGATGCTGTTCTCGAAGGTGACGTACTCCGTGGTCATCGTCGTGCCGGTGCCGTACGCGCCCATGCCGCCGTAGTACCCACCCCAGTAGGTCGTGCCGCCCGTGTACGTGGTCTGCTGCTCCTTGCCTATCGCCTTCGAGACGACGATCGCGTCGTAGCCCTCGGCCACGATCTTGGCCCGTGCCGCTTCCTTGTCGACCGTGTCCCCCGGGAAAAGCTCGTAGGAGGGTGTGGCCTTGACGCCCTGGGCGGCGAGCGACGAGACGAACGAGTCCTCGAGCGTGCGGCGCGCCCCGGACGTCTGCACGATGCCGAAGACGATGGCCTTCTTCATCGGCCCGGCCGTGTACGCCGGATCCTTCCAGACGTTTTGCATGGTGGTACCGCTGGAGCAGCCGCCGACCACAGCCGCCACCGTGGCGAGGGCGACCACCCAGCCGATGAGGCGGAGTCTGTGCGTTCCGGACATGAAGGGCATCCTCCCTGGATCTAGTCGCGTGGAACTCCCGCGAAGGGCGCGTCGAATCTGCGGAGCAGGCGTGAGCGCGACCGCCGCACTCGCGCGGTCCGTGGACGCCGCGGGACAGAATGGAGGAAGGCCGCGGAGAGCGCAAGCCGCTCGACGGGTGATACAGGCGGATGGCAGAAGAAGAGCCGAGACGGTCAGGCCCCGGCCCAGAGAGGGAGATTCGCGGCGGGAGGAGGGGCGCGAGGGTGGGTTGGTCGGGTTGGGGTCGGTTGCGCTCTCTGGCTACTCGCGGCCGCCTTCACTCCCGCCCGCAGACGGATGGAGTCGCAAGGCTCGTGCCGCCGGCGGGCCTGGGCTCCCGCCGCGGGGCGGGAGCCCCGTAGCAGACTCGCGCCCATGGGCTTGGCGGGCCCCGGGCACGGGGCGGAGCGCCCCGCCGCCCGGGTGGGTGGAGACGGAGGCGGGGCAGGGTGCAGCGGGCCGCGCTGCGTCCCGCAAAGCCCGGCCGCCCGGGTCGCCCCCCGGCCGGGCGCCCCCGGCGCGCCGTCTAACTACGCCGCGGCCAGCGGCTTGGCCCTGTGGAAAATCGGTTGACAGCCCCGGCGGGGCTGCCTACGATGGTTTCAGCGCACCGGTGGGTGCTTCTCCAAATCCTCTCGTCGCTGCCCTATCCAAAGTCCAACTAGGGAAACGCGGAGTCGCCCAAACTGCCGGTGGCATTTCCCCGTGAGGGAGCCCGACCGCTTCAAGACCCAACGACCCCCGGCGCATCCGGCCACGGCCTTCACGCCTGAAGTCCAGGCGGCGGCACCGACGAGTGCCCCCAAGCCCCTGCTGGAGAACGAGGCCCGAACGCGAAGACCCCCGGTGGGGCCCGGCCCCGCCTGAGGAGCCAAGTACATGGACCTGATCGAACTGAAGACGAAGACCATCTCCGACCTCCTGAACATCGCCCAGGAACTCGATCTCCAGGGCACCAGCGGTCTCAGGAAGCAGGAGCTGATCTTCAAGATCCTGGAAGCGCAGACCGAGAAGAACGGCCTCATCTTCGCCGAGGGCGTCCTCGAGATCCTCCCCGAGGGCTACGGCTTCCTGCGCTCCCCGGACTACAACTACCTGCCGGGCCCCGACGACATCTACGTCAGCCCCAGCCAGATCAAGCGCTTCGACCTGCGCACCGGCGACACCATCTCCGGCCAGGTGCGGCCGCCCAAGGAGGGCGAGCGCTACTTCGCCCTGCTGCGCGTCGAGGCGGTTAACTTCGAGTCGCCCGAGGTCGCCAAGGAGAAGATCCTCTTCGACAACCTGACGCCGCTCTACCCCGAGGAGAAGTTCAACCTCGAGACCAAGGCGAGCGACGTCTCGACGCGGATCATCGATCTGCTGGCGCCGATCGGGAAGGGCCAGCGCGGCCTCATCGTGTCGCCGCCGCGGGCCGGCAAGACCATCCTCCTGCAGAAGCTGGCCAACGCCATCACCGAGAACCACCCCGAGGTGATGCTCATCGTGCTGCTCATCGACGAGCGCCCCGAGGAAGTCACCGACATGAAGCGCACGGTCAAGGGCGAGGTGGTGTCGTCCACCTTCGACGAGCCGGCCGAGCGCCACGTGCAGGTGGCGGACATGGTCATCGAGAAGGCCAAGCGCCTGGTCGAGCACAAGAAGGACGTCATCATCCTGCTCGACTCGATCACGCGCCTGGCGCGCGCCCACAACACGGTCGTGCCCCACTCGGGCAAGATCCTGTCGGGCGGCGTCGACGCCAACGCGCTGCAGCGCCCGAAGCGCTTCTTCGGCGCGGCGCGCAACGTCGAGGAGGGCGGCAGCCTCACCATCATGGCCACCGCGCTGATCGAGACCGGCAGCCGCATGGACGAGGTCATCTTCGAGGAGTTCAAGGGCACCGGCAACATGGAGCTGGTGCTCGACCGCAAGATCGCCGACAAGCGCATCTTCCCGGCCCTCGACATCAACCGCTCCGGCACGCGCAAGGAGGAGTTGCTGCTCAAGGGTGACAGCCTGCAGCGCGTGTGGATCCTGCGGAAGTTCCTCAACGAGCTGAACTCGGTGGAGGCGATCGAGTTCCTGATCCAGAAGATCGGGGACTCCAAGACCAACAAGAAGTTCCTGGAGTCGATGAACCAGTAGCCCGGGGGGCGGCAACCCCGGGATCGGGGCCCGGCTGCGGAGCGGGGCCACATCCCAAGGCGCGGCGGGGGACAGTCGGCGGGCGATCCGCGGGCGACCCGGGCGCAGGAGGTAGCGAATTGAAGAAGGGCATCCATCCGCCGTACGGTCCGTCGAAGATCCTGTGCGCGTGCGGCAACGTCATCGAGACGCGCTCGACGGTGAAGGACTTCCACGTGGAGATCTGCTCGGCCTGCCACCCGTTCTTCACCGGCAAGCAGAAGCTGCTGGACACGGCCGGCCGCATCGAGCGCTTCCGCCGCAAGTACGCCAAGGAAGGCGAGGCCAAGGCAGTCGAGACCGAGGACGCCGCGACCCAGGGTTAGCGGCCGTCGCCTCACGATCACGGGGGCGGGCGCTCGCGCGCCCGACCCCCGTTCGCTTGGGCCCCGTACAAGCCGCGGCGCCGGCCGCGGTCGGCCGCGCGCGCCGCGCGGAGGAGAGCGCCCCGTGTGGGAAGCACTCGAGCAGGTTGAGAAGCGCTTCGCGGAGCTGACCGGGCAGCTGTCCGACCCGGCCGTGCTCGGTGATCCCGCCAAGCTGCGCGCCACGGCCAAGGAGCGCAGACAGCTCGAGCCCGTGGTGCAAGCCGCCGCCGCGTACCGCAAGCTCGAGGCGCACATCGCCGACGACGAGGAGGCCGAGCGCTCCGGCGACCCCGAGCTGGGGGAGCTGGCGCGCGCCGAGCTACCCGAGCTGCGCGAGCGGCTCGAGGCGCTGCGCCTCAAGGTGCAGAAGCTGCTCCTGCCGCCCGATCCCAACGCGGGGCGCAACGTCGTGCTGGAGATCCGCGCCGGCACCGGCGGCGAGGAGGCGGCGCTCTTCGCCGGCGAGATCTTCCGCATGTACCAGCGCTACTCCGAGCGCCAGGGCTGGCGCGTGGACGTGCTGTCGTCGAGCCCCTCCGACCTCGGCGGCTTCAAGGAGATCATCGCCGCGATCGAGGGCGAGGGCGCCTACGCGCGGCTCAAGTTCGAGTCGGGAGTGCACCGCGTGCAGCGCGTGCCGGCGACCGAGGCGCAGGGGCGCATCCACACCTCCGCCGTCACCGTCGCCGTGCTGCCCGAGGCCGAGGACGTGGACATCGTGATCAAGCCCGAGGAGATCGTGGTGGACGTCTACCGCTCGAGCGGTCCCGGCGGGCAGGGCGTCAACACCACCGACTCGGCGGTGCGCATCCACCACCTGCCCACCGGGCTCATCGTCACCTGCCAGGACGAGCGCTCGCAGATCAAGAACCGGGCGAAAGCGCTCAAGGTGCTGCGCGCCCGGCTGCTCGACCAGAAGCAGCGGGCCGAGGAGGAGGCGCGCGCCAAGACGCGCCGCGCCCAGGTCTCCACCGGCGACCGCTCGGCCAAGATCCGCACCTACAACTTCCCGCAGAGCCGGCTCACCGACCACCGTATCGGGCTGACGCTCCACAACCTGCCGGTGATCCTGGAGGGCGACCTCGAGGGCGTGGTCGCCGCCCTCATCGAGGCCGACACCGCCGAGAAGCTGAGGGGCGGGGGCGGGCTGGGGGCGGGACCCTCGGAGAACTGAGCGGGGCGCGCACGGATCCCGGCCCGCGCCGGGCCGCTCCCTCCCGGCCCGCGCCGGGCCGCTCCCTCAGTTCTGCTGCAGCGTGAACCTCGGCTTGTCCTCGCCGGCCTCGCCCGCCGACTCCATCTTGATCCTGAGCCGCAGGTTGTTGGCGCTGTCCGCCTGGCAGAGCGCCTCGTCGAGGGTGATGGCGCCGTCGCGGTAGAGCTGGTGGAGCGCCTGGTCGAAGGACTGCGAGCCGTCGAGCGCATTGGCCTCGACCGCCGCCTTCAGGGCGGCGATCTCGCCCTTGGCGATGAGGTCGGCGATGCGCGGCGAGTTGAGCATGATCTCGATGGCCGCCACGCGGCCGGCCCCGCCGGTGCGCGGCACCAGCCGCTGCGAGATGATCCCCTTGAGGTTGAGCGACAACTGTACGCAGAGCTGCGGGTGCAGCGCGCCCGGGAAGAAGTTGAGCACCCGCTCGACCGCCTGGTTGGCGTTGTTGGCGTGCAGCGTGCCGAGCACCAGGTGGCCGGTCTCGACGAAGTGGAGCGCCGCCTCGACCGTCTCGACGTCGCGCATCTCGCCGATCAGGATGACGTCCGGGGCCTGGCGCAGGGCGGCGCGCAGGGCGGCGGCGAAGGAGATCGTGTCGGCGCCCACCTCGCGCTGGTTGACCAGGCAGCCGCGATGCTCGTGCACGAACTCGATGGGATCCTCGACGGTGAGGATGTGGCCGCGCGAGTTGCGGTTGCGGTGGTCGATGAGGGCGGCCAGCGTGGTGGACTTGCCCGAGCCGGTGGCTCCGGTCACCAGGATGAGGCCGCGCTTGCTGAGCACCAAGTCGCGCAGCGCCGCCGGCAGGCCCAGCTCGTCGACGCTCGGGATGTCCGTGCGGATGAGGCGGGCCACCAGGCCCATCTGTCCGCGCTGGCGGAAGACGCTGAGGCGGAAACGGCCGACGCCGGCGATGGCGCGCGCGGCACTCAGCTCGAGGGCGCGGTCGAACTCCGCGGCCTCCTCCGGGGTCAGGGCGCCTCGGATCAGGGCCTCCACCTCGCCGCCGTCGAGCACGCAATCGGCGGCCGGCTGGGTGGCGCCGTCGATGCGCACCAGCGGCGCCGAGTCGGCCGCGAGGTAGAGGTCCGAGCCGTCGCGCTCCTTGAGCGTCCGCAGCAGTTCCACCAGGGTCAGCACGGGTCGCTCCTCACTCACCGGTTGAAGGCCGGGCGGCGGGCCGCGTCGGCGGCCCCGGGCATCGCCGGCCGCGCCGCTGCGGACAGGCCGCCGGCCCCGGACATGGCCCCGCCCGCCGGGCCGCCGGGGGCGGTCTCGAACAGACGCGGGTTGGCGGACCTGCGGACCGCCTCCTCGCGCGCCAGCGCGCCGCGCATGACCAAGTCTTGTAACGACTGGTCGAGGCTCTGCATGCCGTGCTGGGCGCCGGTCTGGATGACCGACAGGATCTGCGCCGTCTTGTTCTCGCGGATCAGGTTGCGCAGCGCCGGCACGCCGATCAGCACCTCCATGGCGGCCACCCGGCCCTTGCCGTCCTTGGATGGCAGCAGGGTCTGGGCGATGACCCCCTCGATCGACTCGGAGAGCATGGTGCGCACCTGCGCCTGCTGCTCGGCCGGGAAGACGTCGATGATGCGGTCCACCGTCTTGGACGCCGAGCTGGTGTGCAGCGTGGCGAAGACCAGGTGCCCGGTCTCGGCCGCGGTGATGGCCAGCGCCGTGGTCTCGAGGTCGCGCAGCTCGCCGACCAGGATGACGTCGGGGTCCTCGCGCAGGGCGGCGCGCAACGCGGCGCTGAACGAGCCGGTGTGCGGCCCCACCTCGCGCTGGTTCACCAGGCACTTCTTCGACGGGTGCACGAACTCGATCGGGTCCTCGATGGTGAGGATGTGGCCGCGCCGGTTCTCGTTGACGTAGTCCACCATGGCGGCGAGCGTCGTGGACTTGCCGGAGCCGGTGGGGCCGGTGACCAGCACCAGGCCCTTCTCCTTCATGGCCAGGTCGCGCAGCACCTTGGGCATGGCCAGCTCCTCGAGCGTGCGGATCTTCGTCGGCACCACGCGGAACACCGCGGCGTCGCCGTACTGCTGGCGGAAGACGTTGGCGCGGAAGCGCGACACGCCGGGGATCTCGAAGGCGAAGTCGAGATCGCGGTGCTCCTCGAAGATCTTCTTCTGCGCGTCGTTGAGGATGTCGTAGATGGCGGCGTGCGTCTGCTCGGGGGTCAGCAGCGCCATTTCGAGTCGGGTCATCGCGCCGCGCAGGCGGACGATGGGCGGCAGCCCCGGCGAGATGTGCAGGTCGGAGGCGCCCTCGTCGCGCGCGAAGGTCAGCAGCACGGTCAGATCGCAGGCCACGGCGCCCTCCTAGGTGAGGGCCCGGGCGGCCTCGCCCGGTGCCAGCCGGCCGGCGGCGATCGCGGCCTTGACGGCCTCGGAGAGGGGGCGGAAGCCCTCGGCCCCGGCGGCGGCGCGCAGGTGCTCGGCGTCGGCGCCGACGAGCAGCGCGCGGCGCAGCTTGTCGCCGGCGAAGACGAACTCGAAGAGGCCCGCGCGCCCGGGGAAGAACCCGGCGGCGGGGGGGGCGGCGGTGGCACCGCCGTCCGCTCCGCCGTCCGCCGTCACGCGCACCAGCCGCTGCTGCACCACGCACAGCAGGCGGCGGGCCAGGGGCGCGCGCTGGCGCGGCGGCGCGGCCAGCTCGGCGAGCAGGTCGAACGAGTCGGCCCAGTCGGTGCGCGCCAGCAGCAGGCGCCCGGCGGCGGCGTCCGAGAGGGCGCCGCGCACCGCGTCGCCGCCGAGCCCGCCGTCGAGCACGACCGCGTCGGGGTTCAGGGAGACGGCGATCTCCTCCCACTTCTCCCGCGCCGTCGCCGGCGCGAGGCGGACCCGCGTGGCCAGCGGGCCATAGGGCGTGTCGCCCGGCTCGAACACCAGCACGCGGCGACGCATCTCCGGCGCAGCGGCCAGCAGGGCGGACAGCATCGTCGAGCCGCCGGAGCGCGGCGGGCCGGCCACCAGCACCAGCCCGGCGCTCTGGCGCAGCGCGGTGCGCAGGCGCTCGGCGGCCGCCGGCTCCACGCCCAGGTCCTCGAGGGTGGGCGCTGCCCCGGGGCGGCGCATGGGGAAGAGGGTCACCGCCGGGCCCGCCGCACCGCGCACGAACGCCGCCTCGACGCACAGCTCCTCGCCGACGATGCGGCAGACGAAGCGGCCGCGCGCGAGGGTCTCGCCCTCGCCGAGCACCGGCCCGCCCAGCGCCTCGACGCGCGCCGCCAGTAGTTCGACGACCTGGCTCGGCTCCACGGCCTCGAGCACCAGCTCGCCTCCCAGCCGGTAGGCGATCTGCATCTCCTCCTGGTCGGGGATGAAGTGGATCTCGGAGGCGCCCAGCTTGCCGGCATTGGCGAGGTGGAACTCAAGGAACGTGGCCCCCGAGCGGTCCCACAGCACGTCGTAGCGCCGCCGGCGCTCCGGCGCTCCGTCCGATTCCGAGCTCCGGCCGGGGCGCGTCCCGAAGATGGCGTCGAGGGCCTCGTGGATGCGCGACGGCGTGGCGATGTTGATGGCCAGCGCGCAGCCGGCGGCGCGCACCAGCTCGCTGAGCGCCTCGGCGTCCGTGGGGTCGGAGACGGCGATCGACAGGCCCGCCTCCCCGCGCACCAGCGGCACCGCCTGCAGGCGGCGCAGCAGCGGCTCGGGGATCAGCCTCACCAGCTCGGCGTCGAGGGTCTCGGGCGGCAAGTCGACGAAGACGAGCGAGAACTGGCGGGCCAGAGCCCAGCCGATGCTCTCCTCGGTGACCGCTCCCATCTCCACCAGGGTCTCGCCGATGCGGTGCCCGGTGGCGCGCTGGCGGAAGAGGCCCTCCTCGATCTGCTCCTCGGTGACCAGCCCGGCCTCGAGGAGGATCGAGGTCAGGTAGCGGCTCTTGGGTTGCGGCGAGACGGACACGCGCGCGCTCCTGGAAGAGGGATGCGGGGCTCTAGGCCGCGGCCGGCGTCGGCTCGGAAAGCTCGCCCGCCGGGGGCGGCCCGGCCAGCGCCTGCTGCACCCTGAGCAGCAGGCCCTGCGGTGTGAACGGCTTCTGCAAGAACGTCAGCGTCGGATTGGCCAATGTCAGGCGGTCGAGCACGTCCCCGGTGTAGCCGGACATGAACATGACGCGCATGCGAGCCCGCTGCGGGCAGAGCCGCTCGACCACCTCGCGGCCGCTCATCTGCGGCATGACGACGTCGGTGAGGATGAGATCGATCTCGTCGGGGCAGGCCGCCGCCTGCGCCATCGCGTCGAGGCCGTTGCGGGCCTCGATCACGGTGTAGCCGCCCATCTCCAGGATCTCGCGGGTCAGCTCGCGCACCGCGTCCTCGTCCTCGACGAGCAGGACGCGCGCCGGTCCCGACCCGGCGGCGCCCAGCGGCCGTGGCCGCGGGGCGCTGCGCGGCGCCGCCTCGACCCGGGGCAACCACATCTGGAAGACCGTGCCGCAGCCCGGCTCGCTGTACACCGAGATCTCGCCGCCGCTCTGCTTGACCACCGCGTAGACGGTGGCGAGGCCGAGCCCGGTGCCGCGGTCGCGTCCCTTGGTCGTGTAGAAGGGCTCGAAGATCCGCTCGCAGACCTCGGGGTCCATGCCCGTGCCGGTGTCGCTCACCCGCAGGGTCACGTAGCGGCCCGGGGCGACCGGTGGCCGGCCCGGCCCCTCGCCGGCTTCCAGGTCGGCGTTGGCGGTCTCGATGGTCAGCGTGCCGCCGTCGGGCATGGCGTCGCGGGCGTTGAGGGTGAGATTGAGGATGACCTGCTCGATCTGCCCGGGGTCGGCGCTGATCCAGCCCAGGTCCGGGCTCAGCCGGGTGACCAGCGAGATGTCCTCGGGGATGACGCGCCGCAGCAGGTCGGCCATGGCCGCCACGTCGGCGTTGAGGTCGAGGGTCTGAGGCCGCACCACGTGCTTGCTGCCGAAGGCCAGGAGCTGGCGGGTCAGCAGCGCGCAGCGCTCGGCCGCGTCGCGCGCCTTCTCGGCGCCCGTCCGCAGGGCGTGGTCGGCACCGAGGCCGTCGAGCACCTGCTCGAGGTGGCCCAGGATCACGGTCAGCAGGTTGTTGAAGTCGTGCGCCACGCCGCCCGCCAGGCGGCCGAGCGCCTCGAGCTTCTGCGCGCGCCGGGTGCGCTCGTCGGTCTCCCGCTCGAGGATGTGCTCGATGGCGATGGCCGCGTGCGCCGCGAAGACGGTGATCAGGCGCGCGTCCTCGTCGGTGAACACGGGCCCGTGCTCCAGACGGTTGATGTTGAGCACGCCGATGACGCGCTCCCGCACCGCCAGGGGCACGCACAGGGCGGTGTGGATGCTGCGGCCGCGCTTGGGGGCGGAGCCGGGGAGGGGCCGGAAATCGCCCTGGTTGAGGACCCGCGCCTCGTTGTGGGCCGCCACCCAGCCGGCGATCCCCTCGCCGAGCTTGACGCTGGCGCCGCGCACGAACTCGCGGTCGAGGCCGGCCACGGCGCGGCAGCGCAGCTCCTGCGACTCGGCGTGCAGGAGCATGATCGACGACTGGTCGGCGCGCAGCGCGTCGCGCACGTGCTCGGCGAGCGTCTGGAGGACGGCTTCGAGGTCCACCTGCCCGCCCAGCCCGGCGATGCCCTCGAGCAGCGACGAGAGGCCGAACAGCCGCGAGCGCAGGGACTCCTCGCGCAGGCCGGTGGCGTAGAGCTGGGCGCGCAGGCGCTGCATCTCCTGCTGCTTGAGGATGACGTAGAGGCAGAACAGGGCGAGGACGCCGCACAGGCCGCCGGCCAGCAGGCCGCGCGTCTCGGGGGCGGGGAAGGGGCCCTGCGCCGCCTCGGTGATCTGCGAGAGGTAGACGGTGGCGACTGCGACGCCCAGCGAGACCATGAGCAACGCGGCCAGCACCCACATCCAGAGGTTGCAGCGCTCGAGCCGCTGCAGTTTCGACTCTTCCTGTGGCCTGGCGAACATCCCTGCGCGCCTCCTTGCCCGTGGCGATTCCGTTGCCGCATCCCGCCGCCGGACCGAATACCCGTCCGCGGTTCGGCGTGGGGTCCCCGACGCGCTCCCGCAGGCGGGCAGCAAAGGCCCGAGGGTGCGCCGGTCGCGCTCCCCCTCGCCTTCAGCTATCGGCAAATCGCGCAAAAAGTTCAGTCGGACCCGCCAGGTGGCGGGCCGTGCCGGCTATCAGGCGCGGGGCCGCGGCACGAAAGGCCTCCCCGGCGGCGGGGGTTTCGCTATGCTGCGGCCATGCGCGTGGCGGAGACGCTGGCGGGAGCGGCCCGGGAGCTGGCCGCGGCGGGGGTGGAGAGCCACCGCGTCGAGGCCGAATGGCTCGTGGCCTCGGTGCTGGGGCTCATCGACGCCCCGCGCTCGGCCCTGTTCCAGGATCCGGACCGCGCGCTCTCCATCGCCCAGGCCCGCACCCTGGCGGCGCTCCTGTTGCGGCGCATGGCGGGGGAGCCGGTCCAGTACCTGGTGGGGCGGGCGTGGTTCCGGGAGCTCTCGCTGGACGTGGGCCGCGGCGTGCTCATCCCCCGGCCGGAGACGGAGGTCCTGGCCGGGGAGGTCATCGCCTGGTTGGGCGCGCGGGCGGGCGCCGGCCGTG
>Ga0315275_10004468_pt1 | contig 13081 bp, 7 predicted proteins | sample YL17G03_0_MG_FD_205557 | JGI IMG/M metagenome (GOLD analysis project Ga0315275, IMG submission 205557) | Sediment microbial communities from Yellowstone Lake, YNP, Wyoming, USA - YL17G03_0 | ecosystem: Environmental > Aquatic > Freshwater > Lake > Sediment | place: USA: Wyoming | collected... | reverse complement strand
ATCGCCGACATCATCGAGGAGCTCGACCAGGCGAACCGGTCATCGGTTTTCAAGATGCTGGATCTCGAGACCGCCGCCGAGACCCTCCAGGAGATCGATCCCAAGCTCCAGCTTTCCCTGCTCGAGACGACGTCCGACGAGAAGCTTTCGGACATCCTCGAAGAGATGGAGCCGGACGAGGCCACCGACATCCTGGCCGACCTCCCCGAGGAGAAAAAGCAGCGGTTCATCCGGACGATGGAGAAACCCTACCGGCAGTCCGTCGAGGCGCTCCTGCGGTACGAGGAGGGGACGGCCGGCAGCATCATGACCAAGGACTTCATCGCCCTCCCCAGGGAGGCGACGATCGGAGCGGCCACGGAGGAGTTCAAGCGGTCGTCCCATCCCCTGGAGACCGTGGCCTACATCTATATCATAGACGAGGGGAAGCGGCCCCTGGGCGTCATCACCCTGCGCCACCTCCTCCTCTGCTCCCGGGAGGAGACGCTGGGCAAGCTCATGAACCCGCACCTGATCAAGGCCGGGGTCGAGGACGACCTGGGGACGGTCGCCGAGCTGTTCACAAAGTACCAGTTCATCGAGATCCCCGTCGTCGACGGGGAGGACGTCCTCCAGGGGATCATCACCCTGCAGGACATCGTCAAGGCCAAGCCCGAGGAACTGCAGGCATAGGGCGGGAACGATGAAACTTCTGAGCCTGAAGAACCGCTGGAAGGGGCTCCTCCTCTTCTTTGCCGTGGCCGGGCCGGGGATCATCACCTCGAACGTGGACAACGACGCGGGCGGCATCGCGACCTATTCCATGGCCGGCTCCCACTTCGGCAACGGCCTCCTCTGGTCGCTCCTGCCGATCATGCTCGCCCTGATCGTCGTCCAGGAGATGAGCGCCCGGATGGGCGTCGTCACCGGCAAGGGGCTGTCCGACCTCATCCGCGAGCGGTTCGGGGTCAAGGTCACGGTCTACGTCCTGATCGGCGTCGTCCTGACCAACTTCGGCAACGTCATCGCCGAGTTCGCCGGGGTCGCTTCGAGCCTGGAGATCTTCCACGTCCCCAAGTACGTGTCCGTCCCGCTGAGCGCCTTGTTTGTCTGGCTGCTCATCGTCAAGGGGACATACCGGTCGGTGGAGAAGATCTTCCTCTACGCCTGCCTGTTCTATGTCACCTACATCGTCTCAGGCATCCTGGCGAAGCCGGATTGGGGGGAGATCGGCACGAGCCTCGTCAGTCCCTCGTTCGACTTTTCGCCCGGCCCGCTGGCGATGATCATCGGCCTCGTCGGGACGACCATCGCCCCCTGGATGCAGTTCTACCTCCAGGCTTCCATCGTCGAGAAGAACGTCCTGGCCAAGGACTACAAGAATTCCCGGCTGGACGTCATCATCGGGAGCGTCGTCGTGACCGTCGTCGCCGGGTTCATCGTCCTGACCTGCGCGGCGACCCTTTTCAAGGCCGGGGTCAAGGTGGAGACGGCCGCCGACGCCGCCCTGGCCCTGGCGCCGCTCGCCGGGAAGTACTGCTCGGCGCTCTTCGCCTTCGGCCTGCTCAACGCCTCGCTGTTCGCCGCCTCCATCCTGCCGCTCTCGACGGCTTTCCTCGTCTGCGAGGGCATGGGCTGGGAGACCGGCATCAACAAGAAATTCTCCGAGGCCCCCCAGTTCTACGGGCTCTACTCCCTCCTCATCTTCCTCGGCGCCGGCATCATCCTCATCCCGGGCATCCCGCTCTTCCCGGTCATGTACGTCTCCCAGGTCGTCAACGGGATCGTCCTGCCGGTCGTCCTCGTCTTCATGATCCTCCTCATCAGCGACAAGAAGCTGATGGGGGAGTACGCCAACAAGAAGGTCTGGACCGCCATCTCCTGGGCCACGGTCGTCATCCTCTCCGCCCTGACCGCGGCCTACATCATCACATTGATAATTTAGCGGGACGGGCGTGTCTCGCCAGTCTCGCCCGGCCGTGCCAATCCAAATATCCATGTTGCCGAAGCGGTTGTCCCGGCGTCGCCGAAAATCAACCCGTTCGACTCCCCGGGCTTTGCAGTCCTCATTCGCAAAGCGAATGAGGGCGGCCTGAAGCCCGGGGTATGCTCCGGGTTAATACTGAGCAGTGCTTTTTACCCCGATTTGAAAATCGGGGTTTCGCGCCTGCGAACGTATGAACCCGAAGCAGGATCGGCCCGCCGCTTAAGGGCGGCGTTGTTCCGGCCCTGATCGGCGATGGTTGATGAACGCGGTGTCGCTTTCGCCGTCGATTCCCGGCCGAGAGATTCGATTCAACAACCTTTCCTCCGTCGGCGGTTTTCGCGAGCCATTGCAGGGGATTCCCATCAGAGTTGATTTTTGATATCATTCAAAGGAGGTTTTGGCATAATATATATAAGGAATCGGGCGCTACCGCCGCAAACGTCAATGAAGACGCATCCTGCACTCCGGAGGGGACAATGATCAATGATCTTGAAAAAAAGATTCTCAAGTCGTTGAACGAGGACGCGAGAAAGAGCTTCCGTGAGGTCGCGATGGAAATCGGGACATCCACGACGACCATCTACAACAACGTGAAAAAGATGGAAAAGAGCGGCATCCTGGCAGGATATGTCCCGGCTGTGAATGAAGAGCTCCTCGGCTACAATAATTGCGCGATCTTCATGCTCCGCATCGCTCAAGGAAAACTGCAGAAAGTCTACGACATCCTTGTCGGTTACCCCGAAGTGAGAGAGATCTATGATGTGACGGGAGATTGGGATGCCGTCCTTATCTGCTTCTTCAAAACGCGGCAGGATCTTGATCGTTTCTTGAAGGGCAAGCTTAGCATCCCTTACGTCCAGAGGGTGATGACATACATGGTCCTGAATGTCATTAAGGACGAGAAACGGGCCTTTATTGACGCCCTCTGAGGACAATCCTTTAATCCGAAATGAGCAAGGTTCCGGCAAGGCGAATATTCCTCTCGTTGCTCATTCCCCTGTTTCTAGGGAATATGGCCTTCGCCAAGGACGAAGAACCCTGGAAGGAATGGCTCAGGGAAGTCGACCCCATCATGACGAATGCGGAGAAATCCGTTTTCGCTTCCCTGAACACGGTTGAAGACAGGACGAGGTTTATCGATGCTTTCTGGAAAGCCAGAGATTCCGACCCTCAGAAGGGCCGGAATAAGTATAAGCTGGAATACTACCGCAGAATCAACTATGCCAAGAAGTCTCTGGGAGGCCTCAGAAGCGATCGAGGGCGGATCTATCTGATTCTCGGAGAACCGACCGACAAAAGCACGTTCACCGGAAGCGAGCAGGTCGTTGACACGGAGCTGTGGACCTATTATGGGGAAGGAAGGCCGGGCCTCCCGCCGGTTATGAATCTGATCTTTTTCAAGAGGGGGAATGCGGGGAACTTCCGCTTGTATCATCCCGGGATCGACACCGCGATGGACATCATTTCTCCCGCTTACATGTTTGGCGCTGATAGCGGGGTTGGCGCTTACAACGAGATCAGAAAGAGCTTCGGTGAACTGGCCGACGCCACGCTGTCCGTTGTTCCCGGAGAAGGGACTCCCGGCGGCCCCGCTACCGCCACGTCATCGAGTCGTGTCTTAGCCCAGATCTATTCGCTTCCGGAAAAGGAAGCCTCTCGCGGTTATCTGGGGAATTTTCGGTCCATAGAAGGGACCGTCGATGTGACCTATGCCACCCAGGAGATGCCGGGTTATGTCCTAACGGCCTTGGGCAGAAATCGTGGGGACACATTCCTGAATTTTTCGATCGCGCCCGAGGCCATCCACTTGACAAAGCTCGCGGATCATCAGAACGCGGCCCAACTTCACCTGAACCTGAGGATCGAAAGCCTCGAAGGAAAAACGATCCACCAGCAGGAAAAAAATATCGAAATCCGGCTTGACGACAATGAGAAGAAAGAACTCGAAGAGAAAAAGATCATGTTCTCCGGCTTCCTGCCCGTCATCCCCGGAGCGTTCAATCTCAAGATCCTCCTCTCGAACAAGACGACCCAAGAGTTCCTGATCTACGAGGAGAAGTTCGAGATTAACGATCACACGGTCCCTTTCCTTTACGGCTACGGGACTGAGGAAATCCGTTCCGGCCGGTTTGTGCCGTTCAGCACGGAGAAGCAGAAGGTCTTGATCGATCCCCGATCCGTCTTCAACAAGACAGACGTCATGCAGGGGATCATTTTCAGCGATCAAAGGCCGTCCATCCACCTCCTTGCGGTCGAAGATGCGAAGGATTCTCTGGAGGTCACGGATATCGAGAACGCGGAGCCCAATTTCACTTTCAGACAGTCCTTGGCCAATGTGAAGCCCGGCTACTACCACTTGATCGTCAAGGTCGGCGACCGGGAGGTTTTCAAAAAGATCATCGCCGTCCTGCCTTTTCTTGTGGCAAGGCCGGAAGCGTATGAATGGACGGATCCCCCGACTTCAGGACCCGCCCACGATTTTGAAATGGCCGTACAATACATGAACCAAGGGGATATTCGGGCTTCTCTGGAGCGCTTCAACCGCCTGCCGGAAACGTTCCGGAATTCCCGAACGAAGCCGATCATCGCCAGGGCCTATTATCAAGCCAAAGACTACGAAAAGGTGGTCGAACTCCTTGGGGGCAAAGATGTCAGCAAGGATTATTCCGTCCTTTTTTACCTGGGCAACTCCACCCTCGAACTCAAACAGCTCCGGACTGCGGCGGGTTACTTCGAGCAGATGAGAGCTTACGGAGATACGGCCAAGATCAACCAGGTCCTTGGCGCCATTTTCCTCTCTCTCGGAGAGCGAGAAAAAGCCAAGGTCTATTTTGACCGGGCCAAAGAGCTTGAAAAAAAGCCCGCAGCCAAGAACGAAAAGGGGACTTAGGAGTCAAATCATGAAGACAATGGGCGCTCTTGTTATAGTGCTCTCGGTCGTTTTTTTCAGCTTCTCCCCATTCTCAGAAGGCGGCGTCCATCCTCAACCCGGAAATCCTGCCCCCGGGCAAAGCGGGACGACCGGGGCCATCAAAGGATATGTTAAAGACGCCAAGACGTCCGCAGCCATCGATAAAGTATCCGTCACCTTGGTCTACATGAAAAATGAGTCCTTGAAATTCGAACTTCAAACGGACAAGAACGGCTATTACTATATGGGGGGGCTGACGCCGGGCTATTACAAGTCCTCATTCGAAAAGGACGGTTTTTTGCCGGTTTCCCAAACCTGGCGGGTCCCTCTCGCCGGGACAGTCCGGGCCGATTATGAACTCCAAACCCTCGAAACCGCGCGGACGGTCGCTTCTCCGGCAATGGCACAGAAGGCCATGACCCTTTTCAAGGACTCCAAATGGGAAGAAGCGGCAAGGGCATTTTCCGAGGGGATCTCAGGTGATCCCGCCAATCCCCTGCTCTATTATTACAGAGGACTGTCTCAGGAGAATGCGGACCGGGCGGAAGAAGCCCTGACTGATTATCAGAAAGCCCTGGAACTCAAGCCCGATTTCGCGCTGCCCTATTCGAGATCGGCCAAGATCTATGCGAGGAGACAGAACCAGGAGAAAGCCGCCGAATTCTACCAGAGGGCCACGGAACTGGGCGATCAGGATCTGACCACCTATTATAACTACGCCGTTGTCTTGATGAATCTCGGAAAGAACGCTGAGGCGAGGATTGCGTTAGAGAAGCTACTCGAACGGGATTCGGACTATGCGGACGCCTATTATCATCTCGGAATTCTCTCGATCGGCCTCGGCGAAACGGAAAAAGCCAAAGGATTCCTGCGAAAGTTCCTCACTCTCGATCCCGAAAATCCCAATGCTCCGCTGGCCGGACAGATCCTGGAAAGCCTGGGGAAGACATCCTCCCTCTCATGAACGACATTCGAGAGAAAGGAGAGTCCGTAGCTGACTGCTTCCGTTAGCCTTCCGGGGTTCATTTCCAGGCAAACCTCCGGTTCTGCTGTTCCTTTCAGGGGACATCCGTTTACGGAGGGGCGCAGACTAACCCGCTGGGTTTATTATGTTTCCTTGGCTTCTGATAAATAATTAAGGGCCGCGGGTTTTTTTTACAAAAATTAAAACATTATTGAAATATTGCTTGACTTATCACCCATAATTTCATAATTTACTTGTTGTGGGTTTCTTATCTCGGCCTCGTCTTTGATGGCTCGTAATGTGGCTGATTCCCAATTTCTCGCTATTTTCAAGGAGGGCTTATGCGTAGTCCGGTTAAAGTATTGATGTTTTTAGTCTGTCTGATAGTCTTTTCTAGTTCAATGATGTTCGCCCAGTCAAGGGAGACGGGAGCGATTCAAGGTCATGTCCAAACTCCCGATGGCGAACCGCTTCCCGGGGTTGAGGTGTCCATATCCTCGCCCGGGCTCATCGGAGGAGTCAGGACCGTCGTCTCCAATGCAGAGGGAAGATTCCGATTCTCCGCTCTTCCGGTCGGAACGTATGCGGCCGAAGCGAAGTTGCCGGGATTCAATCCCCAAAAAAGCGTCGACATCCGTCTCTCCGTCCAGATGACCCTGACGGTCGATTTTGTTCTCAGCCCTGGCACCCTTGAAGAAACCATGCTGGTCGTCGCCAAGGCCCCGATCATCGATGTCAAGGATTCGCAGTTGGGTACGGCCACGATGGAGAAAGAATTCCTGACTCAACTCCCGTCCCCCAGGACGATCCGGGATCAGATCGGCTATGCGGCCAGCTCGGTGGGTAATCGCGGAGCCACCCCTTACGGGGCATCAGAAAGCCTGTCGAGCAGCTTTCTGATCGACGGCGTCAAGACGAACAGCCCGGAGGCCGGAGAAGCCGAAGTGGCTCTGGACTACGATTCGGTTGAAGAAATGAAGATGATGGGGCAGGGGACCAACGCCGAGTATGATGGATTCAGCGGGCTCGTTGTGTCAACGACCATGAAGAGCGGGGGAAATACCATGGAAGGTCTGGGGACCTTCTGGTTCCAGTTGCCCGGCTTCCATAGCTCCAACTGGGGCGGCTATGTGGACGATCAAGGCGTAGCCTACCTTCAACAAAGATCATGGGATAACACCAATGATTTCCATTTCAACCTGGGCGGGCCATTCGTCAAGGATAAACTCTGGTGGTATGCCAGCGCGAAACACAACACCTACCATCAAAATATCGAAGATTATGCGTACCCGACCGAATACGGCCGTCGGACGCGAGGCTTGGGGAAGCTGACCTGGCAGATCGGCGCCCGCGACAAGGTATCCGGGACTTTTGATTACTTGAAGAGAGGCGACGACAATCAGGAAGCCGGTCCTCTGGTCGCCCCGGAAGCCACCGGCAAACAAAGGGGGTGGCAGTATTACTTCAACGCCAACTACCTGCATACATTCTCACCTTCGACGTTTCTGGAAGCGAAATGGGGAGGTTACAAGCAGGACGGGAAATTGGACATACCCTACGACATCCCTCCGCACGTGGACGAAGCAACGGGTGCGCGATGGGGGAATTTCGTCGAAATCTGGGAGACCCCGAGGACCCGGACCGAGGGCGTCGCCACGCTGAGCCACCACACCGAAAAATTCCTGGGAGTGCATGACTTCAAGTTCGGGGTAGAATTTGAACATTCTTACATGCGGAATTTTCGGGGATATCCCGGCGGTAAAATGTATCTCGACTATAACCGCGAACCGTATCTCATGATCACTCAAACCCCCTACGAAATCGCGCCCACCACCAACAGGCTCGCAGCCTTCGTCCAGGATCAATGGTCTGTCTCCGACCGGATCACGGTCAATTGGGGACTCCGCTGGAACCGGTGGAGGGGTTCGATGCCGGGACAAGGCACCATATTCAAGCCCAAGGACGGCTTTGCGCCCCGGCTGGGGATCACGTTCGATCTTCTCGGAGACAGCACCACGGCTCTCAAGTTCCACTACGGCAAGTATTTCATTGGCGCTATGGGAATGTGGTTCGGCCATTGGAGTGAGAAATCGGATTATGCCGAATATGCATGGAACGGCAGTGACTACGAGCTGGTTTTTGAGGACTCGGTGACTTCCGTCTACAAGATCGACCCCGGCTTGAGAATGCCTTACGTCAACAATTTCGTCCTCGGGGTGGAACGAGAGCTCGGGAAAGACGTCGTCGTCGGCGTCTCCGGCATCTACCGGTATCAAAAAGATATGATCGATAGCGTCAACCTCTCAGGTCAATGGGCTCCCTATACTTGGACAGATCCCTACGGTCTGGGAACACATGACATCTACCAGCGACTCAACCCCGGAGTGAACGATAAATACATCACCAACCCCTACGCGGGGCAAGGGAAGGACCTCGGCGCCGCGTTCCCCGATATCGTCCCCTTCACGCCCTCCAAGAAGTACGCCGGCGTCGAATTCACTCTTCGCAAGAGATTCTCCGACAAATGGCAGTTATACATGGCCTACACCTTCAGCAGGGCCTGGGGCTCGGACGATAACTCCTGGGGTGAATATGAAGAAAACCGGACGTCCAGCCTGGGCTCATCGGTGCTCTTCTTAAGCCCGAACTGGAACTATAATGCGGAAGGCACGCTCACCCGCGACCATCCCCACATTTTCAAGATCCAGGGTTCCTATGTTCTCCCGCTCCAGATCACCTTGGGCGCCGCCTTCAGCTTCAACAGCGGACAGACTTACAATCATAATATCAGAGTCCCTTCCGAGATCGACCCTGACCGCGTTGGGCTCTACGCGGGACGCCTGCGGATCTACGGCGAAGAGAAAGGGTCCTTCCGCTACCCGAGCCAGAAGAGGCTTGACGTGCGGCTGGAAAAGTTCTTCACCTTAAAAGGCATGAGACTCGGGCTCCTGATGGACATGTTCAATGTCCTCAATGACAGCACAATTTCCGAATATGAGACGAATGTCGAGCCTGGAGACTATGCCTTTAAATATGTGTGGGGCCTTGTGGCCCCGCGAACTTGGAGGTTCGGGGTCCAATTCCAGTTCTGATAGGAAACATAGAAGGCAATCTCCACGAGGGGGGATAACGCCCCCCTCTTCTCTTTTTTACATCCCGCGTTCAAAAGAATGCCGCTTGCTCTTCTCCCCGACAAGGTTCTACAATAGGATTAGTAGAGGATTGGGAAAATGTTTCACTTCTTGTTTGATGCTTACAACGGCTACCGGTCGAGACTGGACGACATCATGCTCGTCCACGAATTCCTGGAAGAGGTCCCCCTCAAGCTCGGTGTCAAGACCGTTATGCCTCCCTTTGTCCTGCCCTACTACAACAGTGTCGTCCCCGAAGATTGCGGCATCAGCGCATTCGTCTTCCTGGCCGGCGGTCACTTCAACCTTCACACGTTCTCCTACCGGGGCGCCTTCTTCATTGATTTTCTCTATCTTCAGGATTTCTCCCAAAAGAGGCTATGCTCACTCATCGAAAGCGCTTTTCCCTCGGGCAAGAAGCTGCATAATTATGTCAACAGAACCGCAGGCGCACGCCTCTCCCGTCCGGCTATCGACACCGGGAAGGATTTCGGCCCCCACCTCTTGTTGGACATCGAGGACTACGCCGGCCCCGATACTTTGGACGGGATCTTCTCCTATCTCGACGGCCTGCCCTCGCAAATCGCCATGACCCCCATCATCCGGCCCTATGTGATCAAGAACCGTATCGGAGGACAGGAAGTCATCTCCGGCATGACCATGATCGCCGAGAGTCACATCGGCCTGCACGTGTTCAAGAAGAGCCGGAAAGCCTATTTCGATCTTTTCTCCTGTACCTTCTTCGACACCAAGAGGGTCCGACAGGCGATCAGTCAAAAGTTAAAGGGCAGGATCGCCCACGAAACGCTCATCTCCCGCGGCAGCAAGTACAAGGAATACGGAGAGACCCCCGTCCAAAAGGTCGCATTCTCCCGCGCCTGGTTGGACAACGCCTTCCCCAAGCCCGGCACCCGATAACTTCCCGAAACGATTCGAAGGATCCTCGAATCATCACAGCTTTGGGGCCGGCCTTCAACTCCTCCTAGGGAAAGATCCATCGGCCGGCGAGGCCGTTCTCAACGCCGCCCGAAAATAAATTCAATATTGGCTTCTGCCGTATTCAATGAGGACCGGCGGTTGCCATGGCAATGCGAGTATTTTGCGCACAAAATAATCGTGACTTTTGTAATCCCTTGATGTATTTCTTAACCATATAAATAAGAATGACCATGGAGCTATCATGAACTTTCTTGGAGCCGTCGACTGGCTGGTCGTCGCGACCTATTTCCTGGTCATTGCGGGTTGAATACGATGGAAGAGCGCACATGTTGAGCCTTGGTTATGATGTCGGCAGTTCTTCAATAAAAGCTTCCATTATAGATATTGAAACAGGAAAACACGTCGCCGGCGATCATCTGCCGAAGGAGGAGATGAACATATCCTCTCCGCATACGGGTTTTGCGGAACAGGATCCCGAGATGTGGTGGCACTATGTGAAGGAGGTTACGAAAAAGATATTGCGCGATCATAGAATTGATGGCCGTGAAATAAAGTGTATTGGAATTTCTTACCAGATGCACGGCCTGGTCCTGGTTGATAAATTTCACAATGTCCTACGTCCCTCCATTATTTGGTGCGATAGCCGTTCTGTCCATATCGGCACTGACGCATTCCATAAACTCGGAAAGGAATATTGTCTCGAGCATTTCCTGAATTCGCCCGGATCATTTACGGCTTCCACGCTCAAATGGGTTAAAGAAAATGAACCGGCGATATTCCGACAAGCATATAAGATGATGCTGCCGGGAGAATTCATTGCGATGAAACTCACGGATGATATTGTCACGACGATTTCCGGACTGAGCGAGGGAATATTCTGGGATTTCAAAGACAATTCCATTTCTGATCATATCATGAGCCATTACGGCCTGAAAAAGGAGTTGCTCCCTAAAGTCAGGCCGACCTTTTCCATACAGGGATCACTGACCAGCCCGGCAGCTCAAGAGCTCGGTTTGAAAGAAGGGACGCCGGTTTCGTATCGAGCCGGCGATCAACCCAACAATGCGTTCTCTCTGAATGTTTTGGAGCCGGGAGAGGTGGCGGCCACTGCCGGAACCTCCGGCGTGGTCTATGGGATCATTGATCAAGCGCATTTTGATCCACAATCGCGAGTCAATGTTTTTGCTCATGTGAATCAGACGAGAGAAACGACCCGGATGGGAGCTTTGCTCTGCATCAACGGAACCGGGATCCTGTTCTCGTGGCTCCGGAAGCTCATCAATCGATCCTTGTCTTATGAAGAGATGAATCATGCGGCCTCGACGATCCCCATGGGTTCAGACGGACTATCGGTATTGCCGTTTGGAAACGGCGCTGAACGAGTTTTGAACAATCTTAATATTGGCTGCCATTTTCTTGGTTTGGATTTCAACAGACATACAAGTGCTCATATTTTCAGAGCCGCTCAGGAAGGGATCGCTTTTTCATTCAAATATGGAATTGACATTATGAAAGAGATGGGTTTGGAGGTCACGGTCATCCGCGCCGGCAATACAAATATGTTTTTGAGTCCTGTTTTTTCTCATACCCTTTCTGATATCACAGGCGCATCCATCGAGTTGTATGAAACAGATGGCGCTCAAGGCGCGGCCCGAGGCGCGGCCGTGGGGGCAGGTTATTACCGATCCGTCAAGGACGCATTTCTATCATTAAAGAAAATGGGCGAAATAAAACCGCAAAAAGAAACCTCAGACCCTCATCTCTTTGCTTATCGGGCATGGTTAACGAAACTCAACCTCTTTATGAATGCTTGCTCCGAAATCCCGTCATGCGTAATATGAGATCTCCATTAGGATTCAGAGAAAGATCAAGAAACGAACTTCTATATTTAAGGTGGGGATGAATATGGAATATTTAGTCGGCGACAAAGAGCACTTCAAAGGAATAGGGAAGATCAAATACGAGGGGCGGCAGTCGAAGTGTCCATTGGCTTATAAATGGTATGACGAAAGCAGATCCGTCTTTGGGAAATCCATGAAGGAGTATTTTCGCTTTGCCGTTGCCTATTGGCACAGCTTCTGCGGAACTGGCGGCGACCCATTTGGTCCCGGGACCAGAGACCTCCCGTGGAATATTTCCAAGGATGCAATTTCTCGGGCCAAGGAAAAGATGGATGCTGCTTTTGAATTCATGACAAAGCTGGGAGTCCCCTTTTATTGTTTTCATGATACGGATATCGTTGATGAAGGGGATGCGATCATTGAATCCGATCAAAGACTTCTCGCATTAGTTGATTATGCAAAAGAAAAGCAAAAGGCCTCCGGAGTAAGATTGTTGTGGGGAACCGCGAATCTGTTTTCTCACAAAAGATACATGAATGGAGCCGCGACAAATCCGGATTTCAGCGTTCTTGCGCACGCAGCAACACAAGTCAAGCGTGCCCTTGATGTCACAATCGAATTGGGTGGAAACAATTATGTTTTTTGGGGAGGACGCGAAGGTTACATGTCGCTTTTGAATACGGACATGAAGCGGGAAAAGGATCATCTTGCAACCTTCTTGACCCTTTCCAGGGATTATGCGCGCCATCAAGGATTCAAAGGAACTTTCCTCATCGAACCAAAACCGATGGAACCCAGCAAACATCAATATGATTATGATGTGGAAACCGTGATCGGCTTCTTACGGCACCATGGATTAGATAAAGATTTCAAATTGAATATTGAGGTGAACCATGCAACTTTAGCCGGCCACACATTCCAACATGAAATTCAATGTGCGGTTGATGCGGGACTGTTCGGAAGCATCGATGCGAATCGCGGGGATTATCAAAACGGCTGGGATACGGATCAGTTCACCGTGAATCTGTATGAAATGGTCGAGGCCATGCTGGTGATCGCAGAAGCGGGCGGATTTGGAACCGGAGGAGTGAATTTTGATGCCAAGGTCAGGAGAAGTTCGACTGATCCTGAGGATCTTTTCATCGCCCACATAACGGCCATCGATATTTTTGCACGTTCGCTTATGATCGCGGAAAGGATCTTAAACGAATCCGATTATAAGCGATTAAGGAAGGATCGGTATTCATCTTTCGATGATGGGAACGGCTCTCGTTATGAAAAGGGCGCATTATCGCTGGAGGATTTGCGCGAGCTGGCCATTAAGAATGG
>Ga0315275_10004467_pt1 | contig 13082 bp, 11 predicted proteins | sample YL17G03_0_MG_FD_205557 | JGI IMG/M metagenome (GOLD analysis project Ga0315275, IMG submission 205557) | Sediment microbial communities from Yellowstone Lake, YNP, Wyoming, USA - YL17G03_0 | ecosystem: Environmental > Aquatic > Freshwater > Lake > Sediment | place: USA: Wyoming | collected... | reverse complement strand
TTGCTACAGCTTGTGCACTTAACGTTGCTGCCTGTCCTCCGGCAGCGGTCTGAAGAGGATTTGTCGATGGCTTTGTATATGCAACAGTGATCGCATCGCCATAAACAACCGGACTGGTAAGAGTAAGCAGTACCTTGGTCCCTGAAACTGCAACAGAATTGACGGTTCGTATAGCGGAATTAACTCTTATGGTAAATGCCGAAGCAGCAGGTATTATATTGGCAAGAGATAGATTATAGGTTATCTCCAATATTGATGGAGTGGCGTTTTCGATTGCTGAACTTACATAAGCAGGTACTGCAGGTTGATATTCAAATGCTCCGATATCGGGAAGTCCGGAAATTGGATTACCTACATAATCTGTTGTTAATCCTACATTTGTACCTTTATTGATTGCAGGAGAGGTGCTTTGCAATTTAAAATCAATATCTTGAGAAAATGATCCACTTGAGTTTAAAAAGAGAGGATCAATATTTAGCCCAATTCCATGAGTATCGTATCCAAGAGTTGAAGTCCAATAATTCCAATTCCTGTCTGCACCACTAAAGTAAAAAGGAGTACTAAAATTACTGTTCCAATAAAGGTTATAATCGCATATAAGGGTACCCGAAATAGCTCCCTGCCATTGCCAGTAATACCCTGCAGTAGGATTTTTCCATGCAAGAATATTATTTTTAGCAACAACAGAACCTCCAGCAACAATTCCATAAAAAGATTGAAAACATCGGGGATAGTTATCAGCAAACAAAATGTTATTATATATGGTTAAGTTCCCAGTGGCAGAAACATCGCTCCTGGAAATCTTCAAACATGCTTCTCCTGTCTTAGAGATGATATTATTCGTTATATTTATTGAACCAGTTATTGCTGAACCTATTAATTCAATACCAATTCCCCATTGACTAATAAAATTCTTTGTAATTATCTCGTTTCTATTTCCGTATGTTCCATAATTATCAGAAATATAGATTCCTACTGATCCAGTAGTTATTGGGCCGTTATAAATTTTGTTCCCACTTATTATTACTCCATTTGTATTTCCAACTCGAATCCCATTAAGATTTCCTACGGATGGTCTCGAAGTATAGAAAATTTTATTATCACGTATATATATATTTGTTGCAATGGGTGTTTCACCATTAGAAGATTGACATATAAAAGAACCTGTTGATACTGATTCTGGCGGTTGTTCAATAGTATTTCTTTCTGCATACATGTTGTCGCAAATAGGGGTTAAAGACCCTAATACTGTGCCAAGCAATGCAATTCCTGTTTTAAAATTATACAAATAATTATCAAGGAAATAAATATATGATCCTCCATGACAGTCAAGTGCTTCCCATGTGGTTATATTCTCAACTCTATTATATCGTGCAATTGCATATTTAGGCCATGCTGTTGATGATGAATTTGCAGTAAAAGCAATCCCATATTCATTATCCTGATTTTTCGTTTGTTTAGCATTATTGATATAATTGTAATACACACTAAAATTAGATTCCCCAGTTATAGGATTAACTCCCATTAACACTATACCGGCATAACCAAAATCATGTATGTGATTACTATAAGCAGCCGAAGTGGCTGTTCCTGTTGCTGTTTTGTCACCAATAGTAATGTTGTACGAATTATCACCAGCATAAATTGCAGACCAGGGTATATTGTTGATTTCACAATTTGTTATTATAATATCATGGCATGGATTTGTTTTTCCATTTAAATAAAACCCGGTCCTATATTCACTTGCAACATAAGTACTACTATGATGTGTAATATGAAGGTTATCAAAAGTCAGATAAGATTTTCCTGAAGCATAGATAACTTGGTGTTCTGTTGCAGTCGAAATATTAATTATTGGTAATGCACCAGTACCATAAGAAGTAGTTGTAATATAATTACCAGTAGTTCCGCTTTGTTGAACAGTCAAATATGGGGCAGATGGATTTGCAATCGTCCAGGTATCACCTCTTTTCATATAGACAATATCACCAGGAGCAAGCGTAACTTTTCCTGTCCATGTACTCATCCATGGATGATGTGCCCAGGCTTGTGCATCTGAAAGACCAGTATTGGAATCATTACCGGTACTTTTTACATAATAACTAGTACCGGTAACTATAAGGCCAAATAAAAAAACCGGGATTATTATTAATTTTTTCAAATTAAGACAAAGCATCCCAGGATGTTGCAAAATTTTCAATAGTTTTTTTGATTATAGGACAATAATGCTGATAAAACTTATTCTTACAAATAAACGAAAAATTTCAATCAATGTTACATTAAGTTAACAAAATTACAGACTTGTTTAATAAGTCTTCACAAAACAGGGAGTTCTCCGAGAAGTGAAAAAGGCGGCAAGTAGCCACCTTTTATTTGTATTGATTAATAATCAATTTTTTGTTTTGGATAGTTCTCTAATCTTTTTCGGGGTTAGTTACCCGCAGCTTGCTGCGAGTAATAAGAAGTCATTCCTTAAGATACTCCGTTGCTTGCTGAGGAGTAGTTCATTAGATACTAATTCAACTTTACGTTGATACTTCTACTTAAATCGATGTTTTAAGAATACTAACCATGTTTGATCATATTACCTTAAAATTAGGAGATAGTTCGATTAAAACAGATATCATTCTGTTATTAGGATTTTCATTTGTTACTGGATTTATAGACTATATTTAATATTTCAGCACCCACGTAAGGTTTAAAATGAAAAACGTCGTAATAATTAGATATTTTTTCTGTGAATTCATTATTTCCGGAGAAATCAAAAACATTTTTTTCCCCAAACATGGTCTCCAATATTGATAAATCTTTTTTATTGAAGGCGATCTGATTAAATAATGGAGTTATCAATATCCGAAAATCTGTGCTGTCTTTTACAAATATATCTTTAATTTCTTTAAGCATCCGTAATTGATCTTCATTGATTTGTGAATTTATTTCGAGATGTTTGCTACTTCTTAATTCGAATAAATTTTTGCGCTTTTCATAATATTTCAAGGAATCTTCTTTCATTTCATTAATACGTCCATAGGCATACATTTCATTAGTAACTACATCATAACTGGTATAACTATTTATAAAAACATTGGTCATATATGGATAAAAACGATTAATTACTTTGTAATGTAAATAAGTTAATAGAAATTTCAAGTTCAAAAAATTTAGGAAGAATCTATACTGAAAATCGAACCTAGATGATGGATATATTTTATAGTGCTTCATGTAAATGGGGTCATTATTTATGAATTTTTTAAAAGAATAATCCGTATCAAACACTAGAAGAGCATTCTTTATAGGATGGGCAGTCTTATGAATATATTTAATTTTAGACCAGATTCCAACAATATTTTCTACAGATGCATCAAAAGAAAAAATATAATTAGAAGTGTTGATATATTTTTCCCATATGCTTGGTGGAACACATGCCGCTGTAGAGCCACCAAATATAAATGAATCATATATAAATCTCTTTGAATTTTTCAAATACATTTCAGTTGAAACAAAATCTCTGTTTTTAAATATAATAGCTTCATCATTATAATTATCATAACTGTAAATTATCTTATAAGGATCTGAAATGATATAAATTGAAGTTAAAAGCAGGAAAGGAGAACAAAAGAGGAATATTCTCTTCAATAAAAGAGTCATTGCATTCATTTTAACCCGATTTAAAATAGTTGATAAATAAATGACACATTTCCACTTAACAGTGATAAAATAAGAATAGTGACAGCATAATAAACAGCCACCCTTAAGAACTTGTGATTAGTCCAATAATTTTCAAGCTTAACATAATTCTCTTTGAAGTCGCTGTAGATAATATCAGCAATGAAAAGAACAATACAACATAAAATTGCCAGCGCAAAGAACTCACCAAATATGATCTTTTGTGGAGAATGGTTGAAGATATTCAATTTAGGAAAATAACTTAAGGCTGTGCTAAAGTCGGGAGAAAAGAAAAAGATCAGAGCTACGCTATAAAAGAGATAGGTAAATATTCGTCCTAACCAGATCCTATAGAAGTCTGGGATTTTACCAAAGATACTCATCCTCTTCTTTTTTGTAAAGAACTCAAAGATTACTGCTACACCCTGGACTAATCCAAGAGCCATAAAATTCAGTCCTGCTCCATGCCAAATTCCGAAAAGTGCAAAAGTAACCAAAACAGCAAATACTGAGGCGTAATTGCCCCATCTGCGGTATCTGAAACTTATTTGCTTAAATACATAGTCGTTGAACCACAAAGAAAGAGACATATGAAATCTTTTCCAGAATGTGGTTATATTTTCGGATAAAAACGGCCGGTTGAAGTTTGGCAATAACTCAATTCCATAGGCTTTAGCCAATCCAATTGCTATATCGGTATATCCTGAAAAATCAAAATATAAATAGAGCGGTTGAATAAATATCACAATCCAAAGGGTATAACCACTATATAGGTTTAAGTCTGAATAAGCGTTATTAATAACGGTACAAAGCTGATTTGCGATTACAACCTTTTTAAAAAAACCAAACAATGCAGTTCTAAGTCCTTCTGTAACCTGTTGTACATTAAATGATTGAATTATATTGAGTTGGGGCAGAAAATGATTTGAACGTTCAATAGGTCCAGATAAAAACTTGGGATAAAAAATAATGTACAAAAGAAAATTCAAGAATTTTTTTTCTGATTTTTCCCATCCCATTTTAATATTTATCAGATAGCCAATTCCTTGAAGAGTAAAGAATGATATTCCAAGCGGAACAATAACTTCCGAAAGCTTAGATAGATTTAAATTGCTATTAAATATTTGAAGAATTGGATTAGATACAGTATAGGAGTATTTCAAAATTACCAGCTGTGATAAATTGACAATTATTCCCAGTATAAATATTGTTTTTCTGAATCTGGAAACTGCTATTTTTAATCCAATATAATAATTAAAAAGAGAGTAAAGAATAACGTAAATAAGTAAATAATAGTTAAAGCATGCAGTAAAACAACAACTGAGAAATATCAGGTACGTAGTTCTATACTTGGGATTCAAAAGGTAAAATATAAACACAGATACGATCGCAAGTAATGCAAAAGGTATTGAGATTATGTCCATGACTTTTACTTATCTTGTCCTTTCGAATAGCTCAAATTGTTAAATCCTTTCCTTTTAATAACAGGTTTAAAGTAGGTATTTTCGGATTTTGAGTCAATCCGATAAGACTAGTGACGAATTATAAAATAAAAAAATCTGCACTAAAAAGCGAGATCTATAAAAGTAAAATAAAGGAGCACGCAGTAACCTTTTACTGATTAATCATCAATCTTGTTAATTAAATGAATGCTTTGTCAGGCATTTAAAAACGACATTTAAAACTCCGTGACGATCTTCATCAGACTTATTGAAACCTGACGGCGGGCAAAGACCTTTAGTAAATAAAGCTTCTGAAGTACCATTAATATATGATGGACAGGACGAAAAAACTTGTTGCAAATGCATCGGCTTACACTAAGGTCTTGATTCAATGTTCTCTTTCTCAAGGCCTTTTTGAATAAGCTCCTGTGTCGTACCTGCTTTTTGTGGATCAACAATAATTGCAGTAAACCAGCGATTTGAAAAAAACGATTTACAGGGCTCATCCTGGAAAGTTATACCTTGTAAAGACTTCAAGGTTTCTTCTGTAAAAAAATAATTATCCCTTCTTTTTCTTACCCGCTCTTCAATAAACTCCATCTGTCGCGGCCAATGCCTGCCAGTAAATTGCTCATACGGTAGTTATAACCAATATGAGTGTGCTGATAATGAGGAGCATTGTCGCGAGCCTGGGCAGCTAGAAACCGGGCTTCTTCAACTAATTCTTTTTCATCAGAGATAAACGCTCCTCCTCCAGAAGTAGTAATAAATTTATTGCCATTGAATAAACGCACACACATTTTTCCAAAATAGCCAAAAGGTTTATCATTATATCGGGTTCCAAGGACTTCGGCGGCGTCTTGAATACAGGTATTTCATACTGGTCAGCTATCTCCTTTATTCTTCCCATGTTGGCAGGCATACCCTTAATGCTGCTGCATGCTTCACTCCACAGTATCTGACTAGGCTATATTCAAAAGCATCAACGTTCGGACCCAGTGGAGCAATCCAATTGGTATCAAAACCTTCATGGATATACTTTTTCTCGGAACCTCCCAAGTGATGAAAAGAGAGCCATATCATTGGTTTCATATTCAATAGTATACTGATGGTTTAGGATGTAGGATTGCTACAAGCGAATTTTTTCCTGAAAAAAATCGTCTGAAAAATAAGATTAATATCACCAAAAAAACTTCTGTTATAATAGTAATCCAGGTTGAGACTGACCTTATCCGGCCAAATAATTTCATCGTAATACTCTTTTGGGTTTGGGACTAAAGAAAGAAGTTCCTCCTCATTGGAATATTTCAGTGTAGCAGGACTTGTAATTCCGGGTCGAATTTCCAGGATATGTTTTTCTTCTCCTGCAAGTCTGTCAATATATTCGGGAACATCAGGTCGCGGGCCGACAAAACTCATGTCTCCTCTAAGGACATTCCAGAGTTCTTGCATTTCGTCAAGTTTATACTTGCGTAAAATTGCCCCCAATGATGTTATTCGATCTTCTCCCTTAACTGAGATGCTGGTTCCGTTATGGTTAAGTATCATAGTGCGAAATTTAGCAATTGTAAAAGGCCTTCCGTACCTTCCTACTCTTTTCTGACGAAAAATGACCGGTCCTGGCATACTGACTTTAATCAGAATTGTAATTACAATAAATAGCGGGGTGAAAATTATCAAACCCAAAAAGGAGAATAAAATATCAAATAATCGCTTTAACAACATTCTCAATAATATTAGAATTTCAGTAATGATATAATGTTTTTAAGTGATCTTTTACGTCTAAGATTGATTGACAGCTTCAATAAATTTTTTGGCTAAATATGAATAATTTAATTTCTGAATGGCATATTTTCGACCTTTTTTCCCCATTGTTGTTCTTTCTTCGTTTGAAAGTTTTGAAAATAATATTATTGTTTTAATAATTTCTGTTTCATTTTCTGCCGGAATTTGGATCCCGCAACCAACTTCTTTAATAATACTGATTGGTTCATTTACTGCAAAAATAATTGGCTTTTCAGCAAGCATATAATCGATTATTTTATTATATGAAGTACCATATCTATGTAAGTAACTATTGACCCCACCTGCATATAATATATCAAATTGATGAAGTAAGGTCGGTATTGCCGATTTGGATATAGGAGGAAGAAAATAGATGTTTTTCTGATTCTTTTCTGTAGCCATTTCTATTAATTCATGCTTATGGGAACCTTTTCCTACCAGGACAAAAGCAATATCATGGCTGTCAGCAAAATAATTAGAAGCCGATACAAAACATTTCAAAGCATTGGATGGTGCGTGACCGCCAGTATATCCAACAATTAGTCTCGATTCAGTTTTTACTTTATCAATCAATTTCTGATGCAATTTGGGCAAAGGTATTACAGTAGGATTCAGTTCATCTTCTGAGAATCCATTTGATACATAAAAGAACTTTTCATTTTTCAATCCGTGCCCTATGAGGTAGTCTTTTGCATATTTCAGCATTGAAATATAACAATCACATTTTTTGCAAGCAAAATTCTCAGCTTTTTGCATTAACCAGATGAACGGATGATGTTTTGAATAGCCTCCTATTATCATTGGTGAAAGTGGCCACAGATCGTGCAACTCAAAAACAAGCTTTGCCTTGTTTTTCTTTGAGATCAAATATGAGGGATAGATATCCAAGGGATAAGTGGAGGAGGCAATTACAATTTCAGGATTAGCAATGGTTGTTATTTTTTTATAGTTGATTAATGATTTAGTTATGAACATAAGTAAGTTCAAGACTCGCTTAAAACCTGAAGATTTGTATTTCATCGTTTTTATCCAGACATAGGTAATCCCATCTATATTTTCACAAAAAAAATCAGATTTCAGCGAAGGTTGTTTTGACCTTAAATGAGAAAAATCAGCGGCAATAATTGTCACTTTATGGCCAAGCTTGATCCATTCCTTTCCCAAGTAATATGGTCTGAATTCCATGCCTAACTCCAGAGAGCCTGCATAATGATTCAAAATTAAAATATTCATTAATAATAAATTATGAAAAAGGATGAACTGCTAGTCCCCGCATGATTTTGTGTCAAATAAAGCATGTTTTGATGGCAATTACTTTATTCAGTAATTAGCTATCTTCCATATTTTATTTTTTTCAATATTCTCCCAAACAGCCATGATAAATCAAGCAAATTCAGATAAAGTTGATTAGTTTTACCTTCTCCTTTGCTTTTCAATAAATAATCTAAAATCTTAGATGCCGGTGCAAACCACCCATTTTGTAAGGAGAGATAGTCAATATTTTTCTTAAAGGTTCTGTTTATTTCTCCATTTCTTTCAAGAAAACCACATGCTAAATGAGTGTAAACAATACATAGACCACTTTCTTTTGTTAAGTTATTTATGTTTTCTTTAGAGATTAAATTGTTAAATTCTTCAATAGTATGACCATCGGATGAACTGAACCAATAGTTACTAAATTTTTTATTTTTTTCTGTATATGGCATTTGAGGGTCAAATCTTAGTGTATTAATACCGTTGAAAACCCTGTTACGAATATACTTGATGTGTTTTTTAGATAGATCTCCCCAGAAATAATCACTTTCAATTTCATCACCATAAAATCTTCTCTCTTCACCTTTAAATAATTTTACTAAAAAACTTAAAATGGCTGCATATCTTTTATAACCCCAGTAAATATTATCCGGATTTGATGAATGATTTATGTGCAAAGCAGGGTATCGACCAAATTTTTCTTTGAAAATACTAAATCCTTCTATTATTTCATGTCTTTTAAAACTGCCACTTCCAACATTATGCAATTGAATTTCAAATCCTTCTTGTTCAATTTTTAATAAAAAATCAAGATAATCACTGTCTTGAATCGTTTGTCCGGTATAGTTGTTTCGTGATGGATAAACCCAGACTGTTTTTGTTGTTTTTATGTTTTTAGTCTTAAGATATTCATAAATTGGTTTTATATTTTCAATAGTTGAATCATCAGTATCATCGATAATAGTAAATGCAAATTCTTTATTTAATGGCCATTTCATATTTCTTAATATTTTTCTGTGATTCACAGTATTTTTTAATGCTTCCCTAAACCACTTATGTGTTGTTTAATAATAAATAATCCTTTACTTATATTGCGAAAATAATCTATTAATAAATTTCTGGACTTTCTACCCCACGGAATATAAATTTCATAAGCTCCATATTTCCGTTTATATTCTCCACTCCCTCCCATATCATACTTTTTTATGCCTTTTGCTTTCCAGAAGCGCATAGCAAACCATTGGATCGCTTCATTTGGACGCAAATTTTGATAATGACGCCAACTTGCCCCACCCCAAAAATACATTGTATCATTGAACCCAGGGAAAATACCTGTTGCTATACAAATTCCCAAATCATTTTTTGCCCTCAAGAGAAGAAGATGACCAGTTGGAAGCATACATTCTATCAAAGACCTAACACGTTCGATTGGATAAGTTGGAATAAGACTTTGTTTAGCAAAAACATCTTTAAGTTGAGCATAGTAATCATAGGCAAATGCAGAATCGAAAGATACTTCTATTTTTACACCAAGTTTATTTGATTTTCGAATACATCGACGACAGCTTGATTCCATTGCGTCAAATATAGCATCTTCATTTAAGGAAAGGTCAATTTCGAAACTTGCATTCTTGCTGGCAAAGTATAAATATCCTGCATTCTTAAAATGACTAATATTAATATATCTGTCCCTGATTTCGATGTGAGCACACCTCAGCTCATGGAATGCAAAATCTTTCAATGCAACCAGGGCATCTACATATGAAACGGATGAGTCAAGATTAAATCCCATGTAGCTAGTGGTCCAACCTGGGAATGGAGAACCCAGGATGCGGAGTCCATATCTTCTGATAATCAGACCTGTAAATCTGCCTACGTGAAATTCTCCTTCCTTCACAACAGCTATAACTGGTTCTGCATTCTGCATGTGTGAAATAAAATCCAACCACTCTTTAGTTTGAAAAATAGAATGATCTTTGTATTGTTTCAGAGGTGGTGCATCATTATAATTCACTCTTGTGAGAGTAAGATTACGCATAGAAATTTATCCTTATTTAAATGATCGAAAAGGCAAATGAGTAAGTTTTTATGAACTCATATTTTTCCGCGATTTTGTGCTGACAAATATTTATTGACCTGCAACTGGCTATAAAATTATGGTAAAATTTTGGTTAATTATTGTTTATAGCCGATTAGTGATTTTATCCTTGGCTTTAATAATTCGAAAAGTTCTAAAACTATATTTTGTTTTCGGATTTGATAATATACAATAGGTTTGCCACCAAATTGTCGAAAAAAACATTCGATTCCTTCAATGTTAGAACCTTCAAAATCAAAAGTTTTAGAAACAGTTGATGCAAATTTGATGCCTTCCCAAATAAGTAAAGAGTTTGCACCGCTGCTTCTGAATTTCGGATCACTACCTTGGATCAAATAATAACACACATTTTTGTCATATACAAAGAGACATCCTGAATGTACGTTTTCATCTCCATCTATTGCATATAATAATTTGCCTGCATTGTACTCTTTACAAGAAGAATAAATATTTCGAATTATGTCTTTGGAAATAGGATATTTTCTGTTTTGTAAATTAAAAGTCTTTTCCAAGAGAACTAGTAATAACTCGATATCATCTATCGTCTTTACCACAATTTGCTTACAAGTATTTTTAATATTTCTTTTGACATTCTTATGAAATCTTTCAAAAATAGTATCTATATTAGTTAGATCATTAATTCTATAGCTTATGCAGGGACTTATAATAAAGTGCTTCCACTTCAAAGGCAGGAAATAATCTACCTTGGGATTTAGCATTATGTTTATACTTGTGTTTCTGGGGAGTTGTTCTAATAGTAAATTTATAATTCTCTTTCTTTCGTTGAAATAGATATCCGTGTTCAGTTTATTATCAGATATCCAAAATCCCAAATACTGAGTTAATTCGGGCATGCCAATTCCGTTGGTTTTTTTTACCAGAGGCCACCTGGCAATTATTTTATCATCTTCTTTTACCAATATTTCTTTCCATGAATTAGGCGCAACTGCATTTAACCACCATGGTTGCTCAAAAAAGCTATTTACATATTCAGATATATAGTTATTCATAATTGAATCTTACAAATTTCTTTCCAATTCAACAATTGCTTCCTTATAAGAGATAAATGCATAATTATGGCTTCTACAATAATTTACAAACCATTCATAATATGATTTTTTTTCAGGGTAAGTTTTCCCATTGAAAAAGTCGTCGTGAAATAAAAATGTGAAATATTGTAGGCCTCTTTTTTCGGCTTCCATTATAGCTTTAATAGTCAGATCTTTAGTGATTTCAAGTTTATATTGTGTTATATATGTATCCATAATATGAAGAGGGAATTCCCACATTTTCCCAATTTTGTAAGATGGTTTTAATTCGATTGCTTTTTTGTTAAGCTCTGATGTGTCAAATAAATACCCCACATCAGCCAATTTAGAAAATGTTGTACTATTATAGCGAACGTAATGAATTCGAATGCCAAATGAATTTAGGTTCGAAATCGCTTTGAAATCATTAAATTCTTTCTGCATTCTTTTACTATTCTCAATTTCAATGCCATGTACTCCAGCATCAAATCCTTTTTCTAACACCAATTTAATCCAAGGTTCAGAAGCCTTTTTTTTATATGATAATCCTAAAAGAATATCCACGCCAAAAAAAAATACAGAAGGAATTGCAAATTTTTTATCGAACTCAATTATTTCAGGGATACAGGTCAATCGTTTATTAAAAATTGAGACAAGACGATAATAAAAAATCTGAAGGTTAATTTCCCCTTTGCAGAATTCAATTAAACTTCTAATCCATAATTTGGGAAATATCAGATCCTTTAAAAAATGATCAGAAGGATATAAATGATCTACATCATGAGATATTATTATTTTCATAAAATACAACCTCAAAAATTCGATATGATGTTATATAATTCTATTAATTTTATTTCCTCAATTTGCCAATTGTACTTCTCCTCAAAAGCTGTCCGTCCGTTTTGTCCCATTTTTTGCGCTATTTCAGGATTACTTTTCAAATAAGAAATTGCATTCGAAATACTTTCTGTATTTGTAGGATCTATGCATAATCCTGCGCCATTACCCTCAATTATTGGTATCCAATCCTTAAAATCTGAGGCTATTACTGGAATACCAGATGCCATGTATTCAAACATTTTAACTGGAAGAGAATGTATGATATTTGGTGCAGGATACAGAGTAACCAATCCCGCAAAACATTTAGAAAAGATAATTCTAAGTTCTTCTCTGTTTATGTATCCTCTATATTTAGTGTTATTTTGACTAGTTATTATATTCTCAAGTCTTTTTGATTCAAAATTACCTGCCAATTCTAATGTTACTCCTACTTCTTTAGCGGCCTCAACAATTTCTTTGATACCACGCTGCTTTGAAATACCGCCTACATAACAAATTTTATCTCTATTATTCCCCCAATCAGGGACAATATCAAATTCTTTTAAAGATGCATAGTTAGCACATACTACGACATATGGAGTAATACCAATAAATCTTTTTGCTATATTATCTGTGACAGTTACAACGGCATCTAAGTGTTTAACATAATAAATCTCAACTTTTTCGACTATTATAGAAATTAATTTTCTTAAATAAATTGTGATCCATTCTTTTTGGAGAATCTGTCGTGGAACATCCTCATGTGCATCATAAACCACAATCTTTCCTTTTTTCTTTAGTTTAAGTCCAACAGGTAAGAGCTCTGGATCATGAAAATGATAAATATCAGCATCTTCTTGTATTGCCCTAAAAAAAATAGCTTTTGAGCGTCTAATAACACGTTGGAATCGATTTTTAAAGGGAACATTTAACGAAATTAACCTTATTCCTTCTCTGATTTCTTCAAATGATTCATTGTTACAGGCAATC
>Ga0315275_10004466_pt1 | contig 13082 bp, 12 predicted proteins | sample YL17G03_0_MG_FD_205557 | JGI IMG/M metagenome (GOLD analysis project Ga0315275, IMG submission 205557) | Sediment microbial communities from Yellowstone Lake, YNP, Wyoming, USA - YL17G03_0 | ecosystem: Environmental > Aquatic > Freshwater > Lake > Sediment | place: USA: Wyoming | collected... | reverse complement strand
CCACCTCCTCCTGGTCGGGCATGAAGATCGGTTCCACGACGTGGGTAAGCTGGAACCCGTCGATGTTGATGTTGACGGGAAGCATGACGTCGCGGTGCTCGCCGATTTTGAAGGCCTGGATCACCATGTCCACCGTCTCCTGTCCGTTGGCGGCAAAGAGCGAAACCCAGCCGGTGTCACGCTGGTACATAATGTCGCTGTGGTCGTTCCAGATGTTGATGGGACCGGACACCGCCCGATTCCCGATCACCATGATCACCGGCAGTCTCATCGAAGAAACGATGGGGAGGACCTCCTGCATGAACAAGAGGCCCTGCGAACTCGTGGCGGTAAACGTCCGTGCGCCGGTGCCGGAGGCGCCGCAGCAGGCGCTGATGGCGGAGTGTTCGGATTCCACGCAGATGTACTCCGCATCGAGTCTTCCCTCGGCCACGATGTCCGACAAGTGCTCCGGAATGTGCGTGTTGGGAGTAATGGGATAGGCCGCAATCACGTCCGGTCTGCACAACGCCGCCACCTCGGCAGCGGCAAGAGCGATTTCCATACCGATTCGTTTACCCATTCTCAATCCTCCTCATTGACCATGACGATTGCCTTCGGCCAGCATTCATAAGCGCAGATTCCGCACCCCTTGCAGTAGTCCATGTTCGCCTCAAAAAATCCGTCCGCATTCTCGGTGATGCACCCCTCGGGGCAGTAGATGTAGCAGACGCCGCACTTGATGCATTTTGCATTATCCCAGATCGGGCGCTTCGCCCGCCAGCTCCCGGTGTGATACTCCTTGGCGCTTCCCGGCCGGAAAACCATGCACCCGGGATTGACCTCCTGCCAAGTTTCTGGCCATTTCTTCTCTGTCATCGCGATACCTCAAGAGTTATTTTGATCCTTCATCAGAAAATGCCCCCTTCCTGTATCCCTCCCCCTCGACGGGGGCGGGCGGGGTGGGGGTGTGGGTTATTATGATTCTCCGCTGATGATTCGGACCTCTTCGTAGGCCCGCTTCGCGGCAGTCTGGTTCTTCGGCGCAATCCGGCCGAACCTCTCCTTGAGCGGACTGTCGAGGGATTCGAGCTTCACGGCGCCTGTCAGCTTGACCAGGGCGCCCAGCATAGTGGTGTTCGTGATCGGCACGCCCAACTCCTTCCAGGCGATCCCCGTCGCGTCGCAGGTTGCGATCCTGCCCTCGAAGCGGATGTTCTTCTTCAGTTCCGCCATCGTTTTTGTGGTGTTGACCAGCAGCATCCCCGTCGGTTTCAACCCCTCGGCCACGTCGACCAGCCCAACGAGGCTCTCGTCGAGGACGACCACCACGTCGGGATGGTAGATGCCCGAGCGGATCTTGATCTGCTTGTCGTCGACCCGGTTGAACGCGGTCACCGGCGCCCCGCGGCGCTCCGGCCCGAAGCTCGGGAACCCCTGCGCATACTTCCCCTCTTCAATGGCGGACAGGGCCAGCAGTTCCACCGACGTGACCGCCCCCTGACCACCCCTCCCATGCCATCTGATTTCTAACATTCGTCAAATCTCCCGTAGTGATAGGCTTTTGAAAAACGCCGTTTCTCTATCTCACTTGAGATGGGCTGTCAATAAGTTTTCACTCCTACAGGCTGTTCAAAAACGTCCGGATGCAAGGCCCCCGAAATCCTGGCGTTTAATTAGGGACAGAGCCCCTATTAATTCGGGATTAATAGGGGCTCTGTCCCTAATTAAACGCCGCGGCGGAATTCGATACACTTGGCGAGCGTCATCCGGTCCGTGTACCTGAGATCGCCGCCCATCGGGACGCCGAGGGCGATCCGCGTCACCTTCACGCATCGTTCCTTCAGCAGCTTCGAGAGCAGCAGCGCCGTCGTCTCCCCGGGCACGCTCGGGTTTGTCGCCACGATCACCTCCTCGACGGGGTGGGCGGCGAGCCGTTCGATCAGTTCGCGGATCCGGAGCTGTTCCGGACCGATCCCGTCCAGCGGGGAGAGCGCCCCGTGGAGGACGTGGTAAACCCCGCGGTATCCGCCGCTCGCCTCCAGTGCGATCAGCGAATCGGGCTCCTCGACGACGCAGATGAGCCTGCGGTCCCGCGACGGGTCGGCGCAGACTTCGCAGAGATTCCCCTCGGCCAGGTTGAAGCAGACGGAGCAGAAGCGGATCTTCCGTTTCACGTCGAGGAGGCTCTCGGCGAGGCGGCGCACCTCCTCTTCCGAGGTGTGGAGGACGTGGTTCGCCAGACGCGCCGCGGTCTTCTCCCCGATGCCGGGGAACCTGGAGAACTCCTTGATCAGGCGCTGGATGGGCAGGGCGTAGCCGGACATGGCGCCCCCTACATCAGGCCGGGGATCTGCATCCCCCCGGTGATCTTCCCCATCTCGGATGCGGCCATCTCCTGGGCCTTCCGGATCCCCTCGTTCACCGCCGCAACGATCAGGTCCTGCAGCATCTCGACGTCATCGGGATTGACGACCTCCTTTTCGATCTTCAGCAAGAGAATCTCGAACTTGCCGTTGACGGTGACCGAGACCATCCCGCCGCCGGCGGTCGCCTCGACGCTCTTCGCCGCCAGCTCCTCCTGGAGCTCCACCATCCTCTCCTGCATCTTCTTCGCCTGCTTCATGATGTTTCCGAAATTCTGCACAGATACTACCTCCTTATAATAATCGGTTCTTTCTCACATCAAGTGGGTAACGTTCCGCTCCCTCGACTGGAGGCCCTGCTTTTCTTCCCCTCCCTTGATGGGAGGGGATTGAGGGGAGGGTGAGACAAGCACTTCTCCCTTATTATCTCTAAAACTCCGTTTGTGTTTTGTAATACCTCATTGTTCCAGAACCTTAGAACCATAAACCCAAGCACCCCCACCCTAACCCTCCCCCGTCAAGGGGGAGGGAATGTTATTTACCCGCTATTCTAACGGCGGGTCGGGAGAGAGGTCCTCTGCATCATCCGGCGGCGCAGCGAAGGGCGCCGCGACGGCCGCCGCTGCGGGGGGATCGATCATCTTCACATCCCGCACCTCTGCCCCGGGAAAGGTGTCGAGGATCTTCCGTACGAGCGGGTGGGAAAGCGCCTCCCGTCGGATCTCCTGGATCCGGCGGTTCTTCGCCGCCCGGCCGTTCCCGTTTCCGTTGCCATTGCGAGCATTGGTCGAACCGCCGGCCTCCGGCGCAAGCGTCTCGATCTCCAGGGCCGTCTCCCGCCCGAAAAATTGCCGGCCATGTTCGGCAAGCGCCGCTTTTCGCCCGACGACATCGTCGAGGAAAAGATACCCCTTCTCAAAGCCGATCCGCAGACGCCCCGGTTCGCAGCAGAGGCACCTCCCCGATTCGATCTTCGCAGAGAGGGCCGGGTCCTGCCGCTTCACGAACTCCCTGTATCCCTGCCACTCCTTTTCCGGGATTCCGCCGCCCCCCGTTCCGGCGCCGCTGCGGTAGGGCGCGCGCTCTTCCGCCGCCGCGGTCGCGGCGGTCGCGGCGGAAGTGGCGCCGCCGCCGGGAGGCGCACTGTTCCGGCCTCCCGCCTGGGACGCCTCGCCGCCCCCGCGGTCGGCAGACGCTGCGGCTTCCCCGGCGACGGAGACGTCTCCTCCCGCCCCGCGAGGGGCCTGCATTTCACGGTTCGCCGGGTAGGTCGCCGCAGCGTCTTCCCGGGTTTCCGATTTTGCTAACATTTTTGAGGTTGCCGGCTTGGCTGCCGCCTCTCCCCTGGTTTCCCCGCCCCGGGTTTCCGCCGCGCGTCCCCCTTCGGAACCGCCCGCGCCCCGAGCCGCCGGCCCGCCCCCGAGCCGTCTCTCCAGCCCCTCCATCCGGGCAAGAACCGCCTCGATCGGGATCATCGGTTCCAAAAAGGCCATCCGGCAGAGGATCGCCTCCAGGTTCAACCGCGGGTTCTGGCTCCGGCGGACGTTCTCCTCCTCGGCCATCAGGATCTCCAAATAGCGCTGGAGCGTTTCCGTCGATTGCCCCGCCGCCTGCCCCTTCAATTTCACCGCCTCTTCCGCCGGCAGATCGACCAGCGGCTCCTTCTCTCCCGCGATTGCGGTGAAGAGCAGGTTCCGGAAGTGGCCTAACAGCGTCTGGTAGAAATAGCGCATGTCGAGGCCGGCGTAGTACGCCTCGTCGATGATCCTCAGGCACCCCCCGGCGTCCCGCGCAAGGACCGCCTCGGAGAGCAGGAAGAGGAAGCGCCGGTCGGAGCGGCCGAGGATCTCCTCCACCGCCGGATCCCCGATCTCGAATCCCGCGTAGGAGATCACCTGGTCGAAGATGCTCTGCGAGTCGCGGAGGCTCCCGTCCCCCGCCTCGGCGATCCAGGAAAGGCCGTTGTCGCTGATGTGGACCCCGTCTGACACCGCGATCTTCTTCAGATTTTCGGCGATCTGCTTCATCGGGATCCGCCGGAAGTCGAAGCACTGGCAGCGGGAGAGGATCGTCGCCGGCACCTTCTGGGTCTCCGTCGTCGCGAAGATGAAGATCACGTGGCCGGGCGGCTCCTCGAGGGTTTTCAGCAGCGCGTTGAAGGCGGCGTTGCTTAGCATGTGGACCTCGTCGATGATGTAGATCTTGTAGCGGCAGGAGGCGGGGGCGAACTTCACGTTCTCGCGGAGCTGCCTGATCTCGTCGACCCCGTTGTTCGAGGCGCCGTCGATCTCGCGGACGTCGATCGCGTTTCCATTCGTGATTTCAACGCAATGGCCGCATTGATTGCAAGGGGTGGGCGTCGGCCCCGTTTCGCAGTTCAGCGCCTTCGCGAGGATCCGGGCGATCGAGGTCTTCCCGACCCCGCGCGGCCCGCTGAAGAGAAAGGCGTGGGCGATCCGCTGCTGGCCGATCGCGTTTTGCAACGTCCGGACTACGTGCTCCTGTCCCAGCACGTCTTCGAAGACCTGGGGTCGCCACTTTCGGGCCAGAACGCGGTATTCCACGGATACTCCTGCGAGGCATGGGACTTTAAAAAACGCGCCATTGGTCATTGCGAGGAGGCAAAAGGCCGACGAAGCAATCCCAATAACCCTTCAATAAACCATGAGATTGCTTCGTCACTCCGCTCCTCGCAATGACCAGGGGCGAGAAATTCAAAGGTCTCACATTCGGGGAAAAAAGGGATAGCCAGGTTGACCCGCAGCACACGCCGGTGACTGCTGCCGCTGCTTCCTTCCGGATCTGACGGGGTTCACAGGCCGCCGTCGCGCGGGGCCCGGCTATCTTTCCTATTAGGGGGTCAGGTCTTGAATTCAGCGAAGCGTCAATCTGGGGCGAAGCCCCTCAATTTAGCGTTTTGTGCTGACCCCATCCATATTTTCTGGCGGAGAGAGCGGGATTTGAACCCGCGGTACACCTTTGGGGGCGTACACACGATTTCCAGTCGTGCTCCTTCAGCCGCTCGGACATCTCTCCATCGTTCCCCTTCGGGAAAAGTGGCGCATTATAGAGGTGCGAAAACGGATCTGTCAAGGAGTTAAAATAGAAAAATCTTGTCATTTGCGGTCAATCGGGGTAGCTTGTCCCTCTGTTTTCGGCATCCCGGAGGGGGCTGTGGGGCCTGTCGGTCATGTAACCGAGAGAGGGGAGGGGAGCTGTCCCCCGTTTTCTTAAAGGAGACCCGGAATGAAAATTCTCGTAACCGGCGGCGCAGGGTACATCGGCAGCCACGTCGTCAAGGCGCTGGGTGAGGCGGGCCATGAGATTGTCGTCTTCGACAACCTCTCCACCGGCCACGAATGGGCGGTCCTCTTCGGCCTTCTTTGCCGCGGCGACCTCGCCGACCGGGCGGTGATCCTGGACGCGCTCCGAGTCTTCCGGCCGGAGGCGGTCATGCACTTCGCCGCTTCGATCCAGGTGGAGGAGTCGGTCCGGGAGCCGCTCGCCTACTACCGCAACAACGTCATCAACACGCTGAACCTGCTGGAGGCGATGCGCGATGCGGGCGTCCGGCGGCTCATCTACTCGTCGACCGCCGCCGTCTACGGCATCCCGGAGAAGATCCCCGTCGGCGAGACGACGTTGCTCAATCCGATCAACCCCTACGGCGCCTCGAAGGTGATGATCGAGCACGTCCTTGCGGACCTCGCCGCTGCGACCGATTTCCGGTACGTCGCGCTGCGCTACTTCAACGTCGCCGGGGCGGACCCGGAAGGCCGGATCGGGCAGAGCTACCGCGAGGCGACCCACCTGATCACGCGGGCGCTCAAGACCGCGAAGGGCGAATACCCGAAGCTCTCCGTTTACGGGACGGACTATCCGACGCCGGACGGCACCTGCGTGCGCGACTACATCCACGTAAACGACCTCGCCGCCGCGCACCTGCTGGCCCTTGCGCGCCTGACCGAAACGGGCCGGACGGAGACGATGAACTGCGGCTATGGCCACGGCTATTCGGTGCGCGAGGTGGTGGGATGCGCGCGGAAGGTCACCGGCGTCGCGTTCCCGGTGGAGGAGGTCGGCCGCCGCGCGGGCGATCCCCCGGCGCTCGTCGCCGACAGCCGCCGAATCCGGGAGCTCACCGGCTGGCAGCCGCGCCACGACGACCTCGAATTCATCATCCGCACCGCCTGGGCGTGGGAGAGAAAACAATAGCAAGGGGGTCTTGGGTCTTGAATTTTGATGCTGACATTCAAGACGAGAGCTTTGAAAAACTCGCCATTTGTCATTGCGAGAAGGCCAAAGGCAGACGAAGCAATCCCACAAGTTGCTGCATGGATGAGATTGCTTCGGGCTGAAGCCCTCGCAACGACTGCGTCGGATTGCTTTGTCACTGCGTTCCTCGCAATGACAAGGGGGCGGGGAAAAAAGGGGGACAGCTCCCGATTATTTTAAGGAGGGGGAATGGATTTTATCGATCTGGCGGCGCAGCAGCGGCGCATCTCTGAAAAATTGTCAGCAAATATCGCGAAGGTTCTCGCCCACGGCCAGTACATCAACGGGCCGGAGGTCCGGGAGTTGGAGGAGACGCTCGCCGCCTATGTCGGCGCAAAGCACGCCGTCGGCTGCGCCTCGGGGACCGACGCCCTGCTGATGGCGCTCATGGCCCTCGAAATCGGCCCGGGCGACGCCGTTTTCACGACGCCGTTCACCTTTGTCGCGACCGCTGAGGTGATCAGCCTGCTGGGCGCGACGCCGGTCTTCGTGGACATCGACCCCGTCACCTTCAATCTGGACCCGGCGCAGTTGGAGCGCGCCGTCGCGGCCGTCGAAAAAAACGACCCGGCGATTTACCCGCTGCCGAAGAGAGCGGCCGCCTGGAACGGCCATCGTCTCGCCTCCGTCGGGATCATCCCGAGAGAGAACCCCGACGACGCCCGGATCGGCAGCGAAATAATCGGGAGCTGTCCCCCCTTTTCGAAGGGCGCAACCGCCTTCGGCAATGGCGACCGCCGCGAGGCCTTTGAATCGTCATTGCGAAGCGTGCAACGCCGCGGCAATCTTCGCCCCCGCGCCGTCATTCCCGTCGACCTCTTCGGCCTTCCGGCGGATTACGACGCGATCGGCGCCGTCGCCGCGCGCCACGGCCTTGCCGTCATCGAGGACGCCGCCCAGTCCCTCGGCGGCGAATACAGGGGGAAAAAGGCCGGCGCCTTCGGCCGGATCGCCTGCACCTCTTTCTTCCCCACAAAGCCGCTCGGCTGCTACGGCGACGCGGGCATGTGCTTCACGGACGACGACCGCCTCGCCGGGGCGCTCCGCTCTATCCGGGTCCACGGCCAGGGGAGCGACAAATACGACAACGTCCGGATCGGGATCAACGGCCGCCTGGACACCCTCCAGGCCGCGATTCTGTTAGCGAAATTCTCGATTTTCCCTGAAGAGATCGAACTGAGGCAGGAGGTCGCGAGGCGCTACGACGCCCTTCTCACCGGTATCATAAATACACCTGTAATTCCGGATGGATACAAAAGCGCCTGGGCGCAGTATTCGCTTCTCGCCCGCGACGACGCCGAGCGGAACGCGCTGATGGCGAAGCTCCGGATCGGCGGCGTCCCGACTGCGATCTACTACCCCAAGCCGCTCCACCGCCAGGCGGCCTTCGCCGGCCTCGGCTACGGCGGCGAAACCGCAAACCCGGCCGGCGGCGCAACCATCGGATCTTCCGATCCCTTGCTTGAAGGGACGGCGCGGCGCGGCAGCGAAATAATCGGGAGCTGTCCCCCCTTTTTCCCTGAAGGGAAAATAGGGAGTTGTACCGGCTTTTCCGGGCAACAGGACGCGAGTTGTCCCAGCTTTTTCCCCGTCAGCGAGGATTGCGCGCGGCGGATCTTCAGCCTCCCGATGCACCCGTACCTGGAAGCGTCCGCGCAGCAGAAAATCGCCGCGCTGCTGTCGCCCCCTGTATGACACGAGACCTGAAAAATGGCTAAAGAGGTCATTGCGAGGAGCTTGTAGGCATGATCCTGTTATACTTCACCGGTATCAAAATGCCCCGCACCATGTTTGTATCAGGTTGGTTTTGCATTTTGGTATTGCTGTTTTCGAGCAGGCTCATAAGAAGCTATTTTTACAAGACCTATAAAGTTGTGCCACTAAAAACTTATGACTCTCAATTGGATAATATTGCTAAGAATCTCACCACTCTGGCACAGCAGGACGGATGGGTGGGGGTAATTAGGGACAGAGCCCCTATTTTTCATGACATCATTTTCTTTACTTTAGTGGACAATAATGATAGAAATTGTTCACTTTGATGGACAATAAACGATGAACTCCGAAATCATCAAGAAAATCATAGCAGAATGGCTTGGAGACAAGGTCTTCCCGCCTCTAATAAAAAGGGACGCGCCGGATTTGGTCCTGGAGCGGGCGTCGGAAATCATCGCCGTAGCCGGTCCGAGACGGGCAGGGAAAACCTGCTATATGTATCAACTGATCCATGATCTTCTGGCGCAGGGAAATTGGAGCCGGGAAGATATCCTGTTTGTCGATTTCGAAGACTACCGCCTTACGGATTTCACCGCCGCCGACACGGACACCCTGCTCACCGCCTTCCAACAGGTCGCCGGAAAAGCGCCGACCTTTCTCTTTTTCGACGAAATCCAGAAGATGCCCGGCTGGAGCCGCGTCCTGCGAACCCTCCACAATCAGAACCGCTACCGCATCGTCGTCACGGGCAGCAACGCCGGCCTCCTGGAACGGGAGATGGCGACAGAACTTCGCGGCCGGTGCCGAAACATTCTCATGATGCCCTTTTCCTTTCCGGAATTTCTCCGTTTTCACGGCGTCCCCGATGACGAGCGGACCCTGTTGACGCCGGCCAGAGGGCGGGTCCTGAAGGCCTTCGAACAATATTTGAAAGAGGGTGGATTTCCGGAAGTCGTCAAGAAGGAAACCGTCCCGGAAAAACGCGAACTCCTTCAGACCTATTATCGGACAATCTTTTACCGGGACATCCTGGAACGCTACAATGTCAAGGCCAAAGCCGTTTTGGAAGCCGTCATGCACCACAGCCTGAACACATTCTCCGACCTGTTCTCTATCTCCATGTTCGAAAAAGAGCTGAAGCGCCATCAACTTCCCGGCAGCAAGCAGACCATCTCCAATTATCTCGGGTATCTGCGGGAGGCCTTTTTCGTCATCGCCCACGACAAATTCAGTTATTCCCCGCGGCAGAGGATCATGAACCCCAAAAAGATATACCTCCTGGATACGGGCTTTTCCCTGCTTTCAACGGATTTCTCGGAAAACCGGGGGAAATTGCTGGAGAACGCCGTCGCCGTCGAGATGTTCAGACGCCAGCAGGAATGCTTCTACTACAAAGGCCGGCGGGAATGCGATTTCATTATCAAAGAGGGGACAAAGCCCAAAGCGGCCATCCAGGTTTGCTGGGAACTGACGCCGAAGAACGAAACAAGGGAGTTGCGCGGCCTTCGGGAGGCTATGAAAGCCTTCGCCATCGAGGAAGGTTTCATCCTCACCAATGATGAAGAGAGGGAGCTGACCTTCGAGGGTGCAAAGATCCGGATCATGCCGGTCTGGAAATGGTTGCGAGGCTAATTCCATGTTGAGGAAGACCGGATGCTGAAACAACTCAATGCTTATTCTTCGGCGGGCTTTGTCCTCAGGATCAGCTTCGACATCGTCATTTCAAATATCGGTATGCTTGTAGGCATGATAATGACGCTCATATGATGGATTCATAGAGCGCCAATTACGCCGGGTTACTTCCTGGTTGAACTGATTCAGAAATTCTGGATTTATGAGGCTCTTGCAAAACTCTTCAAAATCTGTTCCCCCCTCCCTCCACGGGAGGGGGTTAGGGGGTGGGTGAAATTGCAACATGATGATATCATGGCAACCTTCCCCTCACCCTAACCCTCCCCCGCCAGGGGGGAGGGAACTTATAGGTACTTTTGCAATTGGCTCTCCCAATAAGGTTTTATGTTTTGAGACCTTTATTGAATTTCTGCCCTTCCTGTCATTGCGAGGAACGCAGTGACGAAGCAATCTTATGGTTTATCGAATGGTTATGGGATTGCTTCGTCAGCCTTTGGTCTCCTCGCAATGACAAATGGCGAGTTTTTCAAAGGTCTCGATGTATGATTCTGACTGCAACCATTGCAGTCACGAGGTGATACCGTGAAAGGAGAGGCAAAATGGATCCCAAAACTACTGCAGTTGTGCTGATCGAGTATCAAAATGTTAGGTGTTTTCCCTACAGCTTGTCAGGTCTGCTATTTTAGGCAATAAAACGGTGAAAGTTGTCCCCTTGCCCTCTGTGCTTTCCACGGAAATCGTTCCCATGTGCGCGTCAACTATGCTTTTCACAATGGAGAGCCCCAGACCGGTCCCAACAATCTGTCGGGTATCCGATGATTTGACCCGGTAAAACTTGTCAAATATCCGAGGGATGTCTTCACCCTTGATGCCTATGCCCGTATCGGTGACGGAAACCTTCACGAAGCTGTCATCGTCATCGAGACTGATCGTCACTCTTCCTCTTTCGGGGGTATATTTAATGGCATTGGAAATGAGGTTGTTAAAGATGCCTTCCATGCTGTTCTGGTCGGCCTGAATTATGGAACTGCTCAGGGGATGCAAAATTTCGATACGGATATTTTTCCCCTCTGCATCGGCCTTCATCGCTTCCACCACGCGGGGGATCACCTCGGCGAGAGACAAGGGCTCCTTGTACTGTACCATTTTCCCCGCCTCGATCTTGGAAAAATCAAGCAGGTCCTTGATCAGCGTCAGGACACTCCGGGTCCTCTCCTTGGCGCGGGTAATCATCTGTTGCTGCTTTTCGTTCAGCTCCCCTGCCATGCCGCCGATGATGACCGTCAATTGCTGTTCGATCGTGGCGATAGGCGCACGCAATTCGTGGGCCACCATGGCGATAAACTCCGATTTCATCTTATCGAGTTCCTTGAGGTAACTGATATCCTGCAATACCGTGACGGATCCCATGACCTCGCCCAGATCGTTGCGGACCGGGGCTGTATGGGCGCGGAGAAAAATCTCCCGGGAGTCGCCGATACTCAGTTCCTGAGATACGGATGTGTAAGCGCTCTCTTCCGTCTTGAGACTGTCTTCTATGGTTCTTGACAACTCGGAGTGAAGATTGCATTGCGACACATAGTTGCCAAGAAGGCGGGATTCGGGAATCTCAAGCATGCGGCTGGCCGCCGGATTTGCAAGGACGATGCAACTGTCCCGGTCGCAAACGAGGATACCATCGCCCATGCAATTGATGATTGTTTTCACGCGCGACTTTTCCGTTGCCACGTCCCGCAGAGAACGCTCCCGTTCACTGCGAAGGAACTCGGCTTCCTTTTGCAGCATCCTCCGTTCGAGGGCTCTTTTTACAACGATGCGCAGTTGATCCGGGGTGAACGGTTTGGCGATGAAATCGTAGGCGCCTTTTTTCATTGCCTCCACGGCCGACGCCACTGTGGCATAACCTGTAATAATGATGATGAGAATGGTGTCATCCAACGCTTGAATTTTTTCCAGGACTTCCATGCCGCTCATCCCGGGCATCATCAGGTCCAGGAGGATAATATCAATCTCTTTGTGTGATTCTTGGAGCTTGGCGAGACAGACGCTCCCGTTCTCGGCAGTGAGGACAGAGCAGCCATTTTTTGAGAGAATGCGTGCGCAGCCGTCCCGCATGATCTGCTCATCATCAATAACCAGGATTTTTACCTGATCAGGCATTATTCCTCCTTCAGAAGGCAATGTAGAGAACACCTTACTGTCTGGAAAAAAGCGCTTCTATCCTCTTTGCAAGTTCCAAGGGCTCGACCGGCTTGTCCATATAATCATCCGCTTCGGTCTCCATTCCCATCTGGTGGCTGTAACGGGTGGTGGATATATATGAAACCACCGCCGTCAGCAGAAGAACGGGAATCTCGCAAAGAACGGGATCTGCCTTAAGCTCTTTGCAGACGGTATATCCGTCTTTATCCGGCATCATGACGTCAAGGACGATGAGGTCCGGTTTCTCGGCTTTTGCCTTCTCAAGTCCCTCCACTCCGCCGTAAGCGGTAATCACGTCATAATGCTTGGACTTTAAAATCATTGATGTCGCCTCGACCATATCCGGATCGTCGTCAACTATCAGAATCTTTTTTGCCATTGCCATCCTCCATATTACAGTAATTCCTTGTTTGACAGCAGTTTGATGGGATCGGTTAAATGGCGGCTGAGCCATTTTTTTACCTCCTTATGCCCCATGGCCACGCCCATCAGTTCCGTAAAATAAAAGACGGGGATCTCGTTTTTCCCCTCTTGGGCCGTAAGCCCTGCCTGCCTTGTATCCAGATTGGCGTGACACATGGTGCAGCCCGTAACGATGCAGTCAGCGCCCGCCTCCAATGCCATCGAGAGGATTCGTTGACTTAAATTCACAACGATGTCGGTCCGTGTCATCACCAGAGACGCCCCGCAGCAGTCCGTTTTATAGGACCAGGGCACGGCTTCGGCCCCTAACATCTCCATCAGGCGATCCATATGTTCGGGATTCTCATAGTGCTCCACGCCGGTCAGCTCAGGAGGGCGGACGGCCAGACAACCGTAGTAACACGCGACCTTGAGACCCGTAAGGGGCTTTACAATCTTTGTCTTAAGTTCCTCCCGCATGGCGGCATCGCAAAAGAAGTCGAGGGCGTA
>Ga0315275_10004465_pt1 | contig 13084 bp, 17 predicted proteins | sample YL17G03_0_MG_FD_205557 | JGI IMG/M metagenome (GOLD analysis project Ga0315275, IMG submission 205557) | Sediment microbial communities from Yellowstone Lake, YNP, Wyoming, USA - YL17G03_0 | ecosystem: Environmental > Aquatic > Freshwater > Lake > Sediment | place: USA: Wyoming | collected... | reverse complement strand
CGAGAGGAGCAGGAGGAGGAGGTTGTGGATCGGCCACGGATGCGGGAAGGCCGATGACGTGCCGTTCCAGCTTCCACTTCTGATCCCTTCCTATTCCCACGGCTCAGGCATCCATCAGGCGCACCCTCCCCCCCTTGGGGTACCGAGACTCATTCCCCCTGTGCACCGGAATCAGAAAAGGAGGTCAGGGGTGCTGGGGGCAATCAGCAGAGGGACTTGCATGTTCCGTAGGGAACGGAGTAGAGAAGGGTATGGCGAAGGACGGGCAGTTTGAGAACGCGAAGGGGGAGCCGCTGAACGCGGTGCGGAAGCGGGTGAACGACCAGAAGCGGATTGGGGCGATGCCGGAGGTGGCGTATACGCGGAAGGCGTTGGAGTTGGATACGCGGCAGTTGACGGGGCGGTTGACGCGGTGGTTGTTGGAGGGGGATCGGTTGGAGACGTTGTTGGCGGAGACGAAGCTCCGGGACGTGATGATTGCGGTGGGGATTATGACGGACAAGATGTTGCTCATGGAGGGGCAACCGAACGCGAATTTAGGGGTCCCGCAGCAGGCGAAGTTGGATCAGGTGACGGCGGCGTTGGCGGCGGTGATGCAGCAGCGGGGATTGGGGACGGTGACGGTGCGGGAGCGGACGGTGGAGTTGACGGAGAAGGAGCCGCCCGCGGGTGGATAATACATTCCTAGAGCGGTTGGAGGGGTTGGACCCTGCGAGTCTGGGGACGATGACGGACGACGAACTCGCGGCGTTAGCGCAAGAGGTGCTGACGCTCCAGCAGCGGGACCGGCAGACGAATCAGTTGCGCTATTACCTGCCGGTGTCCGACAAGGCGATTGCGATTCATACGAGTCGGGCGAAGATTCTGGGGATCGGCGGCGGGAATGGGTCGAGTAAAACGGACTCGGCCTTGGTCGAGTTGGTCATTCGCTGTACGGGCCAGATTCCCCACAGTTTGCAGGCGGTCTATCCCCGTGAGAAGTTGCGGGGACCCATCAATGCGCGGGTGGTGGTGGAATCCATTACCAACACGCTCGAAACGATTATCCTCCCGAAACTCAAGTGGTCCCATTGGCAAGGCGTGGACGAACCGGGGGGCCCCAGAGGCCATTACGGCTGGATTCCGCAATGGTGCTTGATCCAGGGGGAGTGGAAGGAGTCGTGGACGGCCCGCACACGCACCCTCGAAGTGCTCTACCGCGATCCCGACACGAGCGAGGTGCGCGGCATCAGCCGCATCCAGTTCATGTCCTACGACCAGGACCCCGCCGATTTCGCCTCCGGCGACTTTCATTTCGTGCTCCACGACGAACCCCCGAAGGAAGCCATTTGGATTGAGAACCTGGTCCGGGCGAAGCGCGTGAACGGCACGATGCTCCTCGCCATGACGTGGCCCGACGATCCCACGACGCCGGTGGATTGGATTATCGACCGCGTGTACGACCCCGCGCAACCCGGCCCCGACCATGAGGCCACCTACGACTGGATCAATCTCTACGCCACGGAGAACCGGAACCTCGACCAAACGGCCCTGGCCGAACTCGCCAAGACCTTGAACGCCGCCGAACGGAGCACCCGCATCTATGGGCAGCATCTCCGGTTGAGTAACCGCGTCCATCCCCTGTTCACCGACACCGACCATCTCTGGTGCTTCGGCTGTCAGGACCTCACGATTGTCGAGACCTCCGGGCGCTGCGGGGTCTGTCAGGGCGAGGACACGGTCGTGTTTAACCACGTCCATCCCGTCGAGGCGAATCCGTTGTTCCCCGTGCTGCATCTCCTCGATCCCCACCCCCGCAAACCCCACATGATGTGCTGGGTGCAGGTCGATGCGAACGACGATCTCGCCGTGATTGCCGATCTCGAAGTGACCGGCTCGCCCTCCGATGTCTCGGAACGGGTGCGGCTCCTCGAAGCGGAGTATGGGTGGACCACGGTGCGGCGGCTGATCGACCCGAACATGGGCCGCTCCCCCTCCGGCACCGACCGGAGCACCACCTGGCAGGACTCGTTTGAAGCCGATGGGTTGACATTTGATCTCGCAGATGATAGTGGGGTGGGGCGACAGACGTTGAACGACTATTTGAAACCCGATCCGCAGACCCGTCGGCCCCGTCTCACGCTCGACCCCCGGTGTCAGCGGACGCTCTATCAGATGAAGCGGTTTGCCTGGGACGATTATAAAAAGTCGATGGAACGCGATCAAAAGCAAAAGGCGAAACAGCGGCACGACGATTACCCGGCTCTTCTTCGGTACTGTGTCAATAGCAATCCTTCCTTTAGGGGGCTCAGAAATTCCGGACCACTGAAACTCATTGTCGGAGCCGGTCGTAAGCATGGCTATTAAACGCCGCAGTCTGACCGTCGAGGATCAATCGACATTCGTCAAGGACATTCTCGCCCGCTATCAAGACGATCTCAACGACCGCACGGATTGGTCGGAAGGCCGTCTCCAACGCTACGCGAAATATCGCGGCTGGCTCGAACCCAAGAACTATCCCTGGCCCGACGCCTCCTCGCAGCATATCCCCATGCTGATGTCGAACAGTCAGCGCACCCAGGACACCCTCCATAACGCCGTCCTCTCGACCCGCCCCGTGATGAGTGCCATTGCGATCAACGGTGCGGATCGGGACAAAGGCACGTCGATTGACGAACTGCAAGATTATCAACTGTTCGTGGAGCAGACGGGAGAAGAGAAGATCGGGGAATTGATCGACAGTTATGTGAACGACGGGAAGTTCGTCGCGTTCATTCCCTGGGTCAAGGAACGGCGCGAAGTGCTGCGCACGATCCCCGTCCCGATGCCCCAGGACGGTCAACCAGTTGAGTCCGTGCAGATCCCCATTCTGGCGCAGCACTTTCCCGGCTCCTATGCGGAACGCACGAAAGAGGACACCTATTATATCCGCTGGACCGATTCCTACCAGCAGAAGCAATCGGCGAAAGCCCTGTTCTTTACCGATGAGGACGGACGCCCGTTCGTCCAGCTCACGACCGATGAAATCATTTTCGATGGTCCCTGCCTGATTCCGAAAGCCCTCGAAGAGATCGTCGTCCCCTCCCGTGCCGCGAACCTGCAAGCCCCTGGTCCCTCGAATCCCAATGGGGCCGATCACGTCATTATGGTGGACTATCCCTCCTGGGATGAGATCAAGCGGCTCCAGGACCGGGACTACTACGACCTCCTCACGGAGAAGCAACTGGAGGTCCTGGAAGAGCGGGCCGAAGGCGACTCCGGCGATACCGGTTCGCAAACGATGGACGATACGGAGCAGCACAAGATTCAGCGCGACCTCTTGGCGGGTCAAACCTACGGCAACGCCAAGACGAGCGCCAAAGTGTTTACGCGGCTCACCTATTTTGGACGATGGGACCTCGACGACGATGGCTTGGAAGAGGAAATCGTGGCGCGGGTGCTGCTCGAAAAGAAATACCTCTGCCGCGTGCGGCATTTGCAAGAGGAGTTCCCCACCCCCACCCCACGCCGTCCCTTTGCCGAAGCGACGTTTCTCCCCGTGCCGGGACAGTTCTACGGGATTTCGCTCCTCGAACTCCTGGAGCATTTGCACAATCTGACCAAAGTGCTCCTCGATCAGATGATCGACAAGCATACCTTGGCGAACTCCCCGTGGGGCGTCTATCGCTCGGCGTCAGGGGTGCGCCCGGAAGTCATTCGCATGGCCCCCGGCGAACTCTACCCCGTGTCCAATCCGCAACAGGATATTGTCTTTCCGGCCCTCCCACAGCAGGACCAGAGTATCGCCTTGAATCTGATTGCGATGATTCAGCAATGGGCGGATCGCACGTCGATGCAAGGGGCCTTACAATTTGGGGGCGTCCCGCAGGGTAAAGCCTCGGCGCTCCGCACCTCCACCAACATGAGTTCGGTCTTGCAACAGGGCGATGCGCGACCGGAACGCATTCTGCGTCGGTTCTTCCGGGGCTTGGCCGAAGTCTATACGCAGATGCACGAACTCAATCAGGCGTTTCTCCCCGCGAAGAAGCAGTACCGCGTCACGGGCGTCCAGGCGCAAGGGGCCGACCCCTATCGCACCGTTGAGACGCCACAGGCCATTAGCGGACGCTTCCAATTCGATTTCAAAGCGAACGCCTTGAACACGAATAAGGCCCTGACCTCGCAAGTGTTGAGTGAACTCGCGCCGATGTTGGTGAACGGGATGATGATGCAAAGTGGACTCGTCACCATTGAGAACGTCTACAATCTCATTCGGGACATCATTCAATCGAAGGGCCAGGACGAGAATAAGTACATTAATGCGCCGCCGCAATCGAAGATTCCGAAGATCACGGCGGAAGATGCGATGGGGCAGATGATTTCCGGCATTCTGCCGCAAGGCCGACCCGCCGAAGGGGCGCAGGCCCATCTGGAGTTCCTCAAGGCGTTTCTCCAAGACCCGCGCATCATCGAAGTGAGTACCGAACCCGCGTTCCAATCCATCTATAAACAGTATGTCCAGAACGTCCAGCAACTCGCCCTGCAGGAACAGCAACAGGCGCAGCTGGCGCAACAGTTCGCTCAAACCGTGGGCGGGGGCGGGAACGCGCAACCGGGACCACAAGGGCAGGTCGATCCGAACGCGATGCACCAGGGGATGCAAGGTCCAGGGCAAGTCAACGATGAATCACTCCCTGGAGCCAAAGGGCAAATGGGATGAGGACGCTCTTTGACGACGAAATCTTGGAAGGCTCGCCTGAATGGATTGACCAAGAGTGGGAACGGATGGAACGAGAGAACCCAGACCAGAGTATCGGACTCAGAGAAGAATTGGAACCCCTCCCCCACCCCGCTCCGCTCTTTCCTCTCTCTACGCCTCCAGTTCCAATCCGCTCGTTCGGAACCGCGTCCGGTAGCGCCCCTATTATCTTGTCAGAAGTGAAAACTGTCAATAAGAAAACGCCAACATTAGAGAAAATTAATGTTCATCCACATCGGAGTAGGACGATTCCTAATGTTCGAACCATCAAAAAATCGGCTGAGATCCGAAAATCAGTGCTGTAATGTGTCGATGCACCGCAGTATGGTCTGTCTGAAACGGGCCTATGACCCCTTTCCTGAATGGATGCAGGACTGGTCAAAGAGACAATCTGAACGGTTTCGACAGTCTCAGACTGTGGCAAAACGCGACAGTGTGGGGAGACCATGAAGGAGTTGGAGGCCGAAATTAGCTGTCCGACGTGCCATACCCTGTATGCCCAGGTCTATCGGGTGCAGCGGAACGAAGTGGTGTGGGAGCATGAAACGGTGCCACCCGATGCCCCGAAATACTGTACGAGGTGCGAGACGGTCTTGGAACGGACCTTGACATGAGTGTGCAAACGGAGTATGCGAAAGACCTATGAATGTATATCTAGGGCAAGGCGATCCACATACCTTAACAATCGCGGAACTGCCATCCTGTTCGCATACTCCTTCGGTGTTAGGGAAGGAGATGAATGTACGGCAACCCGTGATTCGGGACCCGTACCTTCGGCGTGTGATTATTGATCTCTTACGTCAGCAAGAGGGACTGAAGAAAAAACTCCAAGCCTTACTCGATTAGCAAATTCGCTTACCCGCGCAGACCATGCCGCGACACAAGCTACCCGTCATCCGACTGGTAGCTTTTTTTATGGAGTGCGATGCCCCCCACGAAACGTGAAATCGACAACTGGATGCAGCGGCAACCGGTGGGAGTCCAGACGGACCCCACCCTCATGCGCCTCGTCACCAGTGCGGTCGTCAGCACCGAACGGCTCACCGGATGCCAAGAATGGGACCAATACTTACAACGACTCCAACCCTGGCTCAACGACGCGATGGCCGCGACGCAGGAATGGTTAGTGCGTTTGAGTGGGGCGATGACGGACCAGGATGTGAGGATTGCCCAGATGAACTATCACGCCTGTCAGGCTCGTGTGGCGACGTTGCAGGAAGTCATGCAACTGCCGAACGAGATTCTGAAGGCGCGGTCACAGGCCGACCATAATACGCCTGCGGTAGAATCAACCATAACTGATGCGAGAGGTACGATATGAGCGACGAACCCGTCATCCCAGTGGTCAGTGAGATTCCGGTAATCGACGCCCCTGTCGTCGAGACGGTCGTGGAGACCCCTCCCGTCGTCACGACAGAAGTGGACGAGTCGCAGGAACCTTCGGCACTCGCGCCGGGTGGCGACCGATTCAAGCAGGTCTGGGCGCGTGCCAAGTCGGCGGAAGCCAAGTTGGAAGCGCAAACGGCGGAACTTCAGCGAGAGCGCGAAGAGCGCATTCGCCTCGAAGAACGCACGAAGGTCCAGGCCGAGGAGAAGAAGAAGGCGGAACCGGAATGGAACTGGGAGCAACTGGAAGGGTTCATTGCCGAGGGGAAGATTACGCGGGCCGGTGCGGCTGAGTACCGTGAGAAGTTGGTGGCGGAGAAAGCGACCGTGGCCGCGGAACAGCGGTTGGAAGCGAAACTCCAGTCCACGTCGCAACAGACCACGGTGCAATCGGAAGTGGACCGCTATAAACGGGCGGTGCCGGAAGTCATGCAGCCGGGGAGTGCCGAACGGGTCAAAGTCGAACGGGAGTACGCCTATTTGACGCAGACCTTGGGGTATCCCGGCACACGGGCCACCGAACTCGCGGCCATGCGGGCGGCGTTGGGTGATGCCGATACGGTGGAACGGGCGGCACAGGCGAAACAGACCTCGACGAAGGAACCCTTTATGGAAACCCATTCGTCCTCACATAAACCCACGGCGACCGGGAAAGACCTCGTGAAGGGGTTGGACGACCGGAGCCGCAAGCATTACGAGAAGATGATTGAGCGCGGACGCTATAGCGGGTGGGATGAAGTCCGGGCGGAACTGGCCTGGGAGAAACCCACACTGGCGGCGAAACGTGGCTGAACTGCTCCTCAAGAAACAGTGGACGCGCCACACCTATCTGGCCGATCAAGAAGTGGGTGGCAAGAAGGCGGGGCGTGCCGCAGGGGGCTGGGTGAGCGATCTCGCGGCTCAGAAGAAAGTCATTACCCTCTGTCAACACTGTACGCATAAATTCAATCCGGCACGGGTGAACTACCGCAAGGAAAAGGAGTTCCCCGTCTGCCAAGCGAAATGCGATGGGTGTTCGACGTTCGACCCCTATTGCAGCCTGTATATTGCCGACGATCTCTATACCCAAGTGCGTTCGACCGCCGAGGAGCGGCGAGCGTTGGCGCGATCACGCGAGACGCGGATCAAGCAGGGGTTTCTCTAACACTGGACACAACCACTCGTCCACGGACGGAGTGGCACACACAAAGGAGTCTCATTATGCAGTATTTAGGCGCATTCAGCGGGAACTCTCCCGTCATTAAGCGGTACAAAGCGAGTGCCACTGGCTATGTCCCTGGCATCATCATGGCAGCCTCGGTGGCGGGTGCGAGCGGGCAGATGTCCACGAGCACCACGACCGCCGTGACGGACACCATCGGGATCTTGCTCGATAACGGCAATCTCCAAGGCGCGAGCGTCCTTTATAGCACCACGCAAGGGTCCGAGGAAGCGGTGTTCGGCGTCATCGTGAATCCCGATGCGATCATTCGGGCACAGATGGTAACGGGGGCGACGGGGACGGCGGTCACCGCAGAAACCGTGACCACAGCCGCCTCGAACGGGTTGACCATCACGGCGACCGGTGCGGCCAACTTCACCTCACCGGAAAAGGACGAAGGCACGGTTTGGTATACCTCTGGGGCCAATGTGGGCAAGTCCCGCAAGATCACGTCAACTGCCGCGACCGTGATTACGGTCATCGTACCGTTTGCCGCGAATGCGGTGGGCGATACGTTTCTCAGTTCGGGTGCCGCGATTGGATTGCGGTTCGTGACCACCACGACCGATTTACTGAAACTCCGCACCGATGCGATCAATACGTCGGGCGCTGCCTTAGCGGTTATTGATCTGGAATTGAACGGCACCGCCGATTCCTACGCGCATCTGACGTATCAAGATTGTGTCTGGAACTACACAACGTAGACGATATTACATAAAGGAGTCTGACTATGGCAGTCCCACATTCGACCGGCAACTTCGGGGACCTCATTGATAAACGGGTCACGAAGTTGTTCTATGACAAGTACAAGCAGCTTCCCGACCGCATTGCCGATTTCTATGCGATTGAATCGTCCAGCGATTCGTTCGAGAAATGGTCCGGCGTCGGGTCCTTGGGCGATTTCTCGCAGTTTTCGGGTACCGTGATCTATCAGAGCCAATCACAGGGCTATGACACGACCGCGACGCACGTCCCGTTTGCGAACGGCATTCAGATCGAACGGGAACTCTACGACGATGACCGCCACGGCATCTGGGAACGGCGTCCTGTCGCGTTGGCGCAAGCCGCACAACGGACCCGCCAAAAGCATGCCGCGAGGATCTTCAACAACGCGTTTGCGACCGACACCTTCTTCTACAATAACAGCGAAGGCGTCTCGCTCTGTAACGATTCCCATATCACGAACTCCGGCGCGTCCACCGCTGCCGGATTCGATAACCTCGTCACCTCCTCGCTGTCTGCCGTCGCCGTGACCTCGGCACGGATTCAGATGCGAGGCTTCCGTGGCGATGTGGGCGAACGCCTCTCCGTCATGCCGAACAAACTCATCATCCCGCCCGACCTCTACGAAATCGCCTACGAGATCGCCGAGAGCGAAGGGAAGGTGGATTCGGCCAATAACAACGCGAATGTCCATAAGGGCAAATACGATGTGAGCGATTGGGAGTATCTGACCGATACGAACAACTGGTTTATGATCGACGGCACGGCCCAGAAGGACAGCCTCACCTGGTTCGACCGCATTCCCCTGGAGTTTGCGATGGCGGAAGAACTCGATACGCTGATCGCGAAGTGGAGGGCGTACATGCGTTACAGTTGCGCATGGTGGGATTGGCGCTTCATCCTAGGCGGCAACGTATCTTAACAAGCACTTACGAGTGCTGACGAGCCAAGTGGTGTGGGTCTATGAGAGACCTGCACCACTAGAACGGTAGGACTTCCATGAATTTCAACGGTCACATTGCCCTCGCCAAGCCCAAGAAGGCGAAGGCGGTCAAGATGGAGAAGGTGATGCACGAGTTCAAGATGGGCGCGTTACATTCAGGGTCGAAGGGCGGACCGATGGTGACCAATCGTAAACAGGCGATTGCCATTGCCATCAATGAAGCCAAACGGAGGAAATAATGCCGAACCGATACTACACCGCGTTTCCGTCATTGAAGATCAGTGCCAAGGGCGCACGGCCCTCGAATCCCGCTGGCACGACCGCTGCGATGCCAGAACAGTGTGGGTTTACGACGATGGCGATGCCTGGGAAAACCCAATCGAAGGATCGTGGAAAAGGACTGAAGAAGGTCAAGCAACATGCCTGTTCCAAGGGCATCTAATCCCCCCTCTGGGGCGCGAGAGCGGGGGTCATTTTTATTGTGCCATAAGGAGTCACGATCATGGGGTATCTGACAAAATATGGAAGTTTCTGGGGGTTAGTCCCGACCACATCAGGACGTATTTTCTGGGTCGCGCCGACCGCGCAGTATACGGTGGAAGGCCGTACCTACGGCGCGAGCGATGACAACGATGGGTTGTCGCCTGAACGCGCACTCTTGACCGTCACGCAAGCCATCACGAACGCCACCGCGAACGTCAGCGATGTGATTGTGCTCTTGCCAGGCTCGCATAGTTATGCGGCCACCATCACCATCAGCAAAGCGGGGTTGACGATTGTGGGGGTGAGTGGAGGCAGTAACAAAGATACGAACCGCTCCAATGCTGGAGCCAAACGGTTACGGTCACAAATCACCTGCACCGCCACGGCAGGCATTGTCTTTACGGTCTCTGCCGTCGATACCGAGATCGCGTTCATTCACTTTGCGCCTGTCGCAGCCGGTGGACGCGGGATCAGTTTGTCTCCCCTCTCTGGGGCGGCGAACCGTACCTACATTCACGATTGCACCTTTGCCTTGATAGCCGTCGCGTCCACCACGACCTATGGCATCACGGTCCCCGCGGGTGTGACCGCCGATTTGCTGGAAGATACCTTGGTGGCGAACTGCTATTTCCTGTCCGGTGGAGCGGCCAGTTCGGGGGCCAACGGACCAGGGGTGAATCTCCTGGGCACCTGTCACGGCTTTACCATTGAGCAAAGCACCTTTCAGCTCAAGGGGACGGCAGCCTGGGCCGCCGCGATTCTCTCCTCGCAAGCGGGGACGCTCGGCGTCCTCATTCGGGATTGCGATTTTATGAACCCGACTTCGGCCACCACGGTCATTACCACGGCCTATTTGGGCACGGGGCAAACCGTCGATGGCTCCAGTCAGATGTATCGGTGCTATTTCCCCGCTGGGACAGACGGCACCACGGCGACGGCGAGTGCGGACGTGTCGATTGCCGAGTGTTATCAGTCGAGCATTGCCGGTGGCACCTTAGCGACCGCGAGCTAACGATGATACATCTCACGGACTCTGGATTCCCCGCTGGAACGATCATCGTGGCGGCGGGGATTCAGCCGAGATACTACGAGTTCCAACTCTCGTTGGATGGGGTGGGTGCCCCTGCGGGCACCAAACTTCATATCGAACGGAGTTGCGATATTACGCAGAACTTCAATAACGGCGTGAAGAAGATGACGGGAGAGTGGGCGTGGTTCTTGGGTGATGACCACGCCTTCTCTCCTACGTTGCTCATGCGCCTGCTGAGTCACAACGTCGATGTCGTGGTCCCGATTACCCCATGCAAAGTGCCCCCGTGGGCCCCGTGCGTATTGAAGGGACCAACCTGGCATCTCAATATGCCGTTGTATCATTGGGACGAGTTATCGGGGCCTGGTTTGTTGCCCCTGCCCGTGGGGGATTTCATTGGACAGGCCGGCATGTTGGTGCAGAAGTCGGTGCTCGATAAGATTGGGTACCCGTGGTTTAAGTGCGGGCAAATTGACCCAGGACGCTTGCAGGAGGATATGACTTTCTGCCGTGAACTCCAGCAACTCGGCTATACCGTGAACATCGACCAGGAAGTGATCTTCGACCATTATGGACCCGTATGTATTACGGCACGGAAGGTTGATGATCGGTGGGTACCGTCTTTACGAGCGGGCACGGGCAGTGTCGTCGTCCTTCCTGAGTTACCTCGTCATGCCGAGAATGCCAATTCTCAGCATGTCGCGTTTCAAGGGAATCCGAACATCCTGTGGCCTGAACAACCGTCGTTACTCAGGACGTAACGCCGTTTTCTGTCGTGTACGGTTGTCCTGCGAGAATCAGCTCATAACCTGAAGGAGAGATTATGGAAGTTGCGAGCAAGCCAAAGACCGAGATCGACCTGAGTAAACCGCTCCTTCGCCACCATCAGCGTGAGGAGTACAAAGGGGAAATCGAGGCGATGACCGAGATGATTCCGCAGCTCAAGACGCCGCAAGACCGTGGCGATGTGCAACGGCGATTGGGGCGGCTCAAGCAATCCCTGGAGGCACAAACGCCTGCGGAGATTACCGGCGCGATGAAGGATCGGCTCCAGGCCCATGCGACCGAGTTGGAACAGAAGATTACGTCGGGGATGCTCTCGTCTGAAGAGATGCGGAAGAATCCTGCGGGCGCGGTGGGGCAGCACATGAAGTGGGAGCGGGCGAATAAGTCGGACATTCTCAAGTGGAAGAATATCCAACAGTTGTTGGAACCGACGAGCGACGATCCAGACCTCTCGAACTTCGAGCGGTTGCGACCGAACGGGGCACAGGATCGGGTGCGGGTCAACGCCCAGATTCCCGGCAAGATGAGTTACGGCACGATTCCGCAACAGAATTGGGATCAGGCGTTTGAAGGACAGGGACCATCGAATACGGCCTTGCAGCAAGCGAAGCGCGTCCAGAAGCCGTTGAGCGAGGAACAACGCAAAATCCTCTGTGACCGTCTCGCAGCGGCCCGTGCGATTAAAAAACAGCAACAGGCAGAGGCGAAAGCCATCGTGCTGCCATCACCCAACGAGGTCTAATATGGCGTTTCCCTGGATATTAGAAAGTAATTTCGAGCAAGGAACCAGTACGGAATGGACCTCATCGTCTGGAGAATCGGCAGGGGTATTCGATTTTCCGCATTATAGCGTGCTGTCCAATCAAGTGACGGCTCCGGTGCCCTATCGTGGAGCCTATTGCATGAGGATTGTGACCGCCAGCGCCACGGATAGAACCGTGACCTCCACGACCATTGCCATTGCGGACCAAGGGACCGCGTTCTTTCGCTGGTATATGTGGATTGGGACAGAATTTACGGGGACTGCTGACGACACCTTGAACATCTTTGAACTTCAACAGGCCGGTGGCACCATCGAACAATCGGTCAGTTTACGAGTCACGGCGGCCACGAACCTGTTAGAAATTGGCGTCGGCGATGGGGTCGTGGCGACGAGTTTCGTGTCCTTCCCGCGTGGGCGATGGGTGAATGTGGAATTGCAAGCGAAGGTCTCGACGACAGGCGTGGGGACCATGACGTTGTTCCTCGATGAAGTATCGGCTATTGCGCTCACCACGCTCACTCAAGCGGCGGCAGTAGGACAAGGCGTGTTGGGGACACAAGATACCCTCGCCACCACCACCGGCGGCATCTATCTCGATCAGTTCGTGATGGACGATGCCCGTATCTATGGCATTCCCATTCGCTATCCTGAGAACGTGCTGCTCACCAAGACGGGGCATGTGTTTGTGGGAACCGGCGTCGTAGAGAATGCGTCGCTCTTGTCTGGAGTGGCGACCGATAACGTCTTGCAGATTTTCGACACCGACCAGAACAACACCCTCCATGCCGGACGGATGAAGTTGGAACTGAAGAACGTGGTCAACAGCGATATTGTGGACCCCGCAGGCGTGCCGGTCCAACTCCAACGCGGGTGCTATGTAGTACTCAGCGGCACGAATCCGCGTGCCATGATTACGGTCGGATTCGCGCAAGGGTATTACAGCCAGGGACGCATCAAGCAGCATGGTGTGCAATGGAAGAATACGCCTGGGGCATGGTAAATGAGCCACTGCGCTAGCTGTACCTGTCAGCCGGTGACGAGCGCGTACCATA
>Ga0315275_10004462_pt1 | contig 13087 bp, 12 predicted proteins | sample YL17G03_0_MG_FD_205557 | JGI IMG/M metagenome (GOLD analysis project Ga0315275, IMG submission 205557) | Sediment microbial communities from Yellowstone Lake, YNP, Wyoming, USA - YL17G03_0 | ecosystem: Environmental > Aquatic > Freshwater > Lake > Sediment | place: USA: Wyoming | collected... | reverse complement strand
TCAATGATAAATGATATAAACCTGCTGCACCAAAGTCACGCCTAACAACACCCATGATGAATGCAGTCGATGCTTCCGGAGGGAGCTGTAACCAGTGGGTTGTTAATGGAATAATCAGTTTCTGTAAGTAAACGAGCAGACCTGTGATCTGTGCGATGCCGACCGCCAAGGCACCCACGAAGAACCAACCGGATGCTTCTTTCATGAAATGAAAAGTTCGGTAGAATGTTTTTCGCGCAACATTTTGAATCCGTGGTATGCGCATCGGAGGTAAATCGAGTAGAAGTGAAGCAGATTCACCATGTAAAAATTTGTTCAGGATAGTACCGATAGCGATCAACACTCCAAAAATTGTAAGCGTGTAAACAAGCATAGGAAGAAAACCAGCACCCGCCAAGAGAGCTGCAATCACCGCTAATTGCGCCGAGCAAGGAATAGCGAATTGTAATAAGGCAGTTGCGATAGTTTTTTCCCTCTCGGTACCGAGCAATCTTGTTGTAATCGTTGCTGAAGTTACACAACCGAAACCAAGGATCAGAGGAATCACCGCTCGCCCATTTAAGCCAAGCACACTTAATGTTCTATCAACCATGGTTGCCAACCGAGGCAGGTAGCCGCTATCTTCCATGAGCGACAATGCAACGTAAAAGGCGATAACGAGTGGCAATAATAAAAATAGGAGATACGTCGTCGTCATGGTAATGATACCGAAGTCACCAACGAGAAGTGAATTCCACCACGATGATGAAGGAATAATTGCTGTAATTATTTCGCGCACCCACGGTTCCCAGTGTCCCTTTCCGATCTGTATCTCAGTGAAGTTGACTACAATTTGTGCAACAAACTTTCCTACAAAGAGGTATGAGATATAAAGTGCAAATGCCAGTATTGGAATCCCCGTTATGGGTTTGATTGCCCACCGTCCGACCATCTCAGATATTCTCTTCTTTGGTGAATCATCTATTACAACTTGATTGACAATATAATTAATACGGTTTCTTCGGTCAATGTAAATCTCGTCGCGTGAACTACCGGGGTGAACACCATGACGTTTGGCGATGAATTCATCTCCCTCAAGAATTAGCAGTGCCTCTGCCTGCGAGCCAACCATCTTAAGCATCGAATGCAGAGAGCCATGCATTCCTTCTCGTTGAATCCCTTCACGCGCACGCTCGATTGCACCGGCGATTTTATCGAATCCCTCACCTTTCACTGCGATAATAGGAAAAATATCTACACCCAAAAATTGTGAGAGCTTTTCAATCTCAATCTTAATATTGTGTCTTTTAACGTCATCCATAAAATTCATAAGCACAACAAGCTTCTTACCCATGTCGATCAATTGCTGTGTAAGAAAGAGATCTCTCTCAAGATGGGTTGCATCTACAATGTTCAGGATGATATCGGCTCCGAGTATCTCATCGCGCGCCACACGCTCTTCATCGTTGAATGACGATACACCGTAAACGCCAGGTGTATCATAAACATCGTAATTTTTGTATGATCCTTTGATGATCTCGACAGTCGTCCCCGGATAATTGGAAACTTCAACGTTCATTCCGCTAAGCTCGTTAAAGACGAGAGATTTACCAACGTTCGGATTTCCAACAAGCACAAGCTTGGGCTTGCCGATATCCTTCTCTAAAAACGAAAGCTCAGGATGACGATGTTTTTCAAAATGATTTATGTGTTCCGACTTATTTTCTTCCATATTTACTTTTCTTTGTCGCCAATAACAATCACCATAATCTGTTTTGCCAATTGGTGACCGATAGCAATCTGCTGCCTGTTTTTTTGGATCACTACGGTTCCTCCGGGTAATCGTTCTAAACATTTTACCTTCTCACCTTCATGTATACCCAAACGCACAAATTGCGCCCTAAGGGTTCCATGAGGCATTGAGGCAATCCTCAATACATCTCCGGTTGATGTTAAATGAAGTGGGACAGCATTCTTAGATTTTAACATAACTTACTTGAATTTCGTTCTATGAATAAAAAAAGATGGTGAAATCGACCACAAAAAAGGACAAAATACTCTGTGATACGGTTATAATTTAAGATAAGTGAACTGCTTTTCCAAACATTGGGTTCGATGATCATTTGCACGAAAAAAACATAACTTTTTGTTGATTTTCAACCAAACAAGTTCTATATTCTTTACATAATAATTACTGAGGAATCATTAAATGTGGAGATCACTGATTTTGCTCATCCCGGACCGATTTTCGGTGCGGGAGAACGTGATGTATTTTTTACGAAGCACGTTATGTGAAACATCTCTCGTATGTATGACGACCGAACAGATCAATATTGCTATGTATGGAATATGAATACACAGTCTGACTTTTCTCTGCGTAAGTGGTATCTCGCCTGCGTTGCAGACAATGGCGATACATTTATCGGATATTCCGCAGCACTGCATTGGAAAGCATTGACTATTCACTACTCCAGCATTACAAACACGCGCGGGGATTCGGTAGCGAGGACGAAAACGTCGTTAGGAAAAAGTTCTTTCCAATGTATTAACGATCGACGAATTGATTGGTCATCGAAGGCGTTGAACCTTGTTGGGACATGGACGCAGATGTCCGAACCAATTCAACGGCATTTGTATAATTCACCCGAAGGCATTGTGACGTGGTCGTGCGTGCATCCCCGATCGAAGGCTGACATCTCATTCGGAAAGAAAGAGCATATTGCAGGTCTTGGGTACGCGGAACTGCTGGAACTCACCGTCAAGCCGTGGCAGCTGCCCATTGCTGAATTGCGATGGGGGAGATTCCTTTCCGAGCGTGATGCGTTGGTTTGGATCGAGTGGCGGGGCGACGCGCCGCTCTCAGTTGTAATCCACAACGGGAAGCAGATTCGGGATGGCTCCATCACCGACGAGCAAGTTTCGATCGATAGAGATCGCACCGTTCTCACTCTCACGGAGAGAACAGAATTGCGCAAAGGCATTCTCGTGTCAACCGCACTCTCTGTGATTCCGGGAATTGCATTGATCGTTCCCGCAAGAAAGCAATACACTGTCACGAGCACAACCGTGTCCAAATCATTTCTTAGCCAAGGTCAAATTCTGTCCGATAGGTGCCGATGACATAAGAATGATCTATTCGCACTTGTAAATACGCTCAATTGAAAGGAGCAATTTTGTGAAAGCATTACTGTTAGGTTGCGGTGAAATGGGGGAAGAAGCCTTACAAGATCTTTACCACTATGGTGCATTTTCCAGCATCATTGTGGGTACTCGTTCAATTGACCACGCTTCACGTGTCGTCAAACAACTCAAGGGGAGTGATACGAAGATATCCATCGTACAGGTCAATGCTGCAGATATCGAGAATGTTGCTTCTCTTATGGAAGGATGTGCAGTTGCTGTCAATTGCACTGGCCCTAACTACAAGTACGAACTACCTGTTGCTCGGGCTGCCATTAAGGCCGGGGTTCATCTCGTCGATATCAACGACGAGTATGAGATCACATTAAAGATGTTCGAACTTGATGAAGATGCCCGTAAGGCCGGCGTCCTCATCGTACTCGGACTTGGAGGTTGTCCTGGTATCGATAATGTGCTAGTCCGAAGCGGGGCTAACCAATTGGACGAAATAGAAGAAATCCATACGGCGTGGGTGATGAGCGGTTCAGACCCCGGCGGTCTGGCACTCAGCTATCATCTACTTTATTCACTCTCGGGACGGGCACTTACAGTTGAACACGGAAAACTCATCGAAGTACAATCTTTTATAGACGGTAGAGAGCGTATGGAATTTCCCGATCCTATTGGAGCTGTTGATGTCTTTCACATTGGGCATCCGGAACCGATTACGCTTGCCCGAACGTTTTCTACGGCGACCTCCATCGACAATAAAGCAACTTTCGTACCCTCTAATGTTAACGACCTCATCGTACGCCTTGGCAAGATTGTTCGCGATGCACCGAAACCAGTTCGTATCGATGGCCTTGCAGTTGATGTAATGGACTTTACTGCAGCGTATCTGCATCAGTCATGCAAAGGGATGCAGGGAGTCCCAAAGGAAGCTGCCCTGCGTGTCGAGGTGAGGGGAAAGAAACGTGGGAAGAAACGTCGAATTTTCTTCTCGTCGGTGGGGCGACTTGGTCGTGCAACCGGAATTCCCGCCTCGATCGGCGCTATTATGATCTCGCGCGGAAGAATGGACCAACGTGGGGTTCTTCCGCCAGAGGCGTGCATCGAACCGCACGATTTTTTATATGAAATCCTCAACCGACGGAATATCGCAAAGTTGAATGGATGGATTGAGGAGTGAGTATGGATATTCTGGAAAAGTGCCGAAAATTCTATCTTGATTCTGACTACGCCATTTCCCTTGGTTACCCAGCTAGTCCGCGGATGGCACAGGCTCTCGGACTTTATCCATTCTTCATCCCCATCGACCAGAATGAAGGTGCCGAAGCGATTATTGACGGCAAGAGATTCGTGATGATCGGCTCCAATAACTATCTCGGGCTCACCATTCATCCTAAAGTGCGAGCGGCAGCGACAGCAGCGATAGAAAAATATGGAACCGCCTGCACTGGTTCAAGGTTCCTGAACGGCACTCTCCATCTTCACCTTGAGCTTGAAGAACGATTAGCAGCGTTCCTCGGCAAAGAGAGTGCCCTCGTCTTTAGTACAGGCTATCAAACCAACCTTGGCACGATGACCGCATTGTTGGGAAAAGAAGATATCGTCATTCTTGATAAAGAAGTACACGCAAGTGTTTTGGACGGAGTGTTTCTCGCGAAAGGATACAAGAACATCGAGTCCCGCTTCTTCCGACACAATGATATGAACTCACTCGAAGATATCCTCAAGTCGTACCCAGCAGAACATGGTAAGATAATCGCAGTTGACGGGGTGTTTAGCATGGGTGGGGACATTGCTCCACTTCCCGACATTGTAGCGCTCTGCAAAAAACATGGCGCTCGGCTGATGGTTGATGATGCTCACGCCATTGGCGTATTGGGAAAGGGACATGGGACGTCCCACCATTTCGGTTGTGTAGATGACGTAGACCTGATAGTTGGGACATTTAGCAAGGCACTCGCTTCCATCGGCGGATTCGTCGCCGGGAAAAGGGACACGATTCATTGGATTCAACACGTTGCCCGTTCCCTTATCTTCAGTGCAAGTCTGCCACCGTCAAATGTCTCTGCTGTAATTGCAGCGCTCGAGATCATTGAACAAGAACCGGAGCGAATCGTGCATGTCAACGCGATTGCAGAGCGAGTGAGACTGGCACTGGCAGACATGGGATTCGACATCGGCGCAAGCCAAACGCCGATCATACCAATTCTCATTGGCGATCAATTCCGAACGATGCAGGCGTGGGACATGCTTTTTCGTGGGGGCATTTATACGAATGTTGCTCTGCCGCCAGCGGTCTCACCCCAACGCGCTTTGTTACGCACAAGCTATACCGCACTTCACACCGATGAACATGTCGATCGTGTGCTCGCGTGTTTCAACCACATGCGGGAATGCATCCCGTCCACGACGAAACACGCAGAGACAAAGAAGGGAGTGACCATGAATGCTCACCTTTGATCTTCATCAGTTGTTCCGGTTACCCTGGACTATGCCCGACAACGGGATGACGTGGCTTGAACCAACACGGCAGTGCAACATTACTTGTGACGCATGCTTTCACACCAACGATCCTGCAAGCCGTAAGTCTCTGGAACAGATCGAACACGAAATTCAAGCCATGCTGCGCCTTCGCAGATGTGACGCGCTACTCATCGCCGGCGGCGAGCCGCTCACACATCCTCACATCGTCGAGATAACGAAGCTCGTCCGTTTGTACAAATGCAAGCCCGTCATCATAACAAACGGTGTCGGGCTTGAGATAACCCTCGTGCGTGAATTGAAAAGCGCCGGTGCATACGGTTTTACTTTTCACATCGATGCACACCAGGCACGTCCTGGATGGAAAGGGAAAAGTGAACGGGAATTAAACTCTGTCCGCCAAGCATATGCCGACATGCTCTTTGAAGTGGGTGGGCTTTCTTGTTCATTCAATGTCACTGTCTTTCCCGATACGCTCTGTGATGTTCCTGCCATCGTAGAGTGGGTAGCCGCCAACCCGGACAAGGTGCAAGTGCTGACATTGATTGCGGTTCGCATGCTGCATCAGGACGAACCGTGGGATTATTATGCCCGTGGGAGACGGATCAACATCGCCGATAGTCCGTATCTCAGCAACGTTCGGTATCGGAACCTCACCGCTCAAAATATTTATGATGAGATCTGCAAGAAGCTGCCGCATTTCCGTTTCAATGCTTATCTTTCCGGCACAGTCCTTCCATTGTCACCGAAATGGGTTATTGGCAATCACATCACGTCCAAGACAGAATCATACGGGAGCACTGGCCCAAAGATCATGGAACTTGTTCAAAATGGCCATCATTTTTTCACGGGTAAATACCTTGCATACACGAAACCATCACTCACGAAATCGGTACGATTCCTAATGTTGCTCAGCATTATAGACCGCGAGCTTCGTTCCACAACGATGCGATTTATCAATGCCATCATTCATCATCCGGTCAAGTTTTTTTCGAAGCTCTATCTTCAATCAATTTCTGTTGTTCAGCCTGCTGATATTCTCCCCTCTGGCGAGACAGACACGTGCGACGGATGCCCCAATAAAACATTTTGGAATGAACGGCTTGTCTCCGCCTGTCAGCTTGAGGAATTCATGCTCTACGGCAGGCCAATGACAATTCTTCCAAGGGATCATGTATCATGAAAAGGATCTTACTTACGACTATCCATCGACCGCTGGGTGTTGAAAGCGAAACCTGTACGGAGAATATTCAGGTAGAGATGTATCACGCGCAAGTGACGTTGGCACAGGGACCGTTCAGTATACGGTCCGTTTGTACCGGTTGGGGACAGGAATTTATTGCTGCTAATCTCGACGCTCCTACTACTGTCTTGCACTATCCCACTGAGCGGCGTTTCATCCACGAGTTGAAGAAAGGTTATGATTTTGTCGGGATTGGATTCGTCATTTGCACATTTCCGAAGGCCATCGAACTCTGTAAGATCGCTAAACGCGTCAGCCCAAAGACAAAAATCGTGCTTGGCGGATATGGAACGGTTCTTGGCGAGTGTGATCAATACGCTGATTATGTGTGTCGTGAAGAAGGGGTGGCATTCTTTAAACGGCTACTCGGTGAATCGACGCGCGCGAGGTTGATTTCTCCGCCGATCATACGCCGGCTGAAAGTCCTCTCCATTACCACAAGACCGGAAGCGATAATTGCCACCGGTCTGGGCTGTTCGCGCGGGTGCGAATTCTGCTGCACCAGCCACTTTTACGACCGTCAACACATTCCGCTTCTTAAGACAGGTCGCGAAATTCACGAGGCAATGTGCAGTGCACCGTTCCAGCGTGCATCGTTTCGGAATATCGGTGTAATTGATGAGGACTTTCTTGCAGACCGCAACCGCATCGACGAAATGATTCCATTAAACGCTGCTGAGATCGATAAACCGATTCTCTTTTCCTGCCTGACAAGTCTGAAAAGCATTGCGCAATACACAATCGACGAATTGTTGTCGATGGGGCTTGCCGGTGTATGGGTCGGCATTGAATCGCGTCGGGCACAATACGATAAGCTCAAGGGGTTGAATGCACATGGGATACTCGACCAACTTAAACAGGTCGGAATCATTCCGCTTACCTCGATGATCATCGGTTACGACTGGCACGATGAGCGAACCATCGAGGAAGATTTCCAGTACCTCTGGTCACTCCGGCCTGCCTTCTCACAATTGATGATTTATAGTCCATGCCCCGGTACACCGTTGTATGAGCAGATGCAGAAAAAAGGACGTCTGCGCTCGGTTCCGTATAAAAATGTGGATGGATTCCATGCCCTTTTTGAACATCCGTACCTCAGTACGGAGCGATTGGAATCTCTTGTGAAGGAATTCTTTCGCCGCGAGTACGAGGAGCTTGGTCCCTCCGTTTGCCGCGTGTTAGAAATAGAGCTTCAAGGCTACAAAACGTTATGCAATCATCCAAACACGCTCTTCAGGATACGGGCACGCGAATACAAAAAATTCTGTCTGGAGATTTATCCCTTGTTGAAAACTGCAATCCGTCGCGCCCCATCTGAAAAAGTTCAACGCACATTAAGGGCACTGAAAGAAGAGGTGGAGGAGACATTCAAAATTCCGCTCACAGCGATTATGAAGGAAGCAGCTGTTCCATTTCTCGCCATGTACACGGACGTAAAGGACCACATTTTTCCCCACCCCCAACCTCCAACATTAGTACACCAGTATCGCTCTAGTTCACTGGGTGCGAGCGCTGATTTATGAGCATCGAAATTATTGATATCACAGCGAAGAAACAACTCAGGGATTTCATCAACCTTCCGTATCAAGTTCATCGACATCATCAGCGTTGGGTTCCCCCACTTTATCGTGACGAGTGGAGCTATTTTGATTCACATAAAAACCGTTCTTTCGCAGACAACGATACAATCCTTTGTGTCGCCTACGAGGATTTATTACCAGTGGGAAGAATAATGGGCATTGTGAATCATAAACACAATCAACGGATGAACGAGCTCAATGCACGGTTTGGATATCTTGAGTGCTACAAAAGCCAGGACGTTGCCGACGCCCTTATGGCACGTGTAGAGCAATGGGCTCACGATCTCGGCATGACAAAACTTGTGGGGCCGATGGGATTTTCAGACCAGGATCCGGAGGGTTTTATTGTCGAAGGATATGAGCACGAACCAACGATTGCGACATATTACAACTATGACTATATCCCACGTTTTCTTGATGCACGTGGATATAGCAAAGAAATCGATTATGTCGTATACCTACTCGATCTTACAAAACCGTTACCGGAGGTGTTTGAACGTATTCATAGCCGGTTCCACGAAAGAGCCGAGTATGAGTTTTTGGAATTCTCAACAAAGAAGCAACTAAAACCATATGTGCGTCCGATCCTCCGATTGATGAGCGAAACGTTCTCCCATCTGTACGGTTTTGATCCATTGACTGATGGTGAGATTTATGAATTAGGTACAAAATATTTACCTGCGATTGATCCACGGTTTGTCAAAGCCGCGAGAACGCGAGATGTGCTCGTAGGATTCCTCATTGCAATGCCAAACCTCAACGACGGATTCAGAAAAGCAAAGGGTCGGCTATTTCCGTTCGGAATAGTTCATTTCCTCAGAGCGTTACGAACAACCCGGCAGCTTGATCTCCTCGTTGGTGGAGTAAAAGAAGAATTCAGAGGAAGGGGACTAGATATGTGGGGTTTGTTGGCAGTTATCCATTCTGCACAACAAGCAGGATTTACCCTCATCGATAGCCATCACGAGCTCGAAAACAATACGGCTGTGCGTAATGGAATGGAGCGACTCGGAGGAAAACTTAGCAAGCGGTTTCGCATTTATCAGAAGGCCCTATGAAGTGGTCGACTTCTCATGAAAATCGGCATGCATGATTCTACCATCTGGAAGATTCTGTATGGGTTGTTGTTCGTCGTTCTCTTACCTATTCTGCTCCTTCTCTGGGCAAAGAGCACAGAACCGCTTGTTCCTCTCCCAATAGTTGCAGCAAATCATCTCGGGGTTGTTCTCGCGCTGAGCGGTCTGTTCATTGTGGCATCAGGCATAATGAGCATAATGATCTATGGCGAGGGCCTTCCCATGAACGCTTTTCCGCCGCGTCGTCATGTCACTCGGGGAATTTACCGCCTTACTTCGCACCCAATCTATATAGGCTTTTCTCTCCTATGCATTGGAGTTGTCATCGCACTGCAATCACAAGCATCGTAGCGGGTGCGACACTCACTGCGTCTCCCACAATCGGAGAACCACCAGCACCCCACTTCACTTGGGGGTCTGCAGCAACGGCGGCAGTCTTTGGTTTGTGTACGTGGTTTGCGCTTGGGGTGGATTTTCCAGATTCCAACAAGTGGTTTGCCAGACTTGTCTGAAAAAGAATGAGTCTTTGAGATCGAGAGATGCTTCACATAACAAACAGCCTTACGGCGCTCGCTTTATTAAAAGTTTCTATTGAGCTCGCTCAATGCCGGAACGATATATTATAGGAAGGAACACCATATATGCAACGCACTATCATTAAGATAATCCGCTGTGGTGCTCGCTCGCTAAGCATTATCATCTTTTTGTTTCATGCTCTGTCATTCCTCGGAGATCAACCCATGGCTGGTCTTACTGAGGAGGATATTCTTAAACTTGGTATCTGGGGTTTTCTTCTAGTCGGTATGGTCGTTGCGTGGAAATGGGAAGGAATTGGGAGTTTGATAATTATTGGCGTTCCCGTAGTGCAGTTCATCATGAATCCAGAATTATTCTCCATATGGTTGATGTGGATTGCTTCATTCACAGGAATTCTATTTTTTATTTGTTGGTCGCAGACTAAGGAGAACATTAGACGACAATCAAAGGCATTGTAATGGCACTGCGTCGCTACTGCACGCGTTCCGCAGTCACTCCCTCAACCTCCTCGAAGTCACAATGATCACCAGACTGCTAATAATCATTGCGAGCGCGGCAATTACCGGCTGAAGAAGTCCGGCAGCCGCGAGAACAATTCTAATACCGTTGTACCCGAATGCCCAGAACAAATTCCATCTGATCACCTTGAGCGTTTTCTTAGCATAATCGATAATCCACGGAATTTTATCGAGATGATCTCCAACAATTGTAACATGAGCGCTTTCCTTCGCAATATCGGTTGTTGAGGCAAGCGTAATGCCAACATCAGCTGCCGCAAGCGAGGGTGCATCGTTGATGCCATCGCCTACCATTATCGTTGTGCCTGATTTTTTCAATGTTTCAATCTTCTCAATTTTGTCCTTCGGTAGCAGCTCTCCAAAGTATTGTCGCATCTGAACAGTTTCCGCTATGGATTTCGTCACCGCAATCGAATCACCGGAGAGAAGAACAGTTTCCATTCCCCGCTCATGAAGTGCCTGAATGACTTCCTTGGCATTGAATCGTAAAGTGTCTTTCATCTCGATCCACCCTTTGATAATGGAGTCCCACCCCACAAACTCCGGGTGACGTTTTTCCTTCTCATCACACATTTTCGTATATTTCCATTCGTTGAATTCACAATAATTTTATTCTGATTTCTATCTCATGCCAGACAACAAAATCATCTTCTCCATGATCGGTGTTGGGAGGGTTCATAAACCCAACAAGAATGTTTTAAAAGATATATACCTTTCATTCTTCTATGGTGCTAAGATTGGCGTGCTCGGCCTTAACGGTGCCGGTAAAAGCACACTCCTCCGTATCGTCGCCGGTGTCGATCAAGATTACATCGGTCAGATAACCGCACAGAAAGACATCACTTTCGGTTATCTCCCTCAGGAACCAGAGCTGGATGCGACGAAAACAGTGAAAGAAATCGTCGAGGAAGGTGTTCAATCGACCGTTAATCTTCTCAAAGAATATGAAACCATCAGTGCAAAATTCTCTGAGCCAGATGCAGATTATGATGCACTGCTCGATAAACAAGCAAAGCTTCAAGAAAAAATAGATCATCTTGGCGCATGGGACATCGACAGTAAACTTGAACAAGCGATGGACGCACTTCGCTGTCCACCACCTGGAACGTCTGTATCAGTAATTTCCGGCGGCGAACGCCGCCGCGTTGCTTTGTGCCGTCTGCTTTTACAGGAACCTGACGTTCTACTGCTCGATGAACCAACTAATCACCTCGACGCTGAATCGGTTGCATGGCTTGAGCATCACCTCTCGCAATACAAAGGAACAGTAATTGCCGTAACACACGATAGATATTTCCTCGATAATGTTGCCGGATGGATTTTAGAGCTTGACCGCGGCGAAGGAATTCCCTTCCAGGGCAATTACACATCCTGGCTTGGACAAAAACAAGCACGACTTGCCGTTGAAGAGAAGCAAGAATCGAAACGACAGAAAGTTTTGCAGCGCGAGCTGGAGTGGATACGTTTAAATCCTAAAGGACGACATGCAAAAAGTAAGGCACGTATTACAGCATATGAACAAATGCTCGCCGAAGAAAACGAGAAAAGAATCGAAGAACTTGAAATTTACATTCCACCCGGTCCACGCCTTGGCGATGTAGTGATTCGAGCAGAAAATGTTGCAAAGTCGTACGGAGATATTATTCTTTATGAGAATCTCAACTTTAACTTACCAGCAGGCGGCATCATCGGGATTATTGGACCAAACGGTGCAGGCAAGACAACACTCTTCCGCATGATTATAGGTCAGGAGAAACCTGAATCTGGAACCATTACCGTAGGTGAAACAGTCAAGCTTGCGTATATCGATCAGAACCGTCCTCTTGATCCAAATAAAACAATCTGGCAAGAAATTTCAGGCGGCGAAGATTTAATAAAGTTAGGTAGCCGCGAAGTAAACTCACGTGCTTATGTCGCCCGATTTAATTTCAGCGGCACAGATCAGCAGAAACCGGTTGGCGTTCTATCCGGTGGTGAGCGTAACCGTGTTCATCTTGCCAAAATTTTAAGAGCCGGTGCAAATGTTCTTCTTCTCGACGAGCCGACAAACGATCTCGACGTTAACACACTCCGCGCACTTGAAGAAGCGCTGTCGAACTTCGCCGGCTGTGCAGTCATCATTACGCACGACCGTTGGTTCCTCGACCGCGTTGCTACACATATCCTTGCATTTGAAGGAGACAGCGAAGCGATTTGGTTTGACGGGAATTATTCTGAATTCGAAGAACACAGGAAAAAGCAGCTTGGCATTGAAGCCGAGAGACCACATCGGATTAAGTATAAAAAATTAATACGATAGTATTGTCTTTGATGTGGTAATAGAAGTCAATTATTCGAAAAGTCATCCGGACTTTAGAAGTTTGTCTTTTGATACTCCAACTTCTATATTCTAGCAATACTCAAAAATATCCAATTTTTATATCAAATAATATTATGGAATTACAAGGGACTACAATAGAAATTCGGAACGGTTCTATAACTTTTTCACCTGAAGATAAAACATATCCTTGGTGGAGATCTCGTTTGGACAGGGAGACCGATGGT
>Ga0315275_10004459_pt1 | contig 13091 bp, 11 predicted proteins | sample YL17G03_0_MG_FD_205557 | JGI IMG/M metagenome (GOLD analysis project Ga0315275, IMG submission 205557) | Sediment microbial communities from Yellowstone Lake, YNP, Wyoming, USA - YL17G03_0 | ecosystem: Environmental > Aquatic > Freshwater > Lake > Sediment | place: USA: Wyoming | collected... | reverse complement strand
CTACGTTTTAAGACATCGAAAGGAAACCCTTCGATATCCCGATGGGGGAAAGAGAGCCCTCGAAGGTCATCGGAAAATTATAATGGCCTTGAGATTGCGAGACCCGGAGCTTTGCGAACGAATCATGCGGGAACATATCCAGGAAGCCGAGAAGGATGCCTTACAATCTCTTTTCGGGAAAGCCTCATGAGAGGTGAATTGAGCAGAGGTCTCACTTGAAAAGAAGATAAATAGAAATCGCGATGACGAAGAGGGCAAAGAGTTTTTTTAAATAGACTCTACACTCCCTATCCCATCCAAAATATTACCCGTCACCCATAACAGAGCGGTAATAAAAACCGTAAAATCCAGATAAAATATCTTGACGAAGGTATATAATTTTGGATATAAATATTTATCATATGGTCTGATCTTCTAACCAATTTTAATATAGGTTCTTTTAATGACAATTACCCTGGATTTAAAGGTAAGTGAAGCATTGATCGAAGATGTCGGTAAAGGTTTGGCCCGCCTTGACCCTGAGGATATCAAGGGCATCAATGGCGTCCTTGGTGATCTGATTGAGATCAGTGGAGAAAAAAAGACCGTCGCTAGGGTTACGGGAACTTTTCCAGAATTCTACGGGAAAAAATTTATCCAAATTGATGGGATCACCCGTGGCAATGCCAAGGCCAATTTAGGGGAAGTGGTTCAAATCAAAAAGATTCCCCGCAAAACCGCTACGACCGTTCTTGTCAGCCCCCTCGATTTTACAAATGTTCTGCCCGAAGAAAGAGAGCTGGAGCAGTTTGCGAAAGTCCTCCAGGGCCTACCCGTGATGGCAGGGGATAAAATCAATGTCCCTTTTTTAGCAGGAAAAGAACGTTTTTTTCAGGTTGAAGCAACCTCCCCCACAGATGGGGTGATCATTAATCAAAAAACAAAATTCCTCTTAAAGAAACCAGATTTTTCTCTGGAGGCACCTTCGCACATCTCTTATGAAGATGTGGGAGGGCTTGAAAATGAATTAAGGCTTATTCGGGAGATGGTAGAGCTCCCCTTGCGTTATGCGGAGGCCTTCGAAAGACTGGGCATTGAGGCGCCAAAAGGAGTGCTCCTCTATGGTCCACCGGGAACAGGTAAAACACTTATCGCCCGCGCCATTGCAAGCGAGACCAAACTCCATTTTATCAGGATGAATGGACCAGAGATTATCCATAAATTTTATGGTGAAAGCGAGGCCCGCTTGCGGGAAATCTTTGAAGAGGCAACCCGCAATGCCCCCAGTATTATCTTTATCGATGAAATAGATGCGATCGCCCCAAAACGTGCGGAGGTTTTAGGAGATGTCGAAAAAAGGGTGGTCGCCCAACTCCTCGCCTTGATGGATGGCATGGTTTCTCGTGGACAGGTGATTGTTATTGGGGCCACCAATATTCCAGAAATGATAGACCCTGCTTTGAGAAGGCCGGGCCGGTTTGACCGCGAAATTGCCCTTCCCGTTCCTAATGTTGAGGGACGTCAGGTCATCCTCAGGATTCACAGCCGTCGTATGCCTCTTTCCCCTGACGTTGATTTGGACCGCCTTGCCCAAATTACCCACGCCTTTGTCGGAGCTGATTTAGAGGCTTTATGCAAAGAGGCAGGAATGGTGGCTTTAAGGAGATATCTTTCCTCTGAGGGGGAAAATCATCTCGATACTATTCTCGCCACCTCGGAACAGTTGCAGATTACAATGGAGGACTTTTTAACAGCCCTTCGCGAAATCGAACCTACAGCAACACGTGAATTTTATACCGAAAGGTCTACGGTGAAATGGCATCATATCGGCGGATTAAAAAAGATTAAAGAGACTCTCATTTCCATTGTGGATTGGCCTCGCAAATATCCAGAGTTTTTTACTGCAGGTAAGGTGCTTCCACCAAGGGGAATTCTTTTCTCCGGACCTTCGGGTACTGGGAAGACGCTTATGGCAAAAGCCCTGGCTGGTGAAACCGGTTTGAATTTCATCTCCATCAGTGGTCCCATCCTTTTTTCGAAATGGCTGGGAGAATCAGAAAAAGCTCTCCATCAGATTTTCAAAAAAGCCAAACAATCGGCACCTTGTATCCTATTTTTCGATGAAATCGAAGCCTTGGTGACCACCCGTGGCTATGGAAGTGATGGAGGGACTGTAGAACGCATGGCAAGTCAATTTTTTAATGAGCTGGATAACTTAAGTGATCTTTCACAGGTGATCGTCCTCGGAGCAACGAATCGTGAGGATTTACTCGATCCTGCTTTGATGCGTGCTGGACGGCTTGATTATGTTCTCAGATTTCCCATCCCTGATGAGGAAGAGCGGTTAGAAATATTTCATGTCCATACCAGAGAAAGACCTTTGGGGAGTGATGTGGACCTGATGGGGTTAGCCAAATCGACGGAAGGGATGGTGGGTTCTCAAATCGCATTGATTTGTAGAAGTGCAACCATGATGGCTATTGCTGAGTCAATTAATGGCCTAGAGAAAAGGCCGTCAACTAAACTTGCAATCGGTGCCACGCACTTTAAAGAGGCGATAAGAAGCGTGCAAGAAAAGGAGAAATTTTCTTCGTGCTAAAAGCGGTGATCAAAAAAAAGGCCTATGAGGATATCGTCAAACAAATCCGTAATCTTGTTGAAAGGGGAAAATTGAAGCGAGGTGACCAGCTTCCCACCGAAAGAGAATTATCTGAAACGTTTAAGGTATCCCGAGCCACTGTGAGGGAGGCCATATTTTCCCTGGAAACGATGAAACTTGTCGACAGGCGTCAGGGGGATGGGACTTATGTGATCGCTTCCAGTGGAGAAACCTTGGTGCAGCCATTGGCCGCAGCGCTTTTCCATGAGAAGGACGATCTGATCGATATTTTTTTTCTCAGAAAAATTATTGAGCCGGAAGTTGCCCAACTCGCTTCAGAAAATGCGACACCAGAAGAAATGAATGAGTTGGAGGAAATCCTCAGGGAACAGGAAGAAGAGGTCGTGGAAGGCAAGGACCCTATCCAAGCGGATTCTAAATTTCATCATCTTTTGGCCCGGATGGCGAGAAACAGGATTTTGGAGCGTCTTCTTCATGCCCTTCTGGATCTGCTTGGCAAAACTCGTGAAAAATACCTTCAAACCGAGGAAAGAAAACAAAAATCCCTTCAAGGCCATCGCGAGATCCTCACTGCCATCAAAAATGGCAACAGTATCGGTGCTCGGCAGGCGATGCGTCGTCACTTGGAAAACGTGGAGGACATATTGCTCAAGAAAAAAAGAAAGGGGGTGCATAAAAACCGTAGGGTGCAGGCGGAGGAAACTCTTTCCTGATATCGAATTATTAACTGATCAGTTTGATTGAACAACATTACGCTAAGGAGGTATGGGGTTATGGGTAAAGTGACCGAAATAACTGTTTGGACACGAGGGGTGGTCATGGACAAAGAGGCCCGTGACGTCGCCAATGCCTTTGGCCAGGCTGCCAAAATGGAGGGTAAGTTTGTCCAGGCTTTCGATAATTACGAAGACCTGCCCGACCGTGTGCTCGTTACGACTCGAAAGTATGTGAGAATCAGCGATGAAGAGATTGAGATGAAGTACCTCTATACCAATAACCATCCCGATGTGGTGGTGATCGTCGAACCCACGATCATCAAAGGCATCAATGTATTGAAGGGAATGCCTGATGGGGGCCTTCTGGTCATTAATACGAACCGTCCGATCGATTATATGGTCAAATTCATTCCCAATGTGGATGTCCTGGGTGCGATTGCGACAGTGGATGCCGACGGAATCTCTGGAATACGCACGGTCGACTTCTCGGGTTCGGAAGGAGGGGTGGACGCAGCAGGTCTGGGAGCGGGTATCGCTTCGCCCATCCTTGGGGCCATGGCTAAAGTGACCGGGATGGTGAAGAAGGAGAATCTCGCTAAGATTGTGAGTGATGTAGCGGCCCTGGACCGTGGGTATAGCGAAGTGAAGATTCAAAAGTTCCGTAAGCCTCGTGCCGAGTATTTTTGGGGAGGTTAATTCAGAGTGTGAAATTCGGAATGATGAATAGGGAATGAAACAAAAAAGAGAAAGAAAGGAGAAGGTTATGGCTATAAAGGTTCCTAAAGATAGGGAAGTCCCTTTTGGAGCGATCACTCCTGCTCCCGTCAGGCAGCAGGAACTCTTCATGACTTCAAACTGGCGGATTGTCCGTCCCGTGATTGACCGCGAAAAATGCACCCGCTGCTTCACCTGTTATATCGTCTGTCCAGATTCATGCTGGTCCTATAATGAAAAGGATGACCAGATGGAGTGGAACTGGAAGTTTTGCAAAGGCTGTCAGCTTTGTATCAATGAATGCCCTGCGGACGCCCTGACTGCTGTTCCGGAACTCGACTTTGAAGATGGGGTAGTTCGTCTGGAAAAACCTTTTTAAGAAGGAGGAAAGATTATGGCTCAAGAAAAGATGCTCAGCGGCTGCGCTGCAGCTGCCCAGGGAGCAAAATTTGCAGAAGTGGAAGTCATCTGTTCGTTTCCTATTCGTCCTTACACCGCGATCATGATGGAACTTGCCAGAATGGTTGCCAACGGAGAACTGGATGCGGAGTTTGTCCATGGTGAGGGAGAACATGCCCAAGTCTCAGTAGCTTTAGGGGCATCAGCGGCTGGTGCCCGTGCTTATACCGGAAGTTCGGGAGTTGGGGTCACCTATGCATTTGAGGTCTATAGCCCGGCAGCAGGAGGTCGTTATCCCCTGCAAATGGCCATTGCGGACCGGACCCTCGATCCCCCGGGTGATTTTGGCTCGGAGCACACGGATGCCATGTCCGCGAGGGATCAGGGTTGGCTCATGGGCTGGGCTGCAACCCCCCAGGAGGTGTTCGATAATACATTGATCAATTACCGCGTGGGAGAGGATCCCCGTGTGATGCTACCCCAGTTCGTATGTCAGGATGGTTACTTTCTCTCCCACATTGCGGATAAAGTCATTCTGCCGGACATTGCTCAGGTGAGGGAATTTTTGCCGCCCTACAAGGCTCCCCATCCTTTGAGCCCTCTCTGCCCGGTCTCGCACGGCCCGCAAATCCGGCCCGATCAGGGAGCACCGATGGATGCCCAGAGGGCGATGACCTTTCTCGAAGTCCCAAAGGTGATCGAAGAGGCCACAGACGATTTCAATCGTCTCTTCGGCCGTAACTATGATCCGTATCTCGAAAAATATAAGATGGAGGATGCAGAAATTGCATTCTTCATCCAGGGGGCCCATGCCAATACGTGTAAGGCGGCCATTCGCCACCTCCGAGATCAAGGAGTAAAGGCAGGAATGGTACGGCCTCGGTGGATCCGACCATGGCCTACAACTCAGATCGCTGAGGCCTTTTCGCAGGTGAAGGCGATAGGCACCGTAGAAAGCAGTACTTCTTATGGTGGCGCGACCCGGGGTGGAAATCTGATCCATGAACTCCGGGCCACTCTCTATGATATGGGAAATAGACCCTTGACCACATCCTTCATGGCCGGGCTAGGCGGAGATGTTGTTTTGCTCGAAGATTTCTATTATATGGCCAAGATCCTCATGCAGATGGTGAAAGAGAAAAAGACCCATCAGCTCGTCTACTGGGTGGGTTTTGAAGAAGAATAGATCCATTTGAATAACTTAAGGAGGTGCTCAATGATGCAAGCATTCGATTATAAGAAGCAGATCCTGGAACCGATCAAGTCTCTCCGAGGTGCACCGAGAGAGGAGATGTATGTGCCAGGCCACCGGACCTGTGCGGGTTGTGGTCCGGCACTAAATTACCGTCTTGTCGCAAAGGCTGCTGGCAAGGATACGATCTTTATTGGGCCAACCGGTTGTATGTACGTGGCCAATTCGAGTTATCTTTGTACTCCCTATGCAGTCTCCTGGATCCATGCCCAAATCACCAATGGCGGGGCTGTGGCATCGGGGATTGAGGCTGCCTATAAGACGCTGGCCCGTAGGGGTAAATATGATGGACCTTTTCCAAATGTCATCGTAATGGCAGGGGATGGCGGGTCAGTGGATATCGGCCTTCAGGCGATGTCAGGATTGATGTATCGGGGTCACGATGTCCTCTTCATCTGTTACGACAACGAATCATATGCCAATACAGGCATTCAGACTTCGCCGACCACCCCTTACGGAGCGAATACGACATTCACCCCTCCGGGCAAAGTCATTCCAGAAGGAAAAACCCTTTTCCCAAAAGATCCTCCGCAATTGGTAATTGGAGGACATCCGGCTGTAAAATATGTAGCGACGACCTGTATTTCTTATCCACTTGATTTGATGAACAAGGTGCGTAAGGCCCTTAATGTTGACGGTCCCACATTTCTCCACATGCTTTCGCCCTGCCCAAAGGGGTGGAAGTTTGACGAGAAGTTGACCTTAGAGATGGGACGTTTGGCCATTGAAACAGGAATGTGGACTCTTTATGAGTGGGAAAATGGCGAATACAAATACTCCCGTATTCCAAAGAAGTATAAACCAGTAAGCGAATATATGAAGTATCAAGGACGTTTCACCCACTTGAAAGAAGAACATATCGCCAAGATGCAGGCTTTTGTGGATGAAAAGATTCAAAGGATTAAGGCCATTGCTGTTGAGGCTCCTATCCCCACACCTAAAGCAAAAGCCAAAACGAAATCCAAATAATGGTAAAAAAGAGGTAAGAATCAAATCAAAATAATTTCATAATCCGAGGGAGGAGGTAAAAAATGAAAAAAGTGTCCTTGAGAATGATGGAGGTAGTTGTTTGTTCTTTGGTGATGCTTTTCATCACAATTGGAATGGCAAATGCCTGGCAGCCCAACAAGCCCGTTGAGTTTGTCGTCCCTGCCGGATCGGGAGGTGGCGCCGACCAGATGGCGCGATTTATCTCCCCGCTCATCTCGAAGTACAAACTTTGTCCAACACCTTGGATTGTGATTAATAAGTCGGGTGGTGCAGGTGCGGAAGGTTTTATGTATGTCAAAGGGAAACAAAGGGATCCCCATATGGTGATCATCACCCTGTCCAATCTCTTTACAACTCCTCTGGCGACAGGCGTTCCTTTCAGTTGGAAGGATCTTACACCAATCGCCCGCCTTGCCCTTGACTATTTTGTCCTCTGGGTCAATGCCGAAGCTCCTTATAAGACAGCTAAGGAATACCTCGATGCCGTCAAAAAGGAACCGGGGAAATTCATGATGGGCGGTACAGGAACAGCTCAGGAAGACCAGATCATCACGATCATGATGGAACAGGCTTTTGGCCTAAAATTTACCTATGTCCCATTTAAGGGGGGTGGAGATGTGGCGGTTCAGCTCGTAGGCAAACACGTCAATTCAACGGTCAATAATCCTGCAGAAGCAGTAAGCCATTGGAAAGCGGGGAGGCTGAGACCTCTGGCAACGGTTGACCACGAGCGAATTGCCCTTCCTGATTGGGATAAGATTCCTACCATGAAGGAGGCGACAGGGGGCGATATGAGCTATTTGATGCTTCGTGGTATCTTTGCAGCCCCTGGCATCACAAAGGAGCAGCAGAATTTCTATGTTGACTGTTTAAAGAAAGCGACGGAAACACCAGAGTGGAAAAAATACATCTCCGATATGGGTCTTATGGCGTCTTTCCTTGCGGGCCCTGATTATGCCAAATGGGTCGGAGAGCAGGAAGTCATTCATAAAGATCTCATGACTAAAGGAGGATTGATCAAGTAATAAGGAAGAAAAGGCTTGATGGGACGAACCGAGATGGACTTATCACTTCTCCCATCAGGCTTTTATTTGATGAAGGTGCCGTAAAGGAGGAAAGATGCGAAAGGCCGACATTATCGTGGCGTTAGGTTTAATGGTGGTTGGGCTTCTGGCGCTTGGAGATGCCGTGAGACTAGGTTTTGGATGGGGAATGAGTGGTCCCGAGGCTGGTTTTTTCCCTTTCTATATGGGTTTGGGGATCGTCCTATGCACCTTCTTTATCGTACTGAGGGCCATAAAAATTTACAAGAAAGAAGGATCTGGAAAACCCCTGATCCCGGAAGGAGGTACCACTCCGATTCTCTGGGTACTGCTTCCTGCCATCGGGGTGGTTCTATTGACAGAACTGCTCGGGCTTCATTTGGCCACTGTCCTCTATCTTGCATTCTATATGGGAGTTGTGGGAAGGATACATTGGGGCAAAGTGATCCTCTTGAGCCTTTTGGTCCCTCTTGTCATCTATATCTTATTTGACAAAATATTTTTAATCCCCCTGCCTGAGGGTGTGTGGGGGAAAAATATTATGGCTCTTATACCCTTTTAATCCCGACAGAGCTTCGCCATGGTCGGGATGTCCCCCCACATAAGCCTAAGACCAAATACCATGGGTTTCCCTGTGGGGCCCCATCTGCTAAACCGGAAGGAGGAACGACATTGGATATTCTTTCTAATTGGATGATGGGTTTGAGCGTTGCCTTGCAACCCTATAATCTTATGATCGCTGTAGTCGGTCTCATTTTAGGAATCATCGTGGGGGTACTGCCGGGTCTGGGTGGAGCAAATGGAGTTGCTATCCTGATCCCTATTACCTTTGCCATGAGTCCTACGTCGGCTGTGATTTTGCTGGCATGTATCTACTGGGGGGCGCTTTATGGTGGTGGCATCTGTTCCATCCTGTTTAATATTCCTGGCGAACCCTGGGCTGTAGCGGTTACTTTTGACGGATACCCTATGGCCAAGAGCGGACGGGCAGGAAAGGCCCTGGTCTTGTCTTTCTTATCGCATGGTGTTGGGGCAATTATAGGCGTCGTTTTGCTTACCTTCTTTGCTCCGATCATTGCGGAATTTGCCTTAAGGTTTGGACCTCCTGAAACCGCTGCTGTGATGGTGCTCACATTTAGCGCCATGACGCGATTGGGCGGGAAATCGGCTTTGAAGTCCCTGGTCGCCATTTTCCTCGGATTCATTCTGGCGGCTGTGGGGATGGACATCGTGAGTGGAAAACTCCGTATGACCTTTGGCACTGTGCCTCTGATGGGAGGGTTTCACTTCATTGTTGCTGTCATCGGGCTATTTGGTATTGGAGAAATTTTTCTCACCGTGGAAGAAGGCCTCAAGATGGAGGGGGTCAAGGCCAAGGTGACCCTGCAAGACATCTGGGATGCTTTGAGGGATCTCTTACGATTCCGAAAGATACTCTTAATGGGTTCCCTGATTGGATGCTGGCTGGGCATCCAGCCAGGAGGCGCAACGCCTGCCTCTTTTATGGCCTATGGTTTTGCCAAGAGTTCAGCAGCCGATAAGGACCAATATGGGAAAGGAGCTTCGTCTGGGATCATTGCGCCGGAGGCAGCGGGTCACGGTGCTGGAACTGCAGCCACACTCCCCATGATCACTCTCGGGATTCCGGGTTCCCCAACCATGGCCGTCATCATGGGTGGACTGATGATCATGGGTCTTCAACCTGGGCCAATGCTTTTCAAAGAACACGCTGATTTCGTCTGGGGGTTTATTGGCAGCATCTGGGTAGCTAATTTCTTAGGCCTGATCCTTGTGATGGCTTTTGCTCCAGCCTTTGCAGCCATCTTGAGAATCAGGTTTAGCATCTTGATGCCTATCATCATCTACGTCTGTGCCATTGGCGCTTTTGCAGTTAACAACAGGATGATCGATATTTACTACATGATCATCTTTGGAATCGTCGGGTATCTTTTTAAGAAACTCGACTACCCCATGGCTCCGATGGTGCTGGCCTTGGTTCTGGGGAATATGGCCGAGTCAGCCGCCAGGCAAGCCCTCATAATGGGTCACGGCAATCCGTTGATCTTCTTCAGGCCTCCGATTGCACTCCCTTTAATGTTGCTGGCGCTCTTCCTCTTCTTCTCGCCGACCATCTTCAAGTGGAGAAAGAAGTTATATGCTAAGAAGGAAGTTAAAAGTTAAATTTACAGGAACATCATCATGAAATTCTTGATTACGGGTGGAGCTGGCTCAGTAGGTAAGCCACTCGCCCTCTCTCTTTTAGAGAAGGGACATTCCGTAAGGGTTTTGGATAAAAAGGTTGATGGATTTCAGTCTTTAGGACATAAAAATTTAGAATTTATAAAAGGAGGGATTGAAGATCTATCTGTAATAAAAGAAGCGGTCAAAGGCATAGATGTCATTGTTCACCTGGCTTGGTCTTTTTCTGACGACCCGATAGAGCTTTTAGGAAGCGACCTCAAGGGGCATGTCTTATTGCTTGACGTGGCAGCAGCCGAGAAAATCTCCCATTTCTTTTACACAAGCACTGCAGTCGTCTATGGCAAACCCATCAAATCCTCTATTACTGAAGAAGATCCATGTTTGGTGGAAAAAGCAAGAAAACCTTTTTATGGAATTGCCAAACTAATGGCAGAAAAACTTTCGTTGGTTTACTTCAAAACGAAAGGACTGCCTGTGACGATTTTCCGATTCTGGTGGTCCTATGGGGAAGACATTGGCGGGAGACACCTCCGTGACCTGATTAAACTTGCCCAGGCAGGGGATCCCTTGATGGTTCCTGAAGGGGCTGGTGGAAGCTTTCTCCATCTCGATGACCTGACGAATGCCATACTGCTTGCCATACAAAAGCAAAAGACCTTTGGGGAAATATTTAACCTCTCTACCCTTTTTCTTAGCTGGGAAGAGGTTGCCTGGATCATCATTGAGGTGACCAATTCCTCCTCTCCACTTGAAGTGATCCCTGCAGGTGAGTGGAAAGGACCATCATTTTTAGCCGATATCTGGGAATTAAGTATAGAAAAAGCTGAACAATTTTTTACTTACCGATCTACGCTTTCCTACCTAACAGCCAAGCAAAGGTTAAAAGAGGCCATCGCCAAGTGTTATAAAGATATGAAATGAAAATCCCCTCCGATTCTGTTGTTGTCCCAAATTTAATAATGCTCTTGTGGCAATGTTAAAATATCTTCCTATAAAGGAAGAAAAAACGATAGGGAAAGGCATGGTCAGAATTGAAAAATGATGGATTCCTTATCTCGCAAGCACATAAATTAAGATGAGGATGACGAAGAGGGTAAACAATTTTCTTAGATGGGAGGGGTGCGTTTTGAAAGAAACATAGGCACCCACTCTGGCTAATAAGATAGACCCTATCGCAAGAGCCGCTCCACGCTGAAAATCAATGAAACCCACACACCATGCTGGAAGCCCAGACCGACCGATCCCATTCAAAATATAACCCGTTATTGAGGAAAAAGCTGTAATCACAATGGCAGCACTCGATGTCCCGATCGCCAGTTTCAAGGGCATCTTTAAAAAGTTATACATCATGGGTATGGTGAAAACCCCTCCACCTATGCCGGCCAAAGCCGAAACAATGCCCACGGTAAACCCCACCCCGACCAGACCAAGCGTACTCGGATTTGATGATAACTCAAGTTTCTTCTGAGCCTGTGCCTCGCTTTCGGTCAACATTCTTATGGCTACCGCGATGACGATGAGAGCGAAAGCAATTCGCAAATGTCTCCCACTTAATGCAGCGGCTAATCGGGTGGTCGCAAAAGCCGTTAGGGCACTCGAAAATCCAATCACGAAGACTGAGCGCCAATGAATGCTCTCTTGCTTCCTATGCTGGTAAGCACTGAAGATTGAGGCAAAGATGATGATAAAGAGGCTGGTGCCAATGGCGAGATGAGTCAACACAGAGGGAGAAACACCCGCATGCTCATAACTAATTATTAAAATAGGCACAATCAGGAATCCGCCACCCACACCGAACAGACCGGCGAGGAACCCGACGATGCATCCCACTCCAATAAAGAGTAGAAAGTCGATCAGAGTCATCTCATTAACCAAAATCGCAGAGCGCAAAGAGCAAAGCGCATAGCGAAAAGCGTTTTGTATCTCAGGGCTTCAACCTTGACTCCTCAGACCTAAAGGGCTGAGTTACGCGCTATGCCCTATGCGCTCTGCGCTATGCTATTCGTATCTCAGGGCTTCAATCGGGTTGAGCATGGAAGCTTTACGGGCCGGGTAGAATCCAAAAAATACGCCTACCGATCCAGAAAAGAGAAAAGCCAAAAGGATGGCATTAATTGAAAAGAGGGTTGGCCATTGGGTAAACGTAGCGAGGACAAGAGTTCCCGCAATCCCAATCCCGATTCCCACTATTCCACCAATCAGACTAAGAACTAAAGATTCGATGAGGAATTGAAGGAGTATATCCCGTCCTTTTGCACCCACAGCGATTCGAATACCAATCTCCCTGGTCCTTTCGGTGACAGAAACGAGCATAATATTCATAATCCCAATCCCCCCAACAATGAGGGAGATGGAGGCAATGGCACCTAAGAGGAGAGACATGACCCCGGCCGATTGCTCAGCACTTGACATGACCTCAGTGAGGTTTCTCACTGAAAAATCATTCTCCTGGTTTTGTTGAAGGCGATGTCTCTGTCGCAGGAGTGCTGTGATTTGATTCTCCACTTCCTTCATGACTTCCGGTTCCCTTGCCTGGACGGCAATAGACCTCACCATCCCTGGAAATTGCATTCCGAAGAGTCTTTTTTGAGCAGTGGTAAGTGGAACGAAGATCATGTCATCCTGATCCTGTCCCCATGTCGATTGACCTTTGGGCGCAAGCACCCCGATCACTGTAAAAGGAACCTTCTTGATACGAACGACCTGGCCAATCGGATCAATGCCTCCGAAAAGGTTATCCGCCACCGTCTTTCCTAAAAGACAGACCTTTGTCGCTCCATCTATGTCCTGTTGTGTGAATGGGCGACCCGAAACGAGAGGCCAATCCCTGATTTCCAGAAGCTCAGGGGTTGTCCCATAGATGACGGTTGACCAGTTCTGATTTCCAAAGACCACCTGTGCGATCCCAGTAAGGTTGGGAGCTACATACTTGACCGATGGAATTTCTGTTTGAATCGCTTTAGCATCCTCCGCGGTCAGGGTTGGTACGGTCCCACTCCCATATCGAATTCCACCACTGGTTGAACTTCCTGATAAGACGATAATCAGGTTCGATCCCATGCTGGCAATCTGTTCGGCTATTCTTGCTTTTGCCCCAGACCCAACCGCAATCATCGCAATCACCGCACTCACGCCGATGATGATCCCCAGCATTGTCAGGGCTGAACGCATTTTAT
>Ga0315275_10004458_pt1 | contig 13092 bp, 9 predicted proteins | sample YL17G03_0_MG_FD_205557 | JGI IMG/M metagenome (GOLD analysis project Ga0315275, IMG submission 205557) | Sediment microbial communities from Yellowstone Lake, YNP, Wyoming, USA - YL17G03_0 | ecosystem: Environmental > Aquatic > Freshwater > Lake > Sediment | place: USA: Wyoming | collected... | reverse complement strand
CGTCGACATTGAGCACGATAGCCCCGCCGCGCGCGCGGCGCACGCCGGCTGAAAGCCGCCAGCCCCGATCCCAGCGCGACCCGTGCACGTCGCTGACCGCCTCTGTCGCGGTGCCGTTCAGCAGGCGGTCCGCGAGCGCGCCGATGCCCGCTCCGCCGCCTGATCCGGGCCCGACACCAGCGCCCGCACCTTGTCCCGGGCCGCCTCGGCCGCCGCCCGACCCGGGCCCGAAACCGGCGCCCGCGCCTTGCCCCTGGCCGCCTCGGCCGCTGTTGGGGCCGAGGCCCGCACCGCCGCCTGGTCCCGGTCCGAAGCCCCGGCCCGCTCCTGGGGGCGGACCGCCTATCCCGCTGCTCAGCTCACGCTGGCCAGATGCCGAAAACACCGTGATGCGGAAGAGACGGTTCGTACGCGCGACCTCGTCGAGGAACGCCTGGGACAGGCCGCCCCGGACGTCAAGGGCATTCAGCAGCCTCGCGTTGTCGAGCAATCGCGCGGTGAGCGTCGCCTGGGTCTGCGCGCTCGCGGCCTCACCGGCGCTGGCGGCTGCAGCCACCGCCTGCCGGAGCGATGCCGCCTGATCCACGAGCAGCGTCAGCAGTTCGCCTCGCGTGCTCGTGTAGTCGAACCAGCCGACCAGCAATAAACCGGCGGAGAGGATCAGGCTCGCAATCGTGATGCGAACGGAGGCGCGGTGTCCTGCACGCATGATGGGCGGCCACACTATATCCCACCAGCCCGCCTCGGGTGGACTGTGGCATTCGGACGTGGTGTCGATATAATCAAGGGCAGGGAGTTTCCTGCAGAACAGGAAGGCGCGAGATATACATGTCGGATAGCGGCGAAGGATTGGTCGACGCCAGCTCGCGGTTGGCGGAGAGAATGGAAGAGGTCGAGGAAGAACGCCGTCAGGCGAAGAACGCCGGTCCTCGTGTCGATCCCGAAAAGATGCGGGTGCTGGAATCGCTCCGTCTCGCGAAAGCCGACATACGGCGCCAGTTGGCCGTCATCTCGCACGAGGTTCGACGTCAGCAGCTGACCAACGCGCTGGCGGAGATCGAACGCCGTCTCGCGGACCTCGAGCAGACGGCCTAGGCCCCGACGGTGCCCGCCCGCGATCTGCCCGGAACCGTTCGCGAGTACCACGATCAGACCAAGCACCATTTCAGCCGGTTCGCCCGGTCGCTCGGATATCTCGACTGGGCGACCCAGCCCGAGCCGTTTCGCACCTTCGACGGCGCAGCCCGGATCGACCTGATTGAACCGCTGCGGGCGGCGGTCGCCGCCCGCGGCTCCTTCACGGGGCGTGCGTGGGCGGGGATCTCCTACGACGACTTGTTCGTGCCGGCGGTCTCTCCGCGTGTGGCCCCCGGGCTGCCGGCGGTGTCGGTGTTCCTGCGTTACAGCCTGGGTCTGTCGGCATGGAAGCAGGCGGGCGCATCGCGATGGGCGCTCCGCGTGAACCCGTCGAGCGGAAATCTCCATCCCACCGAAATCTACGCCGTGTGTGGGCCTGACGTCGCGGGCGAGTATCCCGGCGTTTTCCACTATGCGCCAGACGCTCACGGGCTCGACGAGCGCTGTGCCTTCGCGCCGGCCGCGTGGGACGCCGCCGTCGCCCACCTGCCGCCCGGGACGTTCCTTGCGGCGTTGACATCGATTCACTGGCGGGAAGCGTGGAAGTACGGCGAGCGGGCGTTCCGCTACTGCCAGCACGACATCGGCCACGCGGTGGCGGCGATGCGGATGGCGGCAGCCCTGATCGGCTGGGAGTTCTCGCTGGTGCCTGGCTGGCCGTCCGAATCGCTGGCCGCGCTGCTGGGCGTCGATCGGAGCGACGACTTCGCCGGGGCAGAGCCGGAGGAGCCCGCCTGCCTCGCCATCGTGTCGCCACCGCGGGGTCCGATGAACCCCGGTCCCGGCGGCCGGTGGGCTCACGTGGATCCCCGGCTGGCCGAGGATGCCCGCGCGGGCCTGTGGACCGGACGCGCGAGCCGACTCAGTGCGGACCGCGTGCAGTGGGACGTGATCGATGCGGCTGCGGAGGCCAGTCGCCAGACGTCGTCGTCCGTCCGCGCCGGGTCGGCCGGCCTCAGGCGGGCGCGGGCATGTGGCACGAGGTCCGGCGCGTCCCCGCTCGCCTCGGCCGTCCTGCTCGGGCGGCGCAGCGCCGTGGCCCTGGACGGCCGATCATCCATCGACCTGGATCGATTCGTCTTCATGCTGCGGCGGCTCCTGCCCGGAGTCTGCCCGCCCTTCGATGCCCTTTGGTGGGAGCCGCGCCTGCACCTCGTGCTGTTCGTGCACCGCGTGACGGGCCTCGAGCCGGGCATCTACGTGCTGGCGCGCACGGATGACGCCGGCGCCACCCTCCAGCACGCGCTCCATGCCGACTTCGCCTGGATACGCCCGGCCGGCGTTCCAGACGATCTGCCGCTGTTCCTGCTTGCACACCTGGATGCCCGCCAGATCGCGCGGCAGTTGAGCTGCGCGCAGCACATCGCGGCCGACGGGTTCTTCAGCCTCGGGATGCTCGCCGAGTTCGACGGCGCACTCGCCGCCGGCGGGCCATCGGCGTATCGTCAGCTCTTCTGGGAGGCCGGCGCGATCGGGCAGGTGCTGTACCTCGAGGCCGAGGCTGCCGGCGCCCGCGGCACGGGCATCGGATGCTTCTTCGACGACGGCGTCCACGAACTGCTGGGCATCACCGATCATCGCCTGCAGAGCCTCTACCATTTCACCGTCGGCATTCCCGTCGACGACTCCCGCCTGACCACCCATCCCGGCTACGCCTGGGAATAACAGAAAAGGGGCCAGGCCCCTTTTTCCCTCGCGCCTGGCAGTCCCAGAAAAGGGGCCAGGCCCCTTTTCTCTCTTTTCTGCATTAAGCTGGATTTCATGGCACTCGAACAGGCACACATTCTCCAGGCGTTGACCGCCGTCAAGGATCCCGATCTGCGCAAGGACATCGTCAAGCTCGGCTTCGTGAAGGATGTCGTCATCGATGGCGGGCACGTGTCGTTCACCGTTGAGCTGACAACGCCCGCGTGTCCGGTGAAAGAGCAGATGAAGGAACAGGCCCGGGCTGCGGTCATGCAGCTGGCGGGCGTGACGGACGTCACCGTGACGATGACCGCCCAGGTCCGGGCCGCAGTGTCACCCGATCTGAACAAGGCCCCCATTCCCGGCGTGAAGAACGTCATCGCGGTCGGCGCCGGCAAGGGTGGCGTCGGCAAGACCACCGTCGCCGTCAACCTCGCCCTCGCCCTCGCCAGGACCGGCGCCCGCGTCGGCATCATCGACGCGGACATCTACGGCCCAAACGTCCCCATCATGCTCGGACTCAAAGGTCAACTCGGCACCGACGGCGAGAAGATCGTGCCGCCCGAGAAGTACGGCCTGCAGGTCATCTCGATGGGTTTCCTGACATCGGACGACGCGCCGGTCATCTGGCGCGGACCGATGCTGCACGGCGTGATCCGGCAGTTCTTCATGGACGTGCGCTGGGACAACCTCGACTACCTGGTGGTGGACCTGCCGCCCGGCACGGGCGACGTGGCGCTCAGCCTGAGCCAGACGGCCTACGTCGCGGGCGCTATTGTCGTGACGACGCCACAACAGGTGGCCCTCTCGGACAGCCGACGCGCAGTGGCGATGTATCAGAAGCTCAACATCCCGGTGCTTGGGCTCATCGAGAACATGAGCTACTTCGCGTGTCCATCCTGCCGGCACGAGAGCGACATCTTCGGCCGCGGCGGCGGCATGCGCCTCGCCGACGAGATGGGCATCCCGTTCCTGGGCAGCATCCCGATTTCGGAGCCGCTTCGCATGGGAGGCGACACCGGCGTGCCGATCATGTTGAGCGACCCGACGTCCCCGGCGGCAGAGGCGTTCGTGGCCGCCGCGGAGCGCACGGCGGCACAGGTGTCGATCCAGAGCTTCCGGACGCCGTTCATTCCGCTGAAACCGGTCAATTGAAGGCGCCGGGTTTGAAGACCCTCCATTCGTTGGTGGAGGCCGGGGTCTTTGGGAATGGAGCACGTGGGCTTCAGCCCGCGTGCCCGGGGCGAGCACACCCATCACACATGAGCCCCGGAGTTCGCGGTCGCCCGTCGGCGGCGCCCGGCGTTGACACGGGTAGTGCGCTCGGGTACCGTTCGCGCGGAGGCACGGTTGGGCGGGAATCCGGCTGATTCGGCGGGCATCGACGATACCAGTCAGCCTGCGCACAGGCTGTCGGAGGTCCTTGCGCTCTACCCGTCCGTTCGCGAGGACCACCTGCGGACGCTGCAGAAATGCGGCCTGGTACGGCCGCCCGCGGTGATCGAGGGCGAGCGCTACGTTCGATTCTCGGACGTGATCGTGATCCGCCAAGTCCACGGCGACCTGCTGCGCGGCGCTCTCTTCAAATCCGTTCTGCGATCGTTTCCGGCCTCGCGCAGCGGGCAGCTCGCCTTGGACTTCCGCGTGGACACCCAGCCGGCCAAGGTGATTTCCCTGCGCCGGCCATCCTCGTCAACGCCGGATCGAAGCCAGTCTGCCGGCGCCGTCCGGCCAGGCGGCGAGGTCGCGCCCGGCGACCCCGCCCTGGCGGAACAGTACTTCGCACTTGGGTCCTCGCTGGACGACGGGTCGTCCGAGAAGCAGGAGCGCGCCGCCTCCGCGTACCGCCGCGCGCTGGAAATCGACCCGCGCCTGGTGCCCGCCCTCATCAATCTCGCCAATATCCACCACTCACGCGAGCACCTCATCGAAGCGCTGGCCCTCTACGAACGCGCCGTCGCGCTCGAGCCGGACGTGTTCGAGGGCCACTTCAACCTCGGCAACATCCACCACGATCTCGGCCACTACGCGGAAGCCGAGAGGTACTATCTCCACGCGCTGGCGGTCAACCCGCGATACGCGGACGCACACCTGTACCTGGCCGTCGCGCTCGAAAAGGACGGCCGTTCCGAAGATGCGCGCCCGCACTGGCGGGCGTACCACACCATGGCGCCAGCCGGCGAGTGGGCCGAACTGGCCCGCGAGTTCAGCGAATAGCCTCGCGAATGCCGTAGCGTCTTTCCGGTGGAACCTCGACGAAGCTCGAAGAGCGAAGTCGGGGCGGAGGCGGTCAGCCCGCGTGCCCGGGGCGAGCACACCTGTCACACGTGAGCTCCGGGGTCAGTAGTAGGATCGGTCGTCCGCCGTGGGGGCCGGGGGACGCTTGCGAGGGTTGCGCCGGACCTTGTAGAACCCGCAGTCCGGGCACCAGGCTTCGGCGTCGAAACCGGCGGTGCCTGCCATCGGCTGGACATCGCGGTGGGTGCAGTGGTCGGGCACGGCGTCTTCGGCGATTTTTCGCCAGCGGCAGCTCTGGAATCGCTGGGTGGCAGGAGCCAACGCAGGAATGTCGACGGGACCGGGAGTTGGCGCTTCTGGCTCTGGTCCTGGCGCGGAGTTTCCGCCAGACTCGTAATCGTAACCGGACATATCAAAGATTGTGCCACATGGGCGTCGACACCGCAACCTCCGGAGTGTCCGGGCCGGTTCAGAGTCCCTTCACGGCGGTTTCCACGGCCTTGGCTTGGGCGGCGTAGTCATCCCCGGAGAAGACAATTGGCGCGCCGATTCGCACACTGACATGGCCGCGGCGTGCCATGCGCCACGTCGCATGCAGGACCCGATCCACACCGTCGAGCCGGACTGGCACTACGGGCAGGCTCAGTCGGCTCCCGATCATCCCGATTCCAGGCCGGAAGGGTTTAAGGCTTCCCGTTTCGCCACGCTCGCCCTCCGGGAAGATCAGTACAGACAAACCGGCCGAGGTCAGATTCCCGATGTAGCGCAGCGTGTCTCGGGCGCCGGCCTCACGCTGTGGCAGGGGGAACGCGTTGAACGCAAGAGCGGCGAGGTAGTAGAGGAGGCTGGTGGTCCAGCGCTCGCGCCGACCGTACTGGGACGGAAAGAAGTGCGCCTTGAAGAACTCCTTGGCCATCGCCGGCGCCACGCGCCGACGGATGTCTGACGGCAACGCCGTGAGGATGACCGGCGTGTCCATGTGGCTCTGGTGGTTGGACGCGAAAACCACCGGGCCCTGCAACCCGTCGAGGTGCTCCAGTCCATACACCGTGATGCGCGCGAAGAACCGAGTCAGCGGAAGCACCAGCACGGCCTGGAGCAGCCACCGGATAGCCCGTGCGGGCCACCGGCGATTCCAGGTCGGGAACGCGATCACCTCGTGCGATTCAACGCCCTGCGCCTCCGGGCCCTTTTCAACGAGAGCCCGAAGGTCGCCGATGGTCTTCGCCGACGAAAACGCGCTTTCGTCCACGGTGGTCTGCAGGCGCTGCTCGATCGCGACCATCAACTCGACGCGATCGAGGGAACTGAGCCCGAGTTCCTCGAGGCTCGTCGCTGCCGAGACGCGCCGCCCGTGGGACAGGCGTCCGAGCAGCGCCTCGAGCGCGTCCTCCTCGCGCGCCACCGCGGCCGATCCCGATTCGCCATTCGCCCAGCGCCTGATCTCGACCCGCTTGAGCTTGCCGGTGCCGTCGGTGCGAGGCAGGTGTTCGCCAGGCCACCTCGACGCCGTCCGCACGCGCTGGTGGTCGGCCAGCCGCGCGTTGGCCTGGCGCGTGACGTCATCGATGTCCACACCGGGGTCGGTCACCAGGACGGCATGGACGCGCTCGGCTGATCCCTCGCTCAATCCGACCACAGCCGAGGCGCGCACGCCCGGGGTGGAGTTCAGCACGCGCTCCACGTCATCCGGAAACACGTTCAGGCCGTCGGGGAGGACGATCACTTCCTTCTTGCGGCCCCGCACATAGAGCCGCCCCGACTCGTCCAACTCGCCGATATCGCCCGTGCGCAGCCAGCCATTTTCAAACGCGGCCGCGGTCGCCTCAGGCGCGTTGAAGTAGCCCTGCGTCACGTTGTCGCCGCGCACGAGGATCTCCCCGTCGGGAGCGACCTTCACGGCGAGGCCGTGAATCGGCTTGCCGACCGACCCTCGTTTCATCGCAAATGGGTGATTCAGGGTGACGACCGGAGCGGTTTCGGTGAGGCCGTAGCCCTGGATGACGGCGAACCCGAGGCGCGACCACCAGGCCTCGAGTTCGGCATCGAGCGGAGCGGCCCCGACGACGAAGCTCCAGAACTTCAGGCCGAAGATTCGATGCGCGTCGCGATGCACCCACCATCGGCGGGCCCAATGGGTTGCCGGGTCTGCCGGATTCATGGTGGACGGTGCCGCATGCCGAACGTGATCGCGGAGCACGTCGATCATCTTCGGCACTGACACGAGCACCGACACGCGGCGCTCGCGAATCTGGCGGACGATGTCGCGCGGGCTCAGGCTGCGCATGAAGATCGTGGTGCCCGGGAGCATCGGCGGGATGAAGGTGGCCATGGCCTGGCCGAACATGTGGCTCAGCGGAAGGAGATTCAGGAAGCGCAATGGGAAGAACGGCTTTCCGTACTTCCGGTACTTGTGTACTTCCTGCTCGATTGGCACGGTGTTGGCCAGGATGTTGCGGTGGGTGAGCACGACCCCCTTGGGCTCCGCCGTGGCGCCGGACGTGAAGATGATCTCCGCCGTGTCGGTGGCTGCCACCCTCGCCACCGGCACCGCGCGATCGTCATGCCAGTCGAGGCCGGCCAGGCGCCAGAACTGTGCGCCATCCAGCCCGTCGGTCTGGGCACGCGCCAACGCCGGGTCGGCGGGCACATCATCCCCGACCAGGATGATCCTGGCATCCACAATGCCGCGGATCCGGCGCACGAAGTCGAGGGAACTGCGGTAGTCGATGGGCACGGCGATGACGCCGGAGATGAGGGCGCCCCAGAGGGCGACGACCCATTCCGGGCGGTTCTCGCCCCAGATGACAATGCGATCACCCTGGTGGACGCCGGCGGCGGCGAGGCGTGCCGCCAGGGCCCCCGCTGCCCGGCCGACGGCCTCGTACGACCGCGACTCGGTCCGGAACCCGTCGTCGTAGACCAGGAACTCGCCGCGCGTGGCGGTCAGATCCGCGAAGACATCGAGCAGCGTGTCACGGGCCATGGGTTGCCACGATTATCTCGTCATACCGAGTCCGGGGCGCACAGGCCAGGTCAGCCTCCAAGTCGCCGTCGCGCATCTGCGGCTATTCCCTGCGGGCGATCTCGTCGCGAGCCGCGGCCAGCGCTCCCTCAAGGTCGGTGATTGCGCCGTCCAACTGGCGTTCGTAGACTGCCTTCAGGATGCGACCGATCCCCGGCCCCGGCTCGAGGCCCAGGGCCAGCAGGTGCCGTCCCATCAGTAGCGGGGCAGGCGGGTGGTGTTCCACGCCCAGCGCCCTGGCGCGCTCCAGGAACCAGTCCATCGCCGAGCAGTCGAACTCCCCGGTGCGGCCCCGGCAGTCGGCCCGCGCGAAACGCGCCAGCAGTTCGAGGTCGACTTTCTGTGCAAGCCGCCGGAAGGCGCCATCGCTGACCGGAGACAGGGACTTGTGCCACATGCCCGGCGCCAGATGATAGGCGACCAGGCCCACCACGTGATGGCCGACGTCGAAGCCGTCGATGGTATGGAGGTTGAGCCGGTCGAGCCACGCCAGCGTCGGCGCGATGCCCTCGGGCTCATGGCCGGGCGATCGGATCCGGCCATCGATGACGGAGGTGGTCAGGGGTTTGCCGAAGTCGTGGCACACCGCGCCGAGCATGATCGTGAGACCGCGCGCCCGATCGAGGTCATCGATAACCGCGCGGGCCTCGTCCAGCACCATCAATGTGTGCACCCACACGTCGCCCTCCGGGTGCCATTCGGGCTCCTGGGGGCAGCCGACGAGCGACGCCATTTCGGGGATCAGCGTGTGGATCACGCCGAGGTCCAGGCCGAGGGCGAACCCCGTGGACGGCCGGCGTGCGACGAGCAGGAGTTTCTCGAATTCACCGAAAATCCGTTCGCTCGGAAGGTCGTCGAGGGCGATCCCGCGGCAGACCCTCGCCGTCGCGGCGTCCATCGTGAGTCCAAACCGTGCCGCGAACTGCAGCGCGCGCAGCACGCGGAGGCTGTCGTCGGGAAACGTGGTCTCGTCGACCATGCGGAGCACGCCCGCGTCGAGATCTCGGCGGCCGTCGAAGGGGTCGAAGAAGTCGTCGGTCAGCGGGTCGAAGAGAATGGCGTTGATCGTGAAGTCGCGCCGCCGGCACGCCTCCTGTATGGACATGTCCGGGTCGCCGTGCACCTCGAACCCTCGGTGACCACGGCCGGCCTTGGATTCGCGGCGCGGCAGCGCGACGTCGACGCCGGCCACCTTGTAGACGGTGAACGACTCGCCAACCGCGTCCACGCGGCCCACGCGATCGAGAAGCGCGCGGAGGCTGGCGGCGGGAACGCCGTACACTTCGAGGTCCACGTCGTTCGACGGCAGCCCCAGCAGGTGATCGCGCACCCATCCGCCGACGATGAGGGCGCGGCCGCCGGCATCACGCACGGATTGCGCGATGGCCTGGACTGGTGCCGGCAGCGACTGGACAGCCCCGCTCATTAGCTGAGATGATACATCCCAGGGCCAACCCATTCTCGAATTTGCGGAAGGAAGATACCTCGTGCGCACACCATTTGTCCCTGTTCTGGGCGCGCTGGCCGTCTGCGCCGCCGCCGTCGTCGTCGCTGGTCAGGCTGCGCCGCGCAGCCAGGCGCCGGCCTCGCCGACGAAGGCCGTGGCCCCGCTGGCCAACGAGGCGCACTTGACGAACGTCAGGCAACTGACCTTCGGCGGCGAGAACGCCGAGGCGTACTTCTCCTTCGACGGCACGCGGCTGTCCTTCCAGTCCGCGCGAGGCGCCGACGCCTGCGACCAGATCTACTCGATGAACATCGACGGATCGGACGTCCAGCACATCAGCAATGGCGGCCGCACGACCTGCTCCTACTACACGCCTGACGGCAGGAGCATCATCTACGCGTCCACCGTCAAGGGCGGGCGCGAGTGTCCTCCCAAGCCGTCCTTCGATCAGGGCTACGTGTGGCCGATCTACGACGCGTACGACATTTACATCGCCAACGCGGACGGATCGAACATCCGGCCGCTGACGACCACGCCGGGGTACGACGCGGAGGCGACGATTCGCAAGGACGGCCGCATCGTGTTCACGAGCGTGCGCGACGGCGACATGGACATCTACTCCATGAACCCCGACGGCAGCGGAGTCCGCCGGCTCACAAACCGGGAGGGGCCGGACGGGGGGCCCTTCTACTCGGCTGACGGTACACAGATCGTGTTTCGTGGGCGGCCGCTTTCGGCGGGGCCCGAACTCGACGACTACCGCGCGTTGCTGAAGAAGGCGATCTGGCGGCCGACCGCGCTGGAGATCTTCGTGATGAACGAAGACGGGTCGAATCTCCGGCAGGTGACCAGCCTGAACGCGGCGAGCTTCGCGCCGTTCTTCACACCCGATGGCAGGAAGATCATCTTCGCCTCGAACGTGGGCGATCCGCAGAAGCGCAACTTCGACCTGTACCTGATCAACGTGGACGGCACGGGCCTCGAGCGGGTGACCTACAACGACACGTTCGACGGGTTCCCGATGTTCTCGCCGGACGGCAAGAAACTGGTCTTCGCCTCGAACCGCAACGATGCGAAAGAAGGGGAGACGAACGTGTTCATCGCAGATTGGAAGTAGGGACAAGGGGCAAGGGACAAGGCGCCACGGGCTGGACGCTAGTCAGCGGCACTCCGCTTACGAGAGGAGTGCAGCGGCGCCGCGCCCAGAGGGCTTCGTCTCACTAGCCCCTAGCGCCTAGTCCCTTGCCCCTATCACTGAGGATCCCCCTGATCACGAATCCGACGTTCGCCGGGCGTTCGCCGAGCCGGCGCATGAAATACGGGAACCACTGCTTGCCGAAGGGCACGTACACCCGCATGCGGTAGCCACCGGCGACAAGCGCCGCCTGCAGGTCTCGCCGGATGCCGAACAGCATCTGGAACTCGTAGGCGTCCTTCGAAATGCCGTTGGCGGCGGCACACGCCTTGGTCGCCTCGATCATGGCCGGGTCGTGCGTCGCGATGGCGGGGTAATGCCCCTCGGTCAACAGCACCTTGATGATGCGGACGAACGCCTTGTCCACATCGGCCTTCGCCTGGTAGGCGACGGCGGCCGGTTCCTTGTAGGCGCCCTTCACGAGCCGGACCCGCGCGCCCAGCTTCGACACGGCCTTCGCATCGTCCTCGCTTCGGAAGATGGCCGACTGCAGCACCACGCCGGTATTGCGGTAGCCCTGCGACCAGACGGACGTGAACATGTCGAGCGTCTTCTGGATGTACGGCGAGTTCTCCATATCGATCCGCACGAAGAAGTCCTGCTGCTTCGCGAGATCGAGGATGCGCCTGATGTTGTCGAGGCACACCGCCTGGTCGATGTCGAGGCCCAGTTGTGTCGGCTTGACCGAGATATTGCGGTCGATACCGGCCGCCAGGATCTTCTCAATCAGCGCGATGTAGACCTTCGTGGCCGCCTCGGCCTCGGCGAGCGTCGTGATGCTCTCGCCTAGCTGGTCGAGGGTGAGGAGCATCCGGTTGGCCTGGATGGCCCGGGCGCCCTCGATGGCCTCGTCAGCGGTTTCGCCGGCGATGAAGCGGCGGGCGAAGCTCGTCGGCTTGGCCATGCCGTAGTGGGATGCCATGTGTTCGAGAGTCTTGCTGCGCGCCAGCGCGTGGAAAAACGACTTCGACAGAGCGTCCAGCATGGTGAAATCCTACTGAGTCGATGGAAGCAGGTGTTGGATCGACCGCCCATAGTAGCGCAGCACGTTGCGATCGCGCACGCGGACACGCCCGCTCTGCACCTGGACCACGCCCCGGCGTTCCAGCCTGGAGACACCGTCTTCCGCGGCCTGCTTCGCGTCGTGGACGGAGAGATTGGCGCCGGCCGCGGCGAGGTGGTCAAGGAGGGTCCTGATTCTGGCTTCCAGCTCGACATGCGTCAGCGACGATCGCATCGCGCTGGCGACGAGAGCGGTCGGGAGCACTTTATAGAGCTTGCCGATGGTATCCCGGGTGAGGTGAGCGAGATCCAGCGCATCGCGCCTCGAGTCCGGGTCGTAGGCACTGATGGCGATGGCCTGCCCGAATGTGACGAACGCCCGGGAGTGATAGCCCACCGCCAGCCCGACCATCTCGGCCAGTTCCCGCGTGAACGGCCGCTGCCGGCGCTTGATGCCCTGGCTGGCAATGGCGCGGTCTTCCAGGACGAGATCGTAGGCAATGGCCACGGGGATCACGAAGAGGTCCTTCACGCCGGCCTGCATCGCCGCGTGCAGCAGCCCGGTCTTGTGCGGCTTCATCTCGCCGCTGTAGCTGCGTCCGCCCTCGGGATAGAAGAAGAGGTCGTGGTCGCGGAGCAGTTCCGCCACGTACGCCTTGAGGGTGGTCAGGTACACCGGGTCCTTGGTGTTGCGGCGGATCGGGACCGCACCGGTCACGTGACGGTGCAGGAGTCCCAGGGGACCGCCGAACAGGTTGATGCCTGCGGCGATCAGCGGGGGCCGGATCCCGTTGTCGTCCAGAACCAGCGGCTCCACCAGGTAGTCGATGTGGCTCCTGTGGTTCGACGCGTAGATGATGCGGCCGCACCGGGCGGCGTCCTGGACGATCTCGACGTGCTCGAAGTGGCGCGTGATCTTGCGGAGGATGGGGTACAGCGGGTGCTGCAGGGCCTTGTAGAACGGGTAGCGCTGGGTCGTCCACAGCTCGCCGAGGTACGCCAGGACCTGTTCGCGCACCTCGGCGGGGGTGGCGCCATGGCTGTGCTCGACCAGCCTGGCCACCTCTGGGCGCGCCAGCACCGCGCGCGTGACGTCGTCTGCCGATCGGGCTTTCTGCATCGGACACATACTACGCGGGCGCCGGCAGTGCGCCGCCATTGTATTCAATGTGGTGACAAATCGCGTCGGCGAACTCGGTGGTCGTGGACGACCCGCCCAGATCCCGCGTCCGGACCTTCCCCCCGGCCAGCACCGTCGTCATCGCCCGCATCACGGCGTCCGCCCGCTCGCCTTCGTCGAGGTGGCGCAGCATCATGATGGCCGACATCAGGAGCGCCATCGGGTTTGCCAGGTTCTTGCCC
>Ga0315275_10004457_pt1 | contig 13092 bp, 7 predicted proteins | sample YL17G03_0_MG_FD_205557 | JGI IMG/M metagenome (GOLD analysis project Ga0315275, IMG submission 205557) | Sediment microbial communities from Yellowstone Lake, YNP, Wyoming, USA - YL17G03_0 | ecosystem: Environmental > Aquatic > Freshwater > Lake > Sediment | place: USA: Wyoming | collected... | reverse complement strand
CTTCGATGGCTTTTATCAGGTCGGGTGCGGTAAAACTATCCACCTTGCCTTTTATGCTGAGTAAATCACAATGTTTGTACTGTTGGGATGTGATTTCCATTTTACCTCCGCTCAGTGACTCTTAACAGGTAAGAAATTATAACACGAGAAATCTGGCCTTCCTGCCTTCCCATCAGCCGTGGTGCCGGAAGGCTTGCCAGGACAGCCTTTAAATCTCACAATCCTGCGCCGAAGATTTCTCCGCCCAGTTTATAGCCGCTTGTCTCCAGGCGCCGGGTGAACAGCGGACGCATCCCGGTGGGTCGAATTTGACCGTTGATCTTTCCCTCCGGACTGACACCGGTTTGTTCGTATTTGAAGATATCCGTCAATGTGACCACTTCTCCCTCCATCCCGGAGAGTTCGGTGATGTGCGTCATCATGCGGGAGCCATCCGCAAGACGCGCCAGGTGAACGATCAGATTGATGGCTGCCGCGATCTGTTTGCGTATTGCCAGCAGGGGCATATCCAGGCCGGCCATCATCGCCATCGTTTCCAGGCGTGAAACCGCATCGCGAGGCAGGTTGGCATGCAAGGTGGTCAATGATCCGGTGTGACCGGTATTCATCGCCTGGAGCATGTCCATCGCCTCACCGCCGCGTACTTCGCCCACCACGATCCGGTCTGGACGCATGCGCAGGGCATTCCTGACCAGGTCGCGCACGCTGACCGCGCCGGTACCATCCACATTTGGCAGCTTGGTTTCCAGCCGGACCACATGGCGCTGTTTCAACTTTAATTCGACGGCATCTTCAATGGTCACAATGCGCTCATTATCGGGGATGAAACCGGAAAGGGCATTCAGCACGGTGGTCTTGCCGGAACTTGTGTTTCCGGTGACCAGCACATTCAGCCGCGTCACCACGCAGGCTTCCAGGAATTTTGCCATGTAAGGGGTCAATGCCCCCATGGAGACCAGGTCGTCCATGGTTATTTTCGTCTGCAGGAATTTGCGAATGGTGAGATGGGGTCCGTCCACTGCCACGGGTTGGATGATGACGTTGACGCGGCTGCCATCAGGCAGTCGGGCATCCGCGGTGGGATTATCCGAATCCACCCTGCGCCCGAGCGGGCTTACGATCCTGTCAATGATCCTCAACAGGTGATCGTCATTTTCGAACTTGACATCGGTCTCCAGCAATTCCCCGTTGCGCTCGACAAAGACCTGGTTCGATCCATTGACCATGATCTCGCTGATATCCGGGTCGGGGAGCAGCACCTCGAGCGGACCGTAACCGATCAGGTCAGCCAGGGCGGAGTCCACCACCAGGTCGCGGGTCTCCGTGTTGAGATTGATCTTGGCCTGCTCGAACGCTTCCAGCACCAGGAGTCGCACTGCCTGCCGGTTCTGCTGGTTTCCGCTGGACTGATTCTGCATCTCGTGGGAAATTGCGTTAACCAGGAATTCCTTCAACTTGAGCAGGTTTGCATCCATCTTGGTGTTACTGTTGGTCTGGTATTGTTTCTGCATAGATCCTTCTCCCCCACCAGTATAGCATAGAGGGTAAATCCTCAGCAATGGACTGGTCGCGATGGGGATTTGAGGTTAAAATCACAATCTCGATCATCGGAGGCAGACAATATGAAAAAGAAAGCGATCCTTTGGGTTCTGGTTGGTCTGGTCATGCTGGGGCTTCTGGTCCAATTGATCCCATTGCCGGGGCGGGGAAATAACCCGCCGATCACGTCGGAGCCAAAATGGGACAGCCCGCAGACGCGTGCCCTGGCCAAACGCGCCTGTTTTGACTGCCACAGCAACGAATCAGTCTGGCCACTGTACGCATATGTGGCGCCGGTGTCGTGGCTCATTTATAGCGATGTGATGCAAGGGCGCGCCCGCATGAACTTCTCGGAATGGAACTCACGTCCACAGTCGGCTGGAGAGGTTGCAGGGATTATCCAGGAAGGCGAAATGCCCCCAGCGATCTACCTGCCATTACACCCGGCTGCCCGGCTGACCGCAGCTGAGAAGCAGCAATTGATTACCGGTTTTAATAATTCCTTGAAATAATCCCTGGAGTCTGCATAAATATAAATTGCTGTATTTTCCGCGGATGGCACGGCTGAGATAAATATTTTCACACTTCCGCAGCCAGGCTGCGGAAGTGTGTCATTCATCCAGGTGGGATGCCTATCCTGGCTAGTTGGTATGCAATCTGAATTTCCTGTAAAACCACATTCATCCGTCCTCTGCGGTTGACATGCCCCCCGGCTCGCGGTATCCTTCCCCCGTCCGGGTGGGTCCGGCGCGGCGGAACCTTGCGAACCCCGTCAGGTCCGAAAGGAAGCAGCGGTAAGGAAGTGTGTCCGGGTGCCGCCGGAGCGCCTGCCCGGACAATTTTAATTGCACTATAATCACCCCATGTTTCTCCCCACCACTCTCGAAGAAGTCACTCAATTGGGCTGGGATGGGCTCGATGTCATCCTGGTAAGCGGTGATTCCTACATTGACAGCCCTTACATCGGGGTCGCCGTGATCGGTAAAGTGCTGCTCAACGCCGGTTACCGCGTGGGCGTCATCGCCCAACCTGATGTTGGGACGGACAACGACATCTCGCGCCTGGGGGAACCGCGCCTCTTCTGGGGTGTGACCGCCGGCAGCGTCGACTCGATGGTTGCCAATTACACCGCCCTCAAGAAGCCCCGCCGTTCCGATGATTACACTCCCGGCGGGGAGAACACGCGCCGCCCCGACCGGGCTTCGATCATCTATGCGAACATCATCAGGCGGTTCTCCAAGCGTCTCCACCCCGGCCAGGTCGCCCGGCCCATCGTACTGGGCGGCATCGAAGCCAGCCTGCGGCGCGTGGCCCACTACGATTTTTGGGATGACAAGGTTCGGCGCTCGATCCTGTTTGATGCGAAGGCTGATTTCATCTTGTACGGCATGGCTGAAAAAGCAACCCTGGATTTTGCGGCTGCCTTGCGCGACGGCATAGACCCGCGTCAACTGCGCGGTCTTTGTTATATCGCCGGCGAAGTGAAACCCGGTTATCTTGAGCTGCCGTCCTTCGAAACCGTTGCCGCGGACAGGCTGGCTTTCATCGAGATGTTCCACACCTTCTATCAAAACAACGACCCCCTCAACGGGCGCGGGCTTTGCCAGCAGCATGGCACCCGCTACCTGGTCCAGAATCCACCCGCCCCCTATCAGACCCAGGCGGAATTGGATGCCGTCTATTCACTCGATTTCGAGCGCCGCCAGCATCCCTATTATGAAGCCCGGGGTCAGGTGAGGGCATTGGAGACCATTCGCTTCTCGATCTCCACCCATCGCGGCTGTTATGGCGAGTGCAACTTTTGTGCGATTGCCGTCCATGAAGGTCGTACCGTCCGCTGGCGCAGCAGCCAGTCCATTCTGGATGAATTGGAACAGATCCGTGTTATGCCTGAATTCAAAGGCTACATCCAGGACCTGGGCGGTCCCACCGCCAACATGTACGGCTTCGAGTGCGACAAGAAACTTAAGAACGGCGCCTGCCCCTCAAAACATTGCCTATCACCAGAACTATGCCCCCTGCTCGAAGTGGATCATCGTCCGCTACTGGAATTGCTAAAAAAGGCAAGGCAGGTGCCCGGGGTGAAAAAGGTGTTCGTTGCCTCCGGGCTGCGTTACGACATGATTCTGTCCGATGCCATCTGCGGCGACGCCTATCTAAAGGAGATCGTCGAGCACCATGTCTCGGGTCAACTCAAGGTGGCTCCCGAGCATTCCGACGAGGAAGTGCTTCGCCTGATGGGAAAACCGGGGGGCGATTCGCTGGTTAAGTTCAAGGGGCGGTTCGACAGCCTGAGTCGGTCATCCGATAAGCCGCAGTATCTCACGTACTACCTTATTGCTGCCCATCCTGGTTGCAGCGTGCAGGCCATGCTGCGCCTGAAGGAATTCGTCAGCCGGGAACTGCATGTCCATCCGGAGCAGGTGCAGATCTTCACCCCCACTCCCTCAACCTATTCAAGCCTGATGTATTACACCGAACTCGACCCCTTCACTCTCCGTCCGCTATTCGTTGAAAAAGACCCGCGCCGTAAGGAACATCAAAAGGATATCATCACGCGCAAGGCCGCCACGGAGTTTTCATGACCTTTCCACCTGCCCCATTCCGATTGAACAAACTGGATTGGGTAAAATCCGTCGGACGGATGAACCTGCCATGAATTCCTACTTCGCGGTCACCAGCCCCGGATTGGAACCCTTCACGGCGCAGGAATTGCGCCGTTTGAACCTGTCCCCTTTACATGAAGAATCCGGCGGGGTGCTCTTCAAAGGCAGCCTGGCTGACCTCTACCGCGCCAACCTGCACCTGCGCACCGCCAGCCGCATACTGGCCCGGCTGGGAAATTACTTTCACGCCTCCACTTCTGCAGAGCTCCGCCAGCGCCTCGCCCGGCTTCCCTGGGAACGGTTCCTCGGCCCCGGGCAGCCCGTTCACCTGCGCGTCACCTGTCACAGGTCACGGCTTTACCACTCTGGGCAGGTGGCGCGTGCCGTCTCTGTCGCACTGGAGCAGCGCCTGGGTGCCGTAACCCCGGTCATCGAGGCAGGCGGAGACAGGGACCAGCCGCCTCAACTGGTTGTCCTCCGGCTTGCGGAGGATATCTGCACAGTAAGCGTGGATTCCTCCGGTATCCATCTGCACAAGCGCGGCTACCGCCAGGCGGTTGCCAGGGCTCCCCTGCGCGAAACCCTGGCTGCCGGTCTGCTGATGGCTTCCGGCTGGGACCAGGCATCCCCCTTGCTCGATCCTTTCTGCGGTTCCGGGACGATCCCCATCGAGGCTGCCTGCATGGCACTCGGCATCCTGCCGGGAGCCAACCGCCGGTTCGCCTTCATGGATTGGCCTGGTTATGATGACACCCTTTTTCAAACCTTGCGAGAGCAAAAACCCGCTGTCCCGGTCCGGTCTCTCGGGATTTTCGCCTCCGATCGGGATGCCGGCGCGATCGAAATGGCCCGGGCGAATGCCCGGCGTGCCGGTGTTCTGGATGCCATCGAATTCAAGTGCCAGGCTGTCTCGTCGATCACTCCTTCCAAAAAATCCGGCTGGGTGGTCACCAACCCGCCCTACGGTCCGCGCCTTGGTGAAGGAAAAGACCTGCGCAACCTGTACGCCCAATTCGGAAATGTACTGCGGTTGAAATGTCCGGGTTGGAACCTGGCGGTATTATCCAGCCATCTTGCTTTGCTCGGGCAGATGCAGGTCGGGTTTGACACCTCCCTCAAATTGACCCATGGCGGGCTGCGGGTGATGCTCGGTAAGGGTCAGGTTCCAGAGAATTGACCTTATTGGATTTCGATTTCCCCTGTTGGATATATCATACGGTATATTCTCCGCAGATTCCAGGGAAATCCTGATTCCTTTCCAGGTGATCGGTATACAGTGTTTCGTTTCACAAATACAAGGGAGACAGTCTTAATTGACAGACCAGAACATTTGTGCTATAGTCTTATTGCGGTAAGTTAAAGATTAAGGAGTTACCTTGCTGTTTATTGATGGGGGTACCTGAAACCCCCGTTGCCCGCTGCAAAGGGATATTTCGCATGGGTTTTGAACCTTAATAATTAAGAGAATAGCAAAAATTCCCCTGTCAGGGTTGTTTGTTCCTCAATTGTTCCTCAGAAACAACCTTCTCCATCAGCCCGGCGCCTTCCAGCAACTTTTCGCTGATATAATCCCCCCGTCATCATCACTCCAGGAGCCCTCTCATGTCCTTCAAAATCACATTTGGCACCGATGGCTGGCGCGGCAGGATCGCGGAAGATTACACCTTCGATAATGTCCGGCGTTGTGCCCAGGGCTATGCCTCCTACATGCTCGAGCAGGGTCAAAAAGGCAGTTGGATCGTTGTCGGTCACGACCAGCGCTTTGACAGCGAATATTTCGCTGCTGCAGCCGCTGAAGTTCTGGCGGGGAATGGATTCAAAGTCTATCTTACCGACGGTGCCACCCCCACCCCGGTGATTGCTTTTGCCGTGGTGGACAGGCACGCTTGTGGCGCGGTCAATATCACCGCCTCGCACAATCCCTCCACCGATAATGGTTTTAAGGTTCGCAATTCCACCGGCGGTGCCATCGACCCGGAAGGCCTGCTCAAGATCGAAGCGCTCATCCCGGACGCGCTCAAGAATGTAAAACGGAAAACATATTCGGAAGCTGAAGCCGCAGGAGAGATCGTCAAATTCGACGCCCACACACCCTATATCGAACACATCAAAAAACTGATCGACCTCCAGCCCATCATCGATGCGGGTCTTACCGTCATGGTGGATGTGATGTGGGGTAATGGCGCCGGCTACTTCCCGCGCCTGCTCGCAGGCGGCTCCACCCGGGTGCTTGAGATCCACAACCAGCGCAATCCATCCTTCCCTGAAATGAAACGCCCCGAACCCATCCCGCCCAATATCGATGTTGGCTTGAAAGCAACCGTGGAAAATCACGCCGACATATTGCTCATCACTGACGGCGACGCTGACCGCTGCGGTATCGGTGATGAAAATGGCAATTTTGTCAACCAGTTGCGCGTTTTTGCCCTGCTGGCTTATTACCTCCTTGAGATTCGTCAACAGCGCGGCACAATCGTCAAAACACTTTCCACCACCACCATGCTCAACAAACTGGGAAAAATTTATAATGTCCCTGTCATCGAGACCGGTGTGGGCTTCAAGTATGTAGCCCCGCGCATGACCGAAACGGATGCCCTTATCGGCGGCGAAGAAAGCGGGGGTTATGCTTTTCGCGGTAACGTTCCCGAACGCGACGGCATCCTGGCAGGATTGTACATGCTCGACTTCATGGTCCGGACTGGAAAAAAACCCACCCAGCTGCTCGAATTACTGTTTGCACAGGTGGGCGAGCACTTCTACGACCGGATCGATACACCCTTCACAGGCAACCGCCATGACCGCGAAGCACAGATATTGAAAGCCGGCCCCAAAAAGATCGCTGGTTTAAAAGTGACCGAACTCGTTACGGTGGATGGCTTCCAGTTCAAACTCGAAGATGGTGGCTGGATGTTGATCCGATTTTCCGGCACGGAATCTATCATGCGTGTCTACTGTGAGACCACTCACGGGGACCTGGTGCAGGCGATCTTGCAGGATGGATTGAAAATTGCTGGTTTGAAATGATCTCATTTTTACTGCCATTTTGCCCAGTATCATGAATGGAGAGACCTTGTCTTCCCCCCTGGGGAATCCATGCTGCTGACCGACACCCACTGCCATTTGAACCTGGCTCAATTCGATGCCGATCGGGAGGAAGTCCTTGAACGCGCCTGGCAGGCAGGTCTCACCCGCATCCTGGTCCCGGGGCTTACCAGTGAATCCAGCCGTGCAGCCATCAGTCTCGCCGACCAGCACCCTCAGGTCCTCGCCGCTTGCGGCGTCCATCCAAATGAATCCCTCTCATGGAACAGGGAAACAGCGGGTATTCTGCAAGAAATTTCGCTCAACCCAAAAGTAGTTTCCATTGGCGAGATCGGCCTCGACTATTATTGGGAGTCGGTCCCGCATCCGCTCCAGCAAAGGGCGCTTCGCGAGCAATTATCCCTGGCTGAAGACCTTGGACTGCCCGTGGTGGTGCACTTCCGTGAGAAAAGGGATGCTATCGGTGGTGCCTGCGCTTCCGACCTGATGCTGATCCTGGAAGAATGGCATAAAGGTTTAGAGAATACAGGAAATCCGCTTTCCAGCAGACCAGGCGTGCTGCACTCCTTTTCCGGCTCGCTGGAAATGGCACAGGCTGCCATCACCCTTGGTTTCTACATTGGTGTCAGCGGCTCGGTCACCTACAAGAACGCCCGCCTGAAGCAGCAACTTGTGGCAGAAATCCCTCTCGAAAGGATTTTGCTGGAAACAGATGCGCCGTTCCAGTCACCTGTTCCCCACCGAGGAAAACGAAACGAACCTGCCTGCGTACGCCTGATTGCTGATAAAATTGCCTTGGTGAACTCTTGCACTAGTGAGCAAGTCGCCAGTACGACCAGTGAGAATGCACGCCGACTCTTTGCCTGGGATTAACCATTGAAAACAGCCTCATTTTTCAATCCCGTACAGAAGGGACTCCAGGAAGTGGAAGTCCTCCTGCGTTCCCAATCTGACGGTGCCCATCCGGATCTGGGCATCGCGCTGGAGCATTTGCTTTCTTCCGGGGGCAAGAGGCTTCGCCCTGCGCTCGGGCTGCTGACCGCGCAGATGCTGGGTGCACCCCATGACAAACTGATCACCCTGGCTGCTGCCGTGGAACTGCTCCACACCGCCACCCTGGTCCACGATGACTTGATCGACGGTGCATTGTTACGGAGGGGTAATCCTACCTTGAACGCCCGGTGGTCGCCTCCCGCCACGGTCCTCACCGGCGATTTCATCTTTGCCCGGGCTGCCAAACTCGCTGCCGACACCGATCACCTGCCGTTGATGAAACTCTTCGCCGAGACCCTGGCGATCATCGTCAGCGGCGAGCTGACCCAGTTGTTCACCGCCCGAGGGCTTACCAGCCGCGATAATTATTACAAACGGATCTACGCCAAAACCGCCTCATTGATCGAAATGGCAACCCGCACCGCTGCCATGATCAGCCCGGTGGACGAGTCAGTTATTGAGGCCATGCGCGTCTATGGTTACAATCTGGGCATGGCTTTCCAGATCGTGGATGATGTCCTGGATTTTACCGGCGAACAGGCCGAGGTGGGAAAACCGGTCGGTTCAGACCTGTTGCAGGGTCTAGTGACCCTCCCGGCGATATATTACGCCGAAGCCCATCCTGACGATCCGGATGTCATCTGTCTCACCAGCGGGAGCTACAGTGAACACGAGCGCATGGAACGATTGGTATTGGAAGTGCGTAAGAGCAGTGGGGTAAAAAGATCATTGGATGAAGCACAGGAGTACATCCAGAAGGCCCTTGAGACACTTGCAGGGATGCCTGAAAGCGCAGAGCGCCAGGCTCTGGAAGACCTGGCGCGTTACACTGTCACCCGAAAAATCTAGCCGGCAGATCCCGGATTGAGGGCGGTTTTAGCCTGGTCATCCGCGACCAGTTTGAGGAACGCTTCCACCACCCGGGGATCGAATAATATCCCGCTGTTCATGCGCACGTAATCAACAGCCGCCTGTTTGGAAGAAGTCTTCCGGTAGGGACGGTCTGAGATCATCGAGTCGTACACGTCCACCACCGCAAATATTCGCGCTGCCAGGGGGATCTGTTCACCGCTTAAATGGCGCGGATAGCCGGAACCATCCCAGCGTTCATGGTGACCGTAAGGAATGTCAATCGCCGGGCGCAGGTAAGAGATGGGCGAAAGCATCTCATACGCAAATTCGGGGTGCCGGCGCATGATGGCCCATTCTTCCTCGCTGAGTGTGCCGGTTTTTGAGAGAACGCTGTCGGGAATTCCCATCTTACCTATATCATGCAGGAGCGCGCCGCGGCGGATATGGATGAGATCCGCGGATCCGATCCTCATAAGGTCTGCCATTTTCACAGTCATATCAGCGACCCGCATCGTATGCCCTTCTGTCCCTTGATCGCGCAGGTCCAGGGCTTTTGACCAGCCTTCGATGGTGGCATCATATGCCAGGGACAGGTTCATATTTGTCTGCTGGAGTTCCTCAAATAGCACAGAATTATCGATCGCGATGGCTGCCTGACCGGCCAGTGTTTCCAGGAAATTTCGCCATTCTGCATCCGGTTCCGCCGGGGTGCGATGGTATGTTTCCAACACACCCTTGATCTGTCCCTTGGCAATAAGAGGAACCCCAAAGTAAGTGACAAACTCTTCCTCGCTGACCATCTCGCTGCGTTGAGACCATTTGCTATCGCTTAATTTGGGAATATGGATGGTGGTACGCGTTCGAATGGCCTGACCGGCTAGGCTGTCGCTGATATATATACGGGTTTTTTTCAGGGCATCGGATCGAAATCCGGAACTGGCTGCCTGGTATAAGGTGGGGGAATTCGGGTTTATGAGCAGGATATTGACCGCATCCACTTTCAATTGTGAGGTGATGTGATCGATTAGGATGCCCAGCATCACCCGTAAATCGAGAATGGTATTGATCGCCATGTCAACCGCACGCAAGGAAGCCAGGCGTTGTAATTGTCGCTCGGTCTGTTCGTGCAATGTGGCGCGACGGATGGCATTTCCTGCCATTTCACTGACAGTGACCAGCAGGTGAATTGCATCCGGCTGGAGCTGGCGGGGCAGTTCCACGGATACGAACATAACCCCGATGGTTTCCTTACCTGTTCGGATCGGGACACACGCCCCGCCCCAGCCGGGTGGAAGCTGGCTGCGTGTGCTCTCCAGGGTCAGCGGATCGTTGCTAAATTCTTTGGATACATTCACCTGCCCATTCTTGAAAACAGTACCAGCGATGCCATCGCCGCTTTTGACAGGATTTTCCTGTATGGTTGTAAACCAGCCGCGGGCTGCTCTTTCCCGTAGAACCCCCCCCGCCGGGTCGTACAGCCAGATCACACCGGAATTACTGTCCAATACCTGCAGGGTCTCATCCAGGAGGCTTGGCAGCATCTCGTCAACTGTCTGAGCAGAGCGCAGCGCGGTTGATATGTGATTGACTGCTTCCAGTTCCTTTAAGCGTTGGAGTGTTTCTGCATACAATCGTGCGTTTTCGATCGCCACTGCGGCATGGGCAGCAAGCATTTCCAGCGATTCTTGATTCTCCCCGGTATACGCGTAAGGTTGGTAACTCTGCACAGATAACATGCCGATCACTTTTGTCCCCAGTCGTAATGGAACTGCCAGGATGGAGCGGACTTCCTCTTCTTCCCCAAAATGGACACTGCCAGGTATCGGATTTACCAGCAGGTCATTGGTGATCACCGGCATCCCGCTCGACATCACCAATCCGGATAATCCATTGCCAGCCGGCACCCGGTCCACTGGCGAGCGCCCGCCCTTATCCACAAGGTAGACTCCGACTGTTTCATGGTTCTGCTCATCCAGTATAGTTATTGCGAACGCTTCCGCAGGCATCAATTGCTCCGACGCCCGGTGAACGGCAGCATAGACCTGTTCCGGATCCTGGCTGGCGTGGGCGATCTCCTGGCTGGCCCGGTGCAGGATGGCGCGCCTTTCAGCAGATTGGATGGCATCTTTATAGAGGCGGGAATTTTCAATCGAGGTCGCCGCCTGGCTGGCAAACGCACTCACCAAACGAACACTTTCCTTTGTAAAGTAATCCGGTTTTTTGCTGTCGATCGTCAGTATCCCGATCACCTGGTCGCGAACGATCATCGGAATACCCAACCATGAAAGAATCCTGTTGTGCGGTCTCCTGCGAAAGGATTCGTATCGATCCGGTGCGTTCCCCAGGATTATCGGAGCGCGCTGCTGAACTACCAGCGTATTGGGATTGTCACCGGGAACGGGGAAGCGCAAACCCAGAACGGAATTGGGGTCTTCCCAACCTTGTCCGCCTACAATTTCAAGGTATCCTTCCTTCATTATCAATACGGAAGCACTATCGTAAGGGACAACCCTTGCGAGTTGATCGAGGATCAATTGTACCGCTTGTGATTGGTCCAGGGTGGAAGCCACCACGGCAGCCGCCTCCCGCAGGGTTTCCGACTCCTGCAGCCGGCGCTGTTCAGCTTCATATAACCGGGCATTCTCGATCGCAGTAGCCACCTGATGCGCAAAAGCCTGCACCAGGGCTGCACTTTCTTCCTTATATGCTGACGGTGTGCGACTATCGAGGGTGATATATCCAATCACCCTGTCACGGACGGTCAGGGGAACTCCGAGCCAGCCGTGCACTGCTTCACTCCCGACATATTGTTTAAAACGCCTGTCCGTGGAAGCATCTTCCAGAATGATTGGTTTTCCTTGCCTGGTGATCTCTTTGAATAACTTGTCTTTCGCAGGCAGAGTAAGATTGATCACCTGTTCAGGTTCAGCAAAGCCTTGTACCGCCACCAGTCGAATGTGTTCTCCTTCCAATAAAAAGACGCTGGCACTATCATAAGGCACCACCCGTTTCAAGGAGATCAGGATGGTGTCCAATACCTGGTTTAATTCAAGCGAAGAAGAGACGGCTGCAGCCGCTTCCCGCAAGGTTTCCGCTTCCTGACGGCGGGTATGTTCGGCAGCGAACAATTGCAGTTTTTCGATCGAAGTGGCAAGTGTCCCAGCGATCGTGTTCAACAGGCGTTCATCTTCTTCCTTAAAGAAATCCAACTGGTGGCTTTCGGCATTGATCACTCCGATCAACCTGTCGCTGATCTTAATCGGAACACATAATTCAGATCGGGTCTCCGGGAGGCTGTTAAGGTAGTGCGGGTCGGAGCGGACATCCGCGGCGCAATAAGGTAGACCCGTGGAAGCCACAAAGCCTGTAATCCCAGCAGTTAATGGGATGCTTGCCATCGCTTGATCGGAATCACCATGGTAGGAAAGGTGAGGCATCAGGACCTGGTGGGTTTGATCGAACAGCGCCACGCCGAAATCGTCCACATAGATCGCATTTCCGATGATCCGGGTCACCTCTTCGATCAACTGGTCGATATCGGATGCCTCGGCGGCAGTCATCGCCACGGAATGCAAAATGGATAATTCCTTTAATTGCCTTTGTAGTGCTTCCTCATCCTTCTTGCGCTTGGTGATATCCTGCGCCAGGGCAATGACCACATCCTTGCCGAAGTAGGTTCCCTTGTAGAGGCGTACATCTTTGGGGAAAATCTCTCCATTCTTTCGTTGTCCCCAAAACTCAAATTGTTGTGGCCGATCTTTAAACGCCTCCCCAACCATCTTCTTAATGGCTTTCAAATCATTGCGGCCAGGGGCGCTGATATCTTCGGGGGTTTTTCCGATCATATCCGCCCGAGGGTATCCATACATCTTGACCGCCCCCTCGTTGATTTCCAGAAAGCGGCCTTCTTTATCCTGGATATAAATGGCTTCCGAGACCCTGTTCATCAGGTCCCGATAACTGGTCTCGCTTTCTTTGAGGGCTGCTTCGGCAAGTTTTCGCTCGGTGATATCCCGTACCATTACCAGGTCGGCAATACCGCCTTCATATTGGATCGCCC
>Ga0315275_10004456_pt1 | contig 13094 bp, 9 predicted proteins | sample YL17G03_0_MG_FD_205557 | JGI IMG/M metagenome (GOLD analysis project Ga0315275, IMG submission 205557) | Sediment microbial communities from Yellowstone Lake, YNP, Wyoming, USA - YL17G03_0 | ecosystem: Environmental > Aquatic > Freshwater > Lake > Sediment | place: USA: Wyoming | collected... | reverse complement strand
CGATCCAAATATTGATATGATCGCGCTCATGACCAGGGATACGGATTATCGGCCCGTACTTGTCAAGGCAAGGGCCCGCGGCAAGAGAACGATGATAGTTGCTACGGACGTTGCTTTTTCTGCTGCGCTAAAAAGCACTGCTGATATCGTTGTCATGTTCAATGAGAAGGAAGAAGTGAGTCATATCATTAACCAGTGAACGGTATTCATGCTTTATAAAATCATATGTAAAGAATTATCTAAAGTTTTGATTTTTTAGAGGTGAATATAAATGGCAGAAAGAAGACCTTTTGACGTATTGAACAGTTCCCTGAATAACACCGTGATCATCGGAATGAAGGGCAACTATGAGTTCAGGGGAGTTATGGTGGCATACGACATCCACATGAACATCGTGCTGGAGAAGGCCGAGCAGTTGAAAGACGGTCAGGTAACCCGCGGAGTGGGGACGATCCTGCTCAGGGGAGACTCGGTAACGTTTATTTCACCGTCTTGAAGTCTTGGGTTTTGTGTCTTGAAAACAGGACACAATACACTGAACACAAGACCCCCTTTTAAAATATTGGGAATAGAAGTATTCCTGTCTTTCTTGGGCAGGTAGTTAAACCCGGTAAGAATAGAATTCCCGGAATAACGCTCCCTTGGCATGGGAGAGGCTACGGGTTCAAATCAGTTTCCGGTTTCCTGTTTCGGGTTTCCAGTTCCGTTTGCGTTCTGGAAACTGGCAACTGGACACCGGACACTGTGATTGTCCCGTCCTGTCCAATTTTCTTTTTTACCCTAAAAATCATGGGATTCTAGCCCGTCTTTTTCATACAATGGCATGAGGGAGTCGCATAATGCAATCAGTTTTTGTGTCGATTCCCTGAATGATTCCACATGCCCAATCTGTCCTCCGCGTTCCCAGAGATTCCGGAGCTGGTCCATAACCGCCCCCTTGCATTTGTTTTTTTCCTCATTCCATTTTGAGCGATGTAAAAAATATGTTGCGCCAAGCCCCATGGCTGCCCCAAAAATGAGCATGCTTTCACTGCCTTGGGAAAAGCCTCCGAGCGACTGCAAGCCTGCTGAAATGAGCAGGCCAGACATTGCTGCAATGGACGCATGCGTGAGAATCCCATCCATTATTGTCCGTGCCTTTGTGTAGCGGCTGGTAAAACGTCCTTCTGTAAGATCGAAGGTTGTAACGCGGTCTGGGCGCAGACCATTCTCATACCTGAATATGCCTTCTGCAAATTCTGCCCTGGCCTCTTCGAGATCCAGTAAAGAATCGATATTCCTTAATCCAGACATTGTTTTTCTCAGCAGAAGAAGCGAAAGCAGCTTGGACTTGATGAACAGCTCGCTATCATGTGCGTGGACTGCTTCATGGAAAAGGGTGAGGGGAAAATATGGTGCATCTATTATTTCGGATCTGATCGTTATGCTGTCCGATATTGAGTCGTAACAGCCCAGAGCACCTGCAAGGCGTTGGTTGTCATGTCCAGATTCAGTTTTTACTTCTACATCCCTCATTGGGCGGCAAAATAGCATCTCTATGGTTGTAGGGATACGATCAAGAACTGGGTGCTTGCCCCTGAATTTGGAAATCACCCTGGATAACGGCATTGCCTGACTTGCGTTACATGGATCGCGAGCTGCTGCTAGGGCTATTTCAGACATGATATATATGTGTTCGTAACTGTATTTAAATGTTACTATTTCTGTCCGCTTTTTAGTTTGATAGTTGGAACGCCCTTCAGTTTCTCTTCCATCTGTTTTTCCATTTTGTTGTAGCGCTCCTGAAAACTGAACAGTTTGTACATGGTCTTGATTCCTGACGGGTTCATCATGTTTTCCTTGAGCAGCTCCTTGCCATTGGGCATGTTCCAAAGGTAGCCAACTACATTCACGCCTTCAGGTGTCTTCATAACCGAGTCCAGTATCTCGAGTCCTGGTTTTGATTTGAGCATTTCTGCAAGCCTCCGCCGTCCATCTTTCGTGCTTATCATGTTATCGATTGCCTGGCGGACATCCTGGGTTCTTAACAGCGCTATCATCCTCCCCTTGCCTTCATCAGCCATCAGCACTTTCATGAACTCCTTTGCCTTGGCATCTGAGCTCAGCCCTTCAGCAAGCCATTGAAGCCGCTCTGGCCGTGCATGGATATTCTCGTCCTCTTTTTTCTTGTAGTGCTCGAAATCCTTTCGCGTCTCTTCCATAGACAGCTTGGTTCCGGTCATTGCCTTTATTATGTCGAGCACAGCCTTTGCGCCGGATGGGCGCAGGAGTTCTATCATCACTTTCTGGCCCTCGGGCGAATTGTACAAATCCCCTATGGCCCACCTGACAGACGAATATTTGAAATTATCCAGCATAGCGCTCCTGATTTTGTCGTCTTTGAGGGCGAGAACTATATTTTTTCTTCCATCTTCGGTCTTAACAGCTGTTTTCATGGAAACCATAAAAGCATCAGACCTAACAAACGCTACGAACTGTTGCTTTAATTCCGAGGTCTCAACAACTTTTTTTAGAGCAAAAAACCAATTTTTCTGCGTGAACAAAGTTCCAAAATCCACCTGTAGAACTGGTTTGGGTTCTGCCATAAGCACACCTGAAATTGAGATTGAACGCGCAAGTTATTATCTATTACTATTTGATGTAGGAGAAAGACAATGTATGGCTGACGGCAATCGTGTTCGGCGCTCCGAACACGGTGCCCATTGTTGACGATGGTGAACAATAGGGAGCCTAGGTTTTCCTGGAGACGACGTCCCCCTTGTTTGTAGTTAGAACACAACGAATAACCGCTCTAAAGGGAAGACGTCAGTAATACATTTGCGACTGACGGAGCACTAGTGCAATAGAAGACGACGTCCCCATAGTTTGTAGTTAGAAAACAACGAATACCCGGACTACCCTAATGAACGGCGTACCGTTCATTGGGCCCCCTTGTTCGAGCCGTCGAACAAGTGGGAGGGGAATACGTCTGTGAAACAGCAGCCTTTTAATTCTAATTCGAGAAATGTGTGCTAGTGTTGCGATGATTTACATCTCCCGGCTCAGAATTCGAAATTTCAAGTCATTCAAACTAGTGAATATAGAGCTGCCAAAGACATTCCTCTGCCTGGCCGGACCAAACGGATCAGGCAAATCTAATTTCGGAGACTCGATTCGTTTCGTTCTTGGTGAGATATCCCTGAAATCCCTGCGTGCGAAAAAGGTGCGGGACCTCATACACAGCGGTGCAAAGACTGCAGAGGTCACGCTGAATTTCGACGGAGATGCGCAGATCGAAGTAAAAAGGGTCATCAGGGAAGACGGGAAGATACTGTACCGGCTGAATGGTAAGAAGACCACCAGAAATGCGATTCTGGACGTAGTGAGGAAATACAACCTGGACGAGTCAGGAAGGAACATCATCGCCCAAGGAGAAGTATCAAGGATTATCCACATGGGCGGAAAAGAAAGACGTACTATCATCGATTCGGTCGCAGGCATATCCGATTTCGAATCAAAGAAAAAGGAGGCACTATCCGAACTCGAAACCGTAGAGAACAGGATAAAGGACGCTTCCCTTGTTCTTGGGGAACGGCAGGCATTTCTTGCTGAGCTTGGGAGAGAAAGGGAGTCGGCGATAAAATACCTTGATGCAAAGAAGAAATTGAACAGCTCAAAAGGAACCTTGCTTAAAACCGAGTTAAACCGGCTTGACAAGGATCTCCAAGGAGTTGCCCAGCTTGATGAAAAACTTGCATTTAACATCAAATCAAAGGAAACCGATCTTGCTGAAATAGAAAAGAAAATCTCAGACATAGAATCAAAGCGCTACCAGGTGAGCAGGGAGCTTCAGGAAAAGCAGCAGACCTCCAGTCTTGTAAGGAAAATCGAAGAGCTAAAGGCCTCAGTCGGGTCGAAATCCCAGATGAGTCAGGAAAAGGAGCAAAACCTCAAGAAGAAGGACGAGGAGTTCGAATCGCTAGAAAAAGAAATCGAAATCGCTGCCCATGAAATCAAGGATCTCGATTTGCGCATGCGCGGGGCAAAGGACGAGCTCAAGCTTTTAGAGGCTGCTGCAGGCGCATTCCCTTCAGATGTGCGGACAAGCGAGCTTGATCTGCTTAGGAAAACAATCGAACAAACTACGGCGTTTTTACAAGAGATAAGGGAGAAAACAGCAGTGCTCAGGACAGAGATGGATTCCGGGCAGCAGATAATATCCATGAAAAAAGAAGAGATCCAGAGAATGGGGGCTCCTGAGGAAACTGAAGAGGATGAGCCAAAAAAAGAAATGGACTCTCTAAGGCTGCGTGCCTCAAACCTGGCTCAGGAAATCGACGATTCCTTCAAAAGAACAAAAGAAATAAACACAGAAATCGCAGAGCTCGATCGGAAGATGCTGGAGTTGAAAGAGGCAGCTTCCATCCACAAGGTCAGGGCATCTCCGCATCTGACGAACCCAGCGCTTGCTTTCATTTCTTCGGTCAGGACAAAGGACGGCCTTGGGATCCACGGGACAGTCGCCGAGCTCATACAATTCGATCCTAAATTCGCGCATGCAGTTGAGGCATGTGGCGGAGCGAGGCTGCTTTACGTTGTTGTTGATGATGTGGATGTCGCGACAAAAATGATCGACCGCCTCAAAAAGGCCAAGGCTGGCCGTGCTACCTTCATCCCTGTTGCTGATGTAAAGACCAACCAGATAAAGGAAATGAACGGATTTTCATCAGTCCTTGAAGTAGTCAACTATCCTGTTCATTTGAGAAGGGCAATGGAGTATGTGTTCGGAGATACGATTCTTGTTGATTCCATTGCAGATGCAAAAAGAATGGGCCTTGGAAAGAACAGGATGGTCACCCTGGAGGGTGAGATATTCGAAAGGACAGGGATCGTGAGCGGAGGAAGGAACGAGTCTTCCATCTTAAGCAACAACCAGCTCCAGAAAATTGAATCTGAACTCTCTGCAGTTAAGTCAGCCAAGGATTCCATGATCCAGGAGCTCTACGCAATCAGGGAATCAGAGTCCGCATCCAGGGCAAAAAAATCAGAAACAGAAATTTCCATCAGGACCATAGAAATAGAAATGAGACAAAAAACAGAGCAGCTTGAAAGGCAGAAGGAGTCTATTGCCAGGAAGAAATCAATGGAAAATGAGATCGTTCAACTCGAGAACAATTCAAAGTTAAAATCAAAAGAGCTTCTGCAGCTGCAGTCCGAAATTCAATCCACCCAAATGAAGATCGGGGAAATGACTGGCAGGGCTGAACTTGCATCAAAAAAACTGGAATCCGAATCCGAGGAACAGGACAGGAAAAAGGCAGAATTGCTCTCAAAGTTATCTTCCCTGAGGGCGACCCAAGAAGGAATGATAAAGGAAATGGAAATCAGGAAACGCGACTTGCGTGAAAAGGAATCGCGTTGCAAGGAAATCGAAAAGACGAGAAAGGAGGATTCTGCCAGGATAAACGAACTTAAGCGCCAGGTAGTAGGCGAAAAGGAAGAGGTCGCAAGGCTTGAGGAAAAGGTGTCGGGCTTTTCCAAGGAAATCGAGCAGTTTTTTGAGAGAATTAAGAATTACGAAAAAGAGCTGCAGGAAATGGGAAAACAACGTGGAGAAAAGCGCATTGAGTTCGACAAGCTGAACCGCGACCTTGGCCAGTTGGCTGTGCGGAAGGCGACTGTTGCAACCCGGCTCGAGGATGTTCGCGCGGAATTCGAGAGTTACAGGGAATTCGAATTCCTTGAAGGGGTTAAAAAGGATGATCTCATCCGGATGATATCCGAGGCAGAGTCGATCATTTCCAGCATGCCGAGCGTAAACACCGCTGCCATCGAGATGTACGATAAAAAGAAAGCGGAGATCGAAGGGGTCGAAGGCAAGATCTCAACTCTGGGAGAGGAACGCAGGGCCATTCTTGAGATGATCGCAGAGATCGAGCAGCACAAGAATGATGCGTTCTTCAAGACTTTCTATTCAGTGAGCGATAACTTTGTCAAGATGTTCAGCTATCTGAACATTGGCGACGGATTCCTGTATATGGACAAGCCCAACGAGCCTTTTGAGTCAGGGCTCTACATAAAGATAAAGCGCGGGAACAAGGAGCACTCCATAGACTCGCTCTCAGGAGGGGAGAACTCCCTGGTTGCTTTGATGTTCATTTTCGCGCTCCAGTTCTTCAAGCCGGCCCCATTCTACATTCTTGATGAAGTGGATGCTGCGCTTGATAAGGAGAACAGCAAGAACCTTGCCCAGCTCATTTCAAGGATGGCGAGCGATACCCAGTTCATACTCGTATCGCACAACGACATAGTTATGTCCACTGCGGACAGCGTTCTGGGAGTAGCAAAGGCAGGAGGAGTATCAAAGATAGTCGGCGTTAAACTCGAGCAGAAAAATGCAGGTTGATTAAATTGGCAGACAGGGCACTATTCATAGGAAGATTCCAGCCTTTTCACCACGGTCACCTTGCGGTTGTGGAATCTCTTCTTGCAAAACACCAGGAAGTGATCATTGCCATAGGATCCGCTGAGTGCTGCTCTGCAGATGACAATCCATTCTCTGCAGGAGAGCGGGTTGAGATAATACGCGCGAGCCTTTTGCCAGAACAGCTTATGCGGGTGATAATAATTCCGGTCCGGGATATAAACAACAATTCATTATGGGTCAGCCATCTGAAATCTTATGTTCCTGAATTCAGCGTTGTTTACACAAACAATAAGCTCGTGAGTATGCTTTTCTTAAAAGCAGGGATTAAAGTAGACGGCATCAGTTATGTTGACCGGGGACTTAATGAGGGTAAGGTTATCAGGAAACTGATGAGCATGGGCGATGATAAATGGAAAAAGCACGTGCCTTGCGGAGCGCACAAATTCATACTATCCATTAATGGAATTGAAAGAATGAAGGCCATTTCCGAAAGGGAGTAATGGCTGCAACGTTATTTGCATCAGGCTCCAGTAATCAGTTTGGTTCCACCGTTTTTATTTTTACAATCCTGCTTCCCATGGCAAGCCCCTGCACAGTTACGCCTATGGTTTCATTGGCATTAAGATCCTGGCTACTGGTTAACTGGACCGTAACATTATTTAGTGAATAATTCTCCATTTCAGCAGGAAGCATAACGGAATAACTGTAGAATGACGTTCCATTGTACGGTAGGCCGACAGTTTCGTTTGCCACGATATTGAGCAAGGAATCCGGGAAGATGATTGTCACGTTATTAAAATCAGAGATCGCCTGTTCCCTGTCAGTGAAATTTTGTGCGACCAAGGCGCTTGATTCAGATATGAACGTAACGTAGGGAAGGGTCCGCTTCTCCGTTTGCTGAATCACAGTGAGTTTTTTGGGAAATGCTATCAAATCGTTCCTTTCGTAAGAAACACTTTCATTTCCATATTTTTCCTTTAGTGATTGTACATCCGGCTCTGCCCTGCTTTCCCAAGGAATCGTAAACTCATATTTTTTCCCGTCAACGCTGACTATGGAAGCATTTCCATTTACCTTCACAGTGCTGGAAACTATTATTGGGGAGTTGTAATTCACAAGCTCCTCATTCAGTATCACAGCCATCATTGTCACAGGAACTTCGTTGTCCGCATCTACCAAAGGTTCTGTAACTACCTTTATCGAACCTGCCCGCCCGGTACTCACCTTGACCAAGGTTCCATTTCCAAGGCGAACATCAAGTGAAGTTGGTAGTACGATATTGGCCACTCCCTTGGATTCCACTCCATTCGACCGGAGCATTTCCGCAACAGAGTAAACATCCTCCCTGGTGCTTATGTTCAGAAGCTGGCCGCCCGAAGTGGATTCAACCGCCTTAATTCTCTCGTCGTTCCTCAGCTTTGTAAGAAGGGGATCTGATATTTCAGATACTATAAGGAGGATAGGATCATAGATCCTGATGGTGCCATTGAAATCAGCTGTTCCTGAAAGGGTCTGGCCCTGTATTTGGTTATCCCGTCCGCTTGCGAACTGAATGCCCCAGAACATGCCGCCAACCATGATAACAACGGCAACTAGAAGTATGACTGTTTTTTTAGTAAACTCCATCAATATCCCGAAATAGTTAAGTACTGGTAACTTTTTTAAAGTATGGAGCGCTTCTTTTCCCCATGTGCAAAATATGCGATATTGCCAAGAGTTCACCGGATTACGACGTCCTTATGCAGAAAATGCTGGAAGAGGACCAGGTTCGCCTGGAATTCTCAAAACAAATGGCCGAGGAGATAAGACCGATAAAAAAATTCATATGCTCTTCCATAAAATGGCCGATTAAGCTGCATTTCCCCTTTTTTGAGGCGCGCACTGCCTTTTCCGTCCCGCAGAATTATTTCCAGAACCTTCTGATCGATAACGAGCGCCAGGGTGTGACTTTTGCACACGGAGCAATGCGTTCCATATTCTTCTCAGGCGACGACCTTATGGTTTTTTCCAAGACCGTGAATCACAAGGAAGGAAAAGAGTTCTTCACCTCCTTTGTCCTTGCGCACTTTGGTCCTAATGAGTATGCTGCAAAAGTGGAAGGTGAAAACATCACCATCAAGGTGGATGCGGAAAAACAAATGAGGAACCTGCTTACTGGCGAGGTTGAAAAGAAACGCATCGCGTTCAATTTCGTAAACAATCCTGTGAAGGCCAGGATTGTAACCAAAGAGCAGATCTTCACTTCAGCGCAATTCAAGAGCGTGTACGCAAAATTCGGTGGTGCTTCTGCAAAGAGCGCATCGATAGACATCGAAGGCTATGCGATTACTGTGCCACACTTCTCCCCCCATCCTTATCTTCTCCAGCTGCACGAGAAGTTCGGCTATGGTTCAAACAGGCAGTTCCAGGAGAATCTGGTTAAAGATTACTTTTTAGCTCATTTGAAGAAAGAGTGATAAATAATATTGTTTTAGGTTAAGGGACTCACGTTTTTATACTGTTCTACCCATAATATAAAAGGGGGTGGTGGAGTGGTATTTCGCTTCAGGCGGATTGCTTTCTTTCTCGTGTTGGTCCTTATTTCTGGTTTTGTGAGTGCGATCGCAGATCCTAGCATGCTTTATTGTCAAAAGCTGGGCTATACCTATCAGATTGATAAAAGCTCTGACGGGGAGCAAGGGTATTGCATCGTCAATAGCACAAAATACGATTCATGGGAGTTCTTCAACGGCAAGGTCGGAAAGGAGTATTCCTATTGCGCGAAAAATGGATACGACACTCAGACGGGCCCTGTTCCAGACAATCCTTTCGGATTTGAGCAGGCGTTCTGCGCTCCAATTAATGATGTTGTCAGGGCTTCTTCAATTGTTACGGAAAGCGATAAAATTTCCGTTGTCGACTTAATGGCAGCAAATGGCGATGATCTCTTGGGATCCACGACCTCTTCCTTGTCTGCTTCTGGAGTTGCACTCCCAGCAGGCATATCTGCTTCTTCGGTTCCATCAAGCGGTTCCATTCCTTCTTCCTTTGATTGGAGAAACAAGGATGGAAAGAACTGGATGACCCCAGTAAAGGATCAAGGCGCATGCGGAAGCTGCTGGGCTTTCGGGACGCTAGGTGCCATTGAGGCTAAATTCAACATCGATAACAATAATCCCCTGTTGCTCTACGATCTGTCAGAGCAGGACCTTGTTTCTTGTTCCGGTGGCGGGGATTGCGCAGGGGGAAATAGTTTTCTTGCTCTAGAATATATAAACAGTACTGGGATTGTTGACGAATCCTGCTTCCGCTACTCTGCGAATAATGCGAAATGCAGTCGCTGTGCTGACTGGCAGAACAGGACAGCCAAAATCAGGGGTTATAATGTTGTCTATGGCGATACCAACGAGCTTAAAGCTGCACTTATGGCCTACGGTCCAATGGTCGCGGCGATAGATGCCTACGATATAGGATATCCCAGAATATACGCGTGGCATATGGTTACTTTGGTAGGCTGGAATGATGCAGGCGGCTACTGGATTGTAAAAAACTCTTGGGGTACTGGTTGGCAAGACAAGGGATACGGTAAGATGCCCTATGGCAAAAGCATGGAGACATACGGTTATGCCATTGGTATCGGGCCCACGGTTCATCCAATTCAGCCGCATTACGTACCGGAGTTCGGTTTGTTGGGTGCGGTAGTAATACTGGCAGCGGGCCTTTTGTTAGTCATTTGGCGCAGGAAATAGGTACCCTGGGATCCAGATGCCACCTATTTTCCATTTTTCTTTCGAAAAAAGGGCCGTCCTGGCTGTTATTGCTATTTCACTATTATTTCCAGCCATTCTTGTGCTCACAAGCGGAAACGTAGCATATTACCTGAACGTCATTTTTTTCAACCAGAAAATTTTTCTCATATCTTCCCTTTTTGTTTTTCTTACCTTTTTTGCATTCAAAGAAAAAATAAAGCCGCAGGATTGGAAACCACCTGACACCGATGATACAATCTCTTGCCTCATCGTCTCGTTTGCACTTATTCTTTTGCTCGGGGTCATCCACGTGGATTTTGACACGCTTTTGTCATTGGAAAAGGTAAACGTGGCCGAAAACACTATGTGGGTGGGCTTTGGCAGCTTTCTCTCTGACAGCTTTGACCTTGACCGGATTCCGGTTGGAACTGGTGCGATTACTAAAGTTATTGACCTGAAGCAGGAACCAAATGAACCAGCCACCTTGCGTTTGCATTCTGGATGGGAAGGCGGGAAATTTGATACAAATGTACTCGTTACAATAAACCAGGAGTACATTATCAATCTGACCCCGCAGTACCTTACTATAAAAAGCGGCGAGCCATCATGGATAGAAGTTAATGTACCCAAAAACGTACTTCAGAGCGGGCGCAATTATTTTGAGCTGAGCAAGTCTGGCCCCGCCTATGTTTTTCTTAGTTCCCAGTACGTCTATCACGATGCAAAAACGCTGCGTGAAGATGGCAGCTATTACGGCCAGGAAGCACTGATCTATCTAAGGAAACCATTTTCGGTATCGCAGTTATTCGGCTTTGCATTTGATTATCAATTGTTGATGAAAATCTGGGCCATTGCGTTCCTTCTTTTGGCGCTTTTCGGAAAAGACTGTCTGCTGTCAATCTGCCGGCGTTATGGCATCCAGCTTCTAGCTCTGTTCCTTCTGTCCATTGCTGGGATAAACGCTATCCTCTACGTCCAAACTCAGTGGAGGCACCTCTCATTGCTTACCGGAGAGGTGATCGCCTACCTTCTAAGCCCGTTTATGAAGATATATCGGGATTTCGGCGATCCCGCGGGTCCTGTGCTAGGCGTTGAAACTTTCTACATCCGGATTTTCAAGAGTTGTTCTGGCATAGAATCTATGGCCGTGTTTTCCATTCTTTTCGTCGCCATGGTCTCCTTCAATATCCGCAGAATTAATAAAACATCCATCCCATTTCTTTTTCTTATTGGTGTAGCCGGGACATTCCTTGTGAACGTGCTTAGGCTCATCTGCCTTGTTCTCGTTGGCGCTTTCATCTCTCCTGAACTCGCAGTGAATGCGTTCCATACAAACGTAGGCTGGGTGATGATGCTCGTCTATTTCGCCGGATTCAACGAAATGGCGACAAGGTTTTTTGTCAGGAGGGATGCTCCATGATGGAACGCGTCAGTGCGTCCGAGCTTTTGCTCCTCATAATAGCAAAAGTCCTCCTTTTCCTGCTGTTTCCGTTATATCTTGTGCTTCGGCTATTCTTTCTTATTACAACTGACTACGGCATCTGGAGCGTGCTCTCCTACGTCTTTTTCATCGTTGAACTCTATTTTATCATCCATGCAACCAATTATCTCGTTAGTTATATCCACTCCACGAAGCACTATCCCGGGATGATCAGGTCTGTACCAAGGCGGGAAAACGGTTCTCCGAAGACTGCGGTGTTTATCGCATCGTTCAACGAGCCATCGGAGGTGGTTGAAGATACAATGCTCGCTGCAAAGCGGATGAACTACCCCAAAAAGGAGATTTATTTATTGGATGACTCTGACGATCCCCAAATAATACTTGAGGTCGATGCAGCCGCCAAGAGAAATGGAATACCAGTGATACGCAGGCAACATCGCACCGGTTTCAAGGGCGGCAGCCTGAATGAAGCGATTGCCCGGGTAGAATGTGATTATGTTGCTGTTTTTGACTCAGATCAGCAGCCCGAAAAAAACTTTCTTTCTGAGCTCATTCCGATATTCGAAGCGGATGCAAGCATCGGGTTCATACAGACGCCTCAGCTACCGAAAAAATCGCTGGTGGAAGGGGGATTTGTCGAGTCTGCTGCAGCCTCAAGCCAGTACATTTTCTACAGGCACGTGTGTGAGGGAAAGGGGGCAATAAATGCGCAATTCTCGTGCGGCTCCAACGTGGTGTACCGAAGGAGTGCCCTCGAATCAATAAGAAGGAATGAAGGAGACCGCGAAATATATCTGGACGAATGGTCAGTGACAGAGGACTATGCATCGAGCGTGCTGCTGCACGAGAAAGGATGGAAATCGCTTTTCTATAACAAGACACATGGAAATGGTCTTGTGCCAGCCACCCTTGATGCTTTCAAGGCTCAGAGATCGAGATGGGCAATTGGAACCACCTCCGTTTTCCTTAGATACTTCCCCAGAATACTATTCGGAAAAAATTTCTCAACCTGGCAAAAATGGGAATACATAATTTCTGGTACGTATTTCCTTCTTGGAATGGCCAATTTTCTCATGATAATAAACGCCGCCATCTTCGTACTTCTGGATATTCCCACCTATGCGTTTCTTTCGCTTGTACTGTTCATTTTCAATAGTGTTGTGTTTCACTATTCGCAGAGATTACGGGGAAACTGGTCGCGTAACCTTTTCTATGAGCAGGTACTCAATTTCCTTATGTTTCCAATGTATCTTGATGCTGTTGTGGCTGGCCTGCTGGGAAGGAATGTGACTTTTACTGTAACCCGGAAGTTCAATGGAGGCTCCAGAGATGCTGCTGATTTGCGCATCCAGAAGGGGGTCCTCGTTGTTATGGTCCTTGTCTTCTCGTTTGGCGTGTGGAGGTTTCTCTCCACCGGTGGGGAGTACGTTCTCATAAACCTGTTCTGGATCGGATATATCATCTTCATGCTCGCTGCTGGCCTAATTCTTATGAAACTGGAGGAGTCCAGAAAACCACA
>Ga0315275_10004452_pt1 | contig 13098 bp, 10 predicted proteins | sample YL17G03_0_MG_FD_205557 | JGI IMG/M metagenome (GOLD analysis project Ga0315275, IMG submission 205557) | Sediment microbial communities from Yellowstone Lake, YNP, Wyoming, USA - YL17G03_0 | ecosystem: Environmental > Aquatic > Freshwater > Lake > Sediment | place: USA: Wyoming | collected... | reverse complement strand
CCCAGGTCCTTGCGGAGGAGCGCATCCTGGATCTGCTCTTGCCCTCCTCCAAGTCAACTGCTTCCGCGCTCGGGGAGAACGATCTCTCCCAACAGGTGGAGAAGGCCTCGGATACCCGGGAAAAACTCCGCAAAAGACTGGAAGAGGGGAAGCTGGATGAGCGGACCGTGGAGCTGGAGGTAACGGACCGGGTCGTCCCCATGGTGGAGATTTTCTCCAGCAGTGGGCTGGAGGAGATGGATATCAATATCAAAGATATGCTTTCCAACCTCCTTCCTCAAAAGAAAAAGAAGAGAAAAGTGAAGATCCGGGAAGCGAGAAAGATCTTGGCCCAGGAAGAGGCCCAAAAAATGATCGACATGGATGAGGTGGTCAGTGAGGCCATCCGTAGGGTCGAGGACTCGGGGATCGTCTTCTTGGATGAGATCGATAAGATCGCCGGAAGGGAATCGGCGCATGGCCCCGATGTGTCCCGCGAGGGGGTCCAGAGAGATCTATTGCCCATCGTGGAGGGATGCACGGTCTCCACCAAATATGGTCTGGTGAAGACGGATCACGTCCTGTTCATCGCTGCGGGGGCCTTCCATGTCTCCAAGCCCTCGGACCTGATCCCGGAGATGCAAGGGCGATTTCCGATCCGTGTAGAATTGGACTCCTTGGGCAAGGACGATTTCGTGCGCATCCTCACCGAGCCTCAGAATGCCCTCTCCAAACAATATATCGCCCTCCTGGAGACGGAAGAGGTGGAGATTGAATTCACGCCCGATGCGATCGAGGAGATTGCAGACATGGCCTCCACGGTGAACGAAAGAACCGAGAACATTGGCGCGAGAAGGCTCTATACAATCATGGAGAAACTTTTGGATGAGGTCTCCTTTGAGGCCCCCCAGATGAAGGGTTCCAGAGTAGTGATTAATTCGGCCTACGTTCGGGAGCGGCTGACCGAGGTCATCAAGGACCAGGATCTGAGCAGATATATCCTATAGGAAAGAGGCATGACAAGAAAATCGGACGAGAAAATCGAGGGTCTCATCGAGGCCCTCCCTTTTATTCGGCAGTTTCAGAATAAGACCTTGGTCATCAAGTACGGCGGCTCAGCTATGACCGAAGAGGGGCAAGAGACGGTCATCCTGGATGTAATTCTCATGAAGTACGTGGGAATGCGTCCTGTAATCGTGCACGGGGGGGGGCCTCAAATTGACAGGGTCATCCGGAAATTAGGTCTGCAGCCCCAGTTTGTCGATGGGCTGCGGGTTACGGATGCGGAAACGATGCGGGTCGTGGAGATGGTCCTCATCGGTGAGATTAACTCCAATTTGGTTTCCCTGGTAAACCGGCACGGAGGATCTGCCGTGGGGCTGAACGGGAAGGATGGCGGGCTGATCCAGGCCCGGAAGATCGAGTACTCCAAAAGCGGGACGGAAGGGACCGAGAAGATCGACTTGGGGCAGGTAGGTGAGGTGGTGAAGATCGAGCCTCGCCTCTTGGTGACTTTGGAGGAGGCGGGTTTTATACCCTGCATTGCCCCGATTGGCACGGATGAGGAGGGGAATACCTATAACATCAATGCCGACTCCGTAGCTGGTGAGGTAGCGGCAGCGCTGGGGGCAGAGAAACTTCTCCTGCTCAGCGATACGGATGGCATTCTGGACGGAACGGGGAATTTCATAGCGACTTTGAATCGCGATCGGATCAGAGAACTCATCCGGGAGGGGGTAATCTCCAGAGGCATGTTGCCCAAAGTGGAAGCTTGTCTGCGGGCTCTGGACGGCGGGGTGAAAAAGGCCCACATCATCAACGGCAAGGTTCCTCATTCCCTCTTGCTGGAGGTCTTTACGGAAAAGGGAATCGGCACGGAGATCTTGAGATGAAGATTTGGGGGGAGGAAGGTCAAGGAGGTCTCCTTTTCATCGCAAATCGTCTAAGGGAGAAAGAGGGATGAGCTGCCAGGAAGGATGGATAGAGGATGCAAACCGGTATATCGCCCAAACCTATGCGCGGCTTCCCATTTGTCTGATCAAAGGAGAGGGCTCCTACGTATGGGACACAGAAGGGCACAAGTATCTGGATCTCGTCATGGGGATTGGGGTGAATGGGTTGGGCCATTGTCATCCCCGGGTCGTGGCGGCTATCCGAGAGCAGGCGGGCAAGTTGCTGCACGTCTCGAACCTATACCACATAGAGCCGCAAATTCAATTGGCCAAGGCCCTCTGCCGGATTTCCTTTGCCGATCGAGCCTTCTTTTGTAACAGCGGCGGAGAGGCCAATGAGGCGTGCATCAAGTTGGCTCGAAAGTATGCGAAAGATAGCGGGCATCCCGAGCGCTATGAGATTATTACTATGGAGGGCTCCTTTCACGGACGCACCCTGGCCACCTTGACGGCTACCGCACAAACCAAATACCATAAGGGTTTCGAGCCCTTGCCCGAGGGCTTCAAATACGTTCCTTTTAACGACCTGAAGGCGGTGGAGGCCACGGTCGGCAGCAAGACAGCTGCCATTATGCTGGAGCCGATCCAGGCGTTGGGAGGGGTCAACGTGCCGGCGGATGATTTCCTCCCTGGGCTCCGCAGGCTGTGCGATGAGAAAGGCCTGTTGCTCATTCTGGATGAAGTATTTACCGGGTTTGGCCGGACCGGTGCCATGTTCTGCCACCAGCGCTATGGTATTGAACCGGATGTTATGGCCCTTGCCAAGGCCCTGGCTGGAGGACTTCCCGTGGGCGCCATGCTGGCGAAGGAGAAAGTGGCCCAGAGCTTCAGTCCGGGAACGCATGCCGCTACCTTCGGAGGGAATCCTCTGGTTGCTTCCGTGGGCGTCGAGGTGCTCAAAATTATACAAGAAGAGGGCCTGGTGGCTTATGCGGAAGAGATGGGTAACTATTTCATGGGACGGTTGAAGGATCTGCAGAGGAAATTTGGCTTCATTAAGGAAGTGCGGGGAAAAGGACTCTTGATAGGCGTGGAGCTGGAGTTTCCGGGCAAGGAGATCGATGTTCGGTGCCAGGAGAAAGGGCTTCTGGTTAACAGCTTGGGCGATAAGGTGTTACGGATTATCCCCGCGCTGAATGTGAAGAGGGAGGAGATCGATCAGGCAGTGGCGGTTCTGGATGAAGTCTTGGGCGGGATGGGAAAATGAAAAAAGACCTGTTGCGGGTGGCAGACTTAAACCGGGAAGAGATCGAGGATCTCTTGAACCTGGCGAGGGAGTTGAAAGCAAAACAGAAGGGAGGCCAAAGAGTTACCCCGCTCTTGGGAAAGACTTTGGGTCTCATCTTCGAGAAATCCTCCACCCGGACCCGGGTTTCCTTTGAGGTTGGAACGTATCAGCTGGGAGGTCAATCCCTCTTTCTTAGTTCCAAGGACCTGCAGCTCGGCAGGGGAGAGACGATCCCGGACACAGCCCGAGTCCTCTCGCGCTATCTGGATGGTCTCGTGATCCGCACCTTTGGGCACGAGATTGTGGAGGAGATGGCCCGCCATGCTGCTATTCCGATCATAAACGGTCTTACGGATCAGCACCATCCCTGCCAGGTGCTGGCCGACCTCCTTACCATTCAGGAAAAGAGGCAGAGGTTGCACGGCCTCAAAATCAGCTATGTGGGGGATGGGAATAACATGGCCAACTCCTGGTTGGAAGGGGCGGCGAAATTGGGCCTCCATTTGACCTTAGCTTGCCCCTCAGGCTATGAGCCGGATTCAGAAACTTGCCAGGAGGCCTTGAAGGAAGCCGCCAAATCTGGCGCCAAGATCGAGGTAACCCATGAGCCCCAGAAGGCGGCTGCAGGTGCCGACGTCCTATATACCGATGTCTGGGCGAGCATGGGACAGGAGCAGGAGCACCAGAAACGACTTTCTGCTTTCCAGGGCTTTCAATTGAATCAGTCCCTTCTCCGCTTGGCCAAGCCGGAAGTATTGGTAATGCATTGCCTGCCGGCCCATCGCGGGGAAGAGATCACCGATGAGGTCCTGGATGGTCCTCACTCGATCGTCTGGGATCAGGCGGAAAACAGACTCCACCTGCAAAAGGCGATTCTGGTGAAATGGTTGGGGTGAGGAATCCATCGGATGCGCATCCGGAGCGAGGTCAATCCTCGCAGCTCCGCTGCGGGGAGATTCGACGAGTCCAATAGGTGAAGTTGCCCTCTGGTTGAGATCTGAAAATACGATGCAGAAATTCTGTCCGCGGGCTACATTTGACCGATGAGGGAGGATACGATGGAGAAGGCAGTGAAGAAGGTGGTCTTGGCGTACTCGGGCGGCCTCGATACCTCGGTCATGATCCGCTGGCTCATTGAGAAATATGGCTGCGAGGTGATTGCCTTCGCGGCGGACGTGGGTCAGGAGGAATTCCTGGAACCTCTCCGGGATAAAGCGATTCAAACCGGGGCCAGCAAGGTCTACATTGAGGATCTCAAGGAAGAATTTGCCCGGGACTTCTGCCTGCCAACTCTCCAGGCCAACGCCATCTACGAAGGGAAATACCTCCTCTCCGCGGCGATCAGCCGTCCTCTGATCTCCAGGCATCTGGTGGAGGTGGCGGAGAAAGAGAAGGCCGATGCCGTAGCCCATGGCTCGACAGGCAAGGGAAACGACCAGGTGCGTTTCGATGTCTCGGTCATGGCGCTCGAGCCGGATTTGACCGTCCTGGCCCCGGTTCGGACCTGGGAGTTCAAGTCCCGGGAAGAGGAGATCGAGTATGCGAAGAGATACGGCATCCCGGTGCGAGCCACCAAGGAGAAGCCATACAGCATAGACCGCAATATGTGGGGCGTCAGCATCGAGTGTGGGGTTCTGGAGGACCCGTGGACCGAGCCTCCGGCCGATGCATATATTCTCACCAAGGCGCCGGAGCAGGCCCCCGACGAGCCTCGCTATCTGGAGGTGGAATTCCAACAGGGGGTACCCGTAGCCGTGGATGGGGAGAAGTTGCCTTTGGCCGATCTGATCCCCAAGCTCAACCAGATTGCCGGGGAATACGGGATCGGAAGGCAGGATCTGGTGGAGAACCGCCTGGTGGGCATCAAGTCGAGGGAAGTATACGAGGCCCCGGGGGCCACGGTCCTTTACCTGGCCCATAGAGAATTGGAGAATCTCACCCTGGATCGGGATACGTCCCACTTCAAGGAATCGATCGTGACCCGCTACACGGAGCTGATTTATTTCGGCCTATGGTTTTCCCCGCTTAAGGCCGCAATGGACGCCTTTGTAAAAGAGACACAGAAGAATGTGACGGGAACCGTGAGGATGAAGCTCTACAAGGGCCAGTGCGTGCCCGTTGCCCGGAAGTCTGATCTTTCCCTCTATGACTTTTCCCTGGCCACCTATGATGCTGCTGACACCTTCGATCACCGTGCAGGTGAGGCCTTCTGCAAGATCTGGGGCCTTCCACTGAAAGTGAGGGCCAGGGTGGAGAAAAGAACCAAGAGGTGAGCCGTTACGGGTGATAGTGGGGATGCCTGGAAGCTGAGAAAGGAACAAACCCCTGGTTCGGACGATGTCTAAAGGCACTGAGAGGAAGAAGAAGCCGTGGGGAGGGAGATTCAAGGGTAAAACCGATCAATCGGTTGAGGCCTTTAGCGAGTCCGTTTCCTTCGACCACCGGTTGGCCCCTTATGATATCCAGGGAAGTATGGCCCACGCCCGGATGCTGGGTGAAACGGGGATTATTCCGGCCAGCGAGGCCCAAGAGATCATCTCCGGACTCCGGGAGATCGCCTCCGAAATCGAGGCGGGGAAATTTGTTTTTGACCCGGTGTTGGAGGATGTCCATATGAACATCGAGGCCCGCCTGATCGAAAAGGTGGGGGAGGTAGGCGGCAGACTCCACACGGCCCGCTCCCGCAACGACCAGGTGGCGCTGGATGTAAGACTTTACCTCCGGGAGGAGATCGATGCTTGCTGTTCCTCCATCCGCTCTCTTCAGGCAGCTATCCTGAGAATAGCAGAGGGGAATCTTGAAACCATCGTCCCCGGCTACACTCACACCCAGAGGGCCCAACCCATTCTTCTCGCCCATCATCTTCTCGCTTATTGGGAGATGCTCCAGCGGGATCATGAGCGCCTCTCCGATTGCCATCGGAGGGGTAACGTGCTGCCCCTGGGCGCAGGAGCCTTGGCTGGTGTTACCTTTCCCATCGATCCTGATTACGTGGCCAAGCTGCTTCATTTCCCGCGGGTAGCGAGCAACAGCCTGGATGCGGTTTCTGACCGCGATTTCTCTCTGGAGTTCCTCGGCGCGGCCTCCATCCTGATGATGCATCTTTCCCGGCTTTCCGAGGAGATCGTCCTCTGGTCTTCGGCCGAGTTCGGCTTCTTTGAGCTTCCCGATTCCTTTGCCACCGGATCCAGCATGATGCCGCAAAAGAAGAATCCAGATGTGCCCGAACTCGTCAGGGGAAAATCGGGCCGCGTCTTTGGCAGTTTGATCTCCTTGTTGACGACTATGAAGGGGTTGCCCTTGAGCTATAATCGGGACTTGCAAGAGGATAAAGAACCCCTCTTCGATGCAGTGGACACGATCAAGGCTTGCCTGAAGATCCTCTCGGAAATGCTTCCGCGAATCAAGATCCATCCGGAGCGAATGAGGCAGGCTGCGGAAGAGGGGTTTCTCAATGCCACGGACCTGGCGGATTACCTGGCAGGCAAGGGTCTTCCCTTTCGGTCAGCCCATGAAGTGGTAGGGAAGATCATTTCGTTTTGCTTGAAAAAGGGGAAGCCCAAGATTGAGGACCTCAGCCTGAAAGAGCTTAAGTGTTTCTCTCCCCTCTTTTCCCAAGATGTCTTTCCGTTCGTTTCCCTGGAGGCCTGTATAAGCAGGCGCAGATCGCCGGGTGGCACCTCGAAAAAACAAGTGATTGCCGCCCTCAAGGCTGCCAAGGAAGCGCTGAGTAGCTCCCGGAAAAGAAGAACGAAGGTCCAGATTTGAGAATTGTCTTTCCATTTGTGACCGTCGGAGGGGCCCTTTCCCAGCCGAAAGGTTCCATGGTGGCTGAAAATGGTTGCCCGGGGAGGTTCTGATTTGGCCCATCGACCTCACCTACTGCCCCTGAGCCTTCTCCTTTGCTCATGTTTTCTCATTCTCTCCTGTGGCCGGAAGGGGTCTCCCGTAGTTCCCGAAGTTACGACTCCGGCGGCTGCGGAAAGCCTTTCTGCCGTCAGTCGGGGCGGTTGGGTTTATCTCTCTTGGACCCGGCTGACCAAGAACCTGAGCGGAAAGCCCCTGCAAGATCTCATGGAATACGAAATCTATCAACGAGAGGTGAAGACGGGGGAAGAGAAATCACCGGTCGTCTTGATCGCGACGGTGAAGGCCACCCTGCCGGAAAATGCCAAAATCATCGGCGGCTCTTATGTATATGTCGATGACGGGGGAGGGAGTGGTTTAGGCTTTGATCACCAGTATGCCTATCATCTCCGGGCGGTCAGTTTCAGGAAGCAAGCCGGGCCTCCCTCCAAGGAAATCCTGGTCACCATCTATCCCTGTCCCCTTCCACCCCCGAACCCGACAGCGAATGGGGGGGATGGAACCATCCTCCTTTCCTGGGAGGCTCCTCCATCCATGGCGGACGACAAGCCCCTTGAACGGCCTGCCCTTTACAACATTTACCGGGGGAAGGTCTCAGGATTCTACGGGATAGACCCGATCAATCCGAAGCCGGTGGTTGGACTGAGCTATCAGGATATGGGCCTGGCAAACGATGTCAGCTATTTCTATGTGGTCAGGGCGTTGGAAAATGAGCGTCCTCCGTGGCATGAGAGCTTGGATTCCCATGAGGCAACCGTGATTCCGACGCATACCACCCCTCCCTCCCGGCCACGGAATCTCAGCTTCGCCGAGACCCCGGAGGGGGTTCGGCTCGCCTGGGATCCGAATTCGGAGCCCGATATGTTGGGTTATTTCGTGTATCGAAGCCTTCATCTCAAGGCGGGTTACGTCCGGCTCAATGCCACGCCTCTTGCTACGATTACCTATATCGATAAGACGATCTCTCCCCACACTACCTATTATTATGCTGTCTCCGCCGTGGATTCTTCCCCTCGCCGGAATGAGAGTGATCTTTCTGAGCCGGTCCAGGTCGAGGTACCCTGAGAAGACGAAAGATTGCCGATCCTTCTCCTTCCCAAATTCTCTTTGACAAGGAGGAGGCGGCGTGCTATCAAAAAAAGGCCTTGAGCCGCAAAGAAAAGCTTTTTCGCTTAAGGGAAGGGACGTAGATGCATAACTTCCAGTATCGCCGAGGGGAATTGTATTGCGAGGATGTCCCCATCTCGCGAATCGCCGAAGAGATGGGGACTCCTTTCTACCTTTACAGCCACCGGACGCTTCTCAACCACTTTCGCGTCTTCGATTCCGCCTTCGCGAAGATTCCTCATCTGATCTGCTTTGCCCTGAAGGCCAACTCCAATCTGGGCATTCTCCGGATCTTCGCTCAAGAGGGCGCGGGTGCGGACGTGGTCTCCGGAGGGGAGATCCATCGGGCATTGAAGGTGGGTATTCCCCCAGATCGGATCGTCTACGCAGGCGTGGGCAAGAGCCGCGAGGAGATCGGATTTGCCCTGAAGTCGGGCATTCTGATGTTCAATGTAGAATCTTCTCCGGAGTTGGCGCTGATCAATGAGGTTGCCCGGGAGCTGGGGACATTCGCTCCGGTGGCCTTACGGATCAATCCGGATGTGAATCCCGAGACCCACCCTTATATTGCCACCGGTTTAAAGAATAGCAAGTTCGGCATCGACATCGCGGTCGCCCTGGAAGAGTATCAGACGGCCATGGAGATGAGCCATGTGAAGGTAATCGGGGTCCATCAGCACATTGGCTCTCAAATTACGGAAGTAGGCCCATTTGTAGATAGCCTCGATAAGATCGTTGGCCTGATTCAGACATTGAGGGCGCGAGGAATCCCCATCCAGTTCCTGGATGTGGGAGGCGGATTGGGGATCGCCTATAACAGCGAGAATCCTCCCACCCCGAAGGCCTTCGCAGAGGCTCTAATGGCGGTGATTCAGGACCTGGGCTGTACGGTCGTCCTGGAACCTGGGAGGGTGATCGTTGGCAACGCCGGGATTTTGGTCACCAAGGTGCTTTACCTCAAGAGGGCCTCCCAGAAGAACTTCGTCATCGTAGATGCAGGCATGAACGACCTGATTCGACCGAGCCTTTATGGTTCTTATCATTCCATTCTTCCTATCCAGCAGAAGGATGGAGAAGAGGGATTGACGGCGGATGTGGTGGGCCCCATCTGCGAGTCGGGAGATTTCTTCGCGAAGGATCGAAAGCTTCCGCCTCTGGATCAGGGAGAGTTGATTGCCATCATGAGCGCCGGTGCCTATGGCTTTTCCATGTCCTCCAGCTACAACTCCCGACCGCGGGTGGCCGAGGTTCTGGTGCGGGGGAAAGAGATCCATCTGATCCGCGAGAGAGAAACCTGGGATGATCTGATCCGGGGGGAGAGAATCCCCTCCTTTTTGGAGTAGGCGCGGCTATGAAGAAGACTCGATTCTGGAAGATGAGTGGTAGCGGAAATGACTTTGTGGTGATCGACCGACGGGATCCGTCTCTTATTGAGGACCTCTCCCGCTTCACGCAAAAGGTTTGTCGACGAAAGGTGTCGGTAGGGGCCGATGGGGCGCTGTTCTTAGAGGAATCGACGAGAGCGGACTTTACGATGCGCACCTTCAATGCGGACGGGAGCGAGGCGGAGATGTGCGGGAACGGGGCCCGGTGCATTGCGCGCTTTGCCTATCTGCAGGGTATCGCGGGGAAGACCATGACCTTCGAGACTCTGGCGGGGATTGTGAACGCCGAGATCAACCGGGAGCGGGTGAAGATCAAGATGGGCGACCCCAGAGATCTGACTTTGCACAGGAAGATCTTCGTAGAGGGAAAAGAATATCTCGTCCATAGCGTGAATTCCGGCGTCCCGCATGCCGTGTTGCTCTACCAGACCCTGGAGGACGCGCCCGTTCTGGATCTGGGCCGAAAGATTCGCTTCCACGAGGTCTTTTCCCCGGCGGGCACCAATGTCAATTTCATCGACGTCACCGATTGCCATCATATTTCGATTCGAACCTATGAGCGGGGTGTGGAAGATGAGACCCTCGCCTGCGGAACCGGTGCGGTCGCTTCCGCCCTTGCCTCTTCCGTTCTGGGGTTGGTGGATTCCCCGGTTTTTTTGCGGACGCGAGGCGGAGAGGTCTTAATGGCCTACTTCCAGCGGGATGGATTGGAATTCAGCGAGGTCTTCCTGGAAGGGAGTACGGCGGTAGCCTATGAGGGAGAACTCTGGGAAGAGGCCTTGACTTGACGCAGGTTGGCTTTTCGTTCCCGGATCTAAACGGAGGGCACTTGTTGGGCGGAGGGGAGATAAGATGTTTAAAGGATCGATAGTCGCCATCGTAACCCCGTTTGACAACCAGAAGATCGATGAAGCGAAGCTGACGGAGCTAATCGAATTTCAAATCGCCAATGGCACCGATGGAATCGTTCCCTGCGGCACCACCGGAGAGTCGGCGACCTTAACCCATGAGGAACATCATCAGGTAATCGATTGTACCATCAAGGTGGTAGATGGAAGGATTCCGGTCATCGCGGGAACCGGATCCAACAGCACCGCAGAATCCATCAGCCTGACCAAGCATGCCAAGGCCGCCGGCGCGGATGGGGCCCTCTTGATCACACCGTATTACAATCGGCCCACGCAGAAAGGCCTGATTGCCCATTTTCAGGCTGTGGCAGAGGCGGTCGATATCCCCATGATCATCTATAATGTTCCGAGCCGTACCGGTGTCAACATGCTGCCGGAATCGATTGCCGAGCTGAACAATGTGCCCCAGATCGTAGGGGTCAAGGAGGCAAGCGGATCGCTCCAGCAGATCACGGAACTGATAACCCTCTGCCCCAGATTGAACGTTTTATCCGGGGATGATTTCATCGTGATGCCGGTCATGGCCGTGGGGGGCAAAGGGGTCATCTCGGTAGTCGCCAATGCCGCACCCCGCCTCATGGCCAATATGGTGGATGCCTTTGCGGCAGGAGATTTCCTGAAAGCCTCTCAGATTCAACGGGATGCGTTCCCCCTGTGTCAGGCCATGTTCCTGGAGACGAATCCCATCCCTGTCAAAACCTCCCTGGCCCTCATGGGAAAGATCAAGGGAGATCTGCGGCTACCCCTGGTAGGGATGTCGGAGGGAAACCTCAAGAAACTGAAGGAGATCCTGACTAAGTATAAGCTGATCTGAGCAAGGCCTCCTTGGAGCTTGCCTTTTGGGCGGTATCAAGAGAAGCAGACGAAATCGACGATCGATTCCTTTTCCGGGAAAACGCTCCCCATGTGGATTCCGTTTTCCGAGGGGGAGACAGGAAACCGAGGGAATAGGAGCCTTCGCGCAGACCAGGGAAGGAGAGAAGGAATGACCAATGCGACAGTGACCGGAAGTGCCGGCAGGATGGGTTCGCGGATCATTGCCCTGTTGCGAGAGGATGAAGCCCTGCAATTGACAGGGGCCACGGAAAGGGAGGGGCATGCCGCCATAGGTAAAGATGCAGGGGAGATGGCGGGGGTGGGCTTTTTGGGCATTCCGATCCTTAATGATTTATCGCAGGTGATCGAAGATTGCGATGTGGTCATCGATTTTACGGTCGCTGCGGCCTCGGTTCGACACGTAGAGATCGCCTCGGGCTCGGGGAAGGCTATCGTTATCGGGACCACGGGTTTCTCCAGGGAGGAAGTGGATCGGATACGGGAGCTATCCTCTCGCTGCCCATGCGTCCTCTGCCCGAATATGAGCGTGGGGGTCAATGTCCTCTTCAAGGTGCTGGGGGAGATTTCCCCGATCCTGGGCAGTGGATATGATGTGGAGATCTTTGAGGTCCATCACCGATTCAAGAAGGACGCCCCCTCTGGCACCGCCCTGCGTATGGCCCAGATCATAGCGAGTGCGATGGGTAGAGATCTGGAGAAGGTGGGGACCTTTGGCCGCAAGGGAATCATCGGAGAGCGGCCCCACGATGAAATCGGGATCCATACTCTGAGAGCCGGGGATGTCGTGGGCGAGCATACGGTGATCTTCGGGGGTATGGGAGAAAGGATCGAGTTGACCCATCGGGCCCAGAACCGGGATAACTTCGTTCGGGGGGCACTCCGAGCCGCGAAGTTCGCAGTTCATGCCAATAATGGTCTTTACGACATGCTGGATGTTCTCGGTTTGAAGTGAATCTCGGCCCGTCCTCGGAGAACGAGCTGCCACCGAAAATGGCACCTCGCCATCGGTTGACTCGCCCGGGCCAAGGGGATCGGCCTTGGAAGAAGGAACTCTTCAAGTTGTGGTTCTTAGGTGTCAGGTGGCTGAGAGAAAAAAATTTGGGAGGGGTTATGGCAGAGCCTGCAGATACTGGAAAATGGTTTGTCAGTGATTGGAATTTTTTGCCCGAGGTAACTTCTAACTTTCAATTCTCCAAGAAGATCAAGATCCATGATGTTACCTTGAGGGATGGAGAACAGCAGGCGGGAATCGAGTTCCGAAAGGAGGAGAAGGTCCGTATTGCCGCCAAGCTGGCGGAGGCTGGTGTCCACCGTATCGAGGCGGGGATGCCGGCAGTTTCTCCCGAGGACGAAGCGGCGATCAAAGAGATCGTAAAAAGAAACCTGGGTCCTGAGATCTTCGCTTTTTCCCGCTGCATGGTCGCCGATGTCAAGAGGGCGGTGGACTGCGGGGTAAAAGGGATTGTGGTGGAGGTCCCCTCCTCCCCCCATATTATTCAATATGCGTATAAGTGGCCTTTGCAGAAGGCGATCGACCTTTCCATCGAGGCCACCCGGTATGCGAAGGAACAGGGCCTATATACGGTTTTCTTCCCCATCGATTCCTCGCGCTCAGAGATGGGTTGGTACCTGGACCTGATCGAGAAGGTGGCCACCGAAGGGCATATGGATGCCCTGGCGGTGGTGGATACCTTTGGGGTTTGCTCCCCCCACGCCATTGGTTTCTGGATCGGCAAGATCAAAGAGCGGATCAAGAAGCCCCTGGAGACCCATTTCCACGATGATTTCGGCATGGGGGTCGCCAACACCATCATGGCCCTGGCCGCGGGAGCGGA
>Ga0315275_10004451_pt1 | contig 13101 bp, 6 predicted proteins | sample YL17G03_0_MG_FD_205557 | JGI IMG/M metagenome (GOLD analysis project Ga0315275, IMG submission 205557) | Sediment microbial communities from Yellowstone Lake, YNP, Wyoming, USA - YL17G03_0 | ecosystem: Environmental > Aquatic > Freshwater > Lake > Sediment | place: USA: Wyoming | collected... | reverse complement strand
TTCGTCCTCAATAGTATGTCCTGCACCCCCACCCGCTATAGTTACAAGAGTGGCATCATTACCTGCATCGTCTGTTACTGTTACTACAGTTCCAATAAAGTTTAATTTACTTCTTTGGGTTAATGGAGATCCTTCTTCCTGTATTACATGTCCACCACCAGTGGAGGCTTGACTTATCCAATCAACACCATTAGATACCATATGGTTACCAGAAGTGCTTGGAACGACACTGGGAACGTTGTGGCTGTCTTTTAGAGCCTTAGCCGTAGCAAACTTGACATCATCAGTTCCAGTGTCTAATTCAGCCCCTGTAGCCTTAGCATTGGCAGTTGCACCGTCAGCTACGTTGATTAAAGTCCTTACCTGAGATGTAGATAGGTCATCAACATGCCCACCTGTTATTCTACCAACTAAAGTTTGTTCAGCAACTGTCATGGCGGTTGGAACTGCTGAACCTGCTGTTTGGTTAGCTAGAACAGTATCTGCCGCCTGAGTTGCTAGTTTAGCAAGAGTAACAGCATTAGCAGAAATAGCGTCTGTACCAATAGCCGCTCCATCACCACCATTATGGTCATGAGAGTCTCCATTAGTAACTCCCTTAGCCGAGGTTGCAAAATCTGATGCTTTTGAGCCACTATCCTTGATAAGTTTACCAGTAGTTAGGTTAAAGCTGGCAAAATTGTCCCCAACAGCACTTGAGGGACCTGATACATCACCTGCACCTGATATTGTAGCTAGAACCTCTCTTACTGCTTGTTCAGATGGAACACTTGTATCTGAACCAGGATCTCCTACAGTGGTTACTAATGTCAAACCATCTTTTAATGTTTTTGAGTCAGTACCATTCCATTGAGGTATCTTACCATCGGTATTTGTAACTGGACCATAGACATCTCCACCACCAGAACCTGGGGTTAAAGTTACTACGGTAGCATTATCTCCTGGGTCATCTGTAACAGTTACAATTGTTCCTACAAAGTTAAGTTTAGTTCTCTGAGTAAGTGGTGAACCTTCTTCCTCAATTGTATGACCACCTCCACCTCCGGATATATTGTTTATCAAATACCTAATGTGGTTTAGATTGTCTAGTAAAGTTCCTGATTCTGGGATAGTATCACTAGCCTCTTCAGAATAGTCATAGGTTATTGCTGTCTGCGGAAGCATACCAATAAAACCACCTGGAGGCCCTCCAGCACCTCCTCCGCTCGCAGAGACACCACCAAGATACAAAGGTTGTACTCTTTGTTGTCTCATGGCTGAGTTTATCATCTCTATAATTGTGGCTTCATACTCATACATAGTTATAACCTATCATCAACTCTTATTATGTTTATAAGTCCGGAAGGCAGTCCATCTGGGTATTCTATAAAAGATGTCATTCCAGATAGAGGGTCTGACTGCCAAAAATGAGAATATCCGGGTCCTCCAGATACTGGTTCATTACTTACAAATATATACTGATATGGAAGTTGGTGGTTGGATGTTTCTACCCTTCCCATAACTCCACTTATAACAGATACTTCTACTGTGGTTCCATTCCAATCAACATTAGTAAGATCAGATATATTTAATCCTAAAAGATCTACTCCCTTTGCATAATATAGTTCTTTAGCATTTCCAGATGTAGTCTCTACAATAGTATACCTGAAATCGTTTATAAGTGCTAAGTCTGTGCTATTAGATGGGTATGTGGATAGATCTCTGGTATCTATTAACCCCATTCCCCACTCTCCGGAAGGAACCACCACTAATGGTGTTTCCCAAGATATGTCGAGTCTTTCGTAGTTATATAGTCCAGACCATACTACCTCATAGTTATCTCCATCTCTCTTTAGAACACAGTAGATATTAGCTCCCCCCATTGGCTCAGGACAATATATATTATCTTGATATGGTGTATAATAAATAGATCCGACTACCTGCATCCAATCAAAGTTCCTATAACTGTATTGGTTTAGAATTTTATAACTTGCTTCCGAAGCACTGTTGAAATCAAGAGGATATATCCAGTTCTCAGAATTCATCAGTGTATCTGGATAAGTTATTGAATGTACGCCATAATATAAATCCGCTACATATCTATCAACAGATCCGTCCTCTTTATAAAAAATTGTACCAAAACGACTGTCAGAGTTTCTTGTGCAGGTAAATAGATACCTTCCCTGTACATCGGTGTGAATACAATTAGTTTTTATTGTATATAAACTTTGGTCAAAAGTAGCTATTATTGACCCAGATATTGCATCTTTTAGATACCAAGCACCTCCACTTGTTCCTACTACCTTATCCTGATTGAACCATCCACTATCATTTATAGTTGAATAGTTATTATCAACACCACCATATCCATAACCATCTCCTATCCATGAAGCTATAGGATAGTAGTCTAGCAAACGAACCCAAGTATCTACTGAAACATTATCTCCTGTATACAAAAGAACGCTCATACCTACTCTAAAAGTATTTATTTGCCTTCCCCAACACTCATGTCCCCAAACATAATTATTGTATTCGTAGGGGTATCCGGTAAAATCTGCCCATATTGCTCCTGGAGATGGAAAGTCATATCCGTATCCTACCAAAGTTTCTTCAAAAGTAGACCCATTCCAAGTGTATATGTGCATTATCTCTTGTTTTAATTTTGTTACTGGAGGATCCCCAACATTAACAGACCAAAAGAATACTTCCCTTATAGCTATCTTGAATAATGGCATTAAATTACCATAATGTCCTGCTACTGAATAATCACCATATAGAGGGGCCATATATTGATGTAATGGGTCTGAAGATGAGAGCGTTAGTGTAGATACTATTCCCATAGAACCCGTCTCTAAATCATAAGCATAAATATCTACGGTATATCCATACTCTACTGCTGTAAGTTTATAGGTATACATCATATTTCCACACCTTGATGTATCATAGGGTGCAGATATAGTATAATCTGTGTTGTCTATTATTGTAACACCGGAGGTAGCAAAATTAACATTCCACAGTGTAGTTTCATATTGGCTAAATCCACTTACAACAACACTCCTTCCCCCCAGTATATTATACTCATCCGTAGAAACTTGATAAATTCCATAGCAAGTAGCTATTCCTGTTCCAGAAAGTGTGGTAGTATTGGAAGTATAGGTACTTGGAGGAGTATAATTCATTTTGAATCTTTTTACATAATTAGATCCAGCAGATACCGCTATTCGATTGTTTTTATTATCAGATGTAAAAATAGGTCTAGGTCTTCTAGTTGGTTGGCTTATTGCAGTAGCACCATAATAGGTTCCCGGTGCAGTAGTGAGTCCTGATAGAGAAACCTGACCATCATCATCATACCATTGGGAGTGATTTATACCAAAATCATATTGGTCTTCATTCCAACTTGGTTTAGTAGGTCCAAATCCACTGGCAACTACCAGAGTTGATACATAATCGTTTTTTCCGTCATTATCAATATCAAATGCAATTATGTGTTCAAATCCAGAGATAGATACTCCTGATGGGAGAATTCCTGATGGTATTATCTCAAATACTTGGTCTCCAGATATAGTTATTTGACTTGTATCTATTATTGTTCCATTGTAGGGACTTACATCTACTACCCAAGCATATTCGTGGTCATAGTCAGCTATATCAGCTATAAGACCTGACACAGTAACTCCATATTCTCTACGATTAGGTCTGCTACTATTGTCTACAAGAGCGTGAATATGATTTGTTTGCCTATCCTGAGTAACTGCTCTGGCTTTAAGTCCCTCAGTTATCATAGTTTCTTCTCCAGAAACAGTTATTGGTAGTTCTGTAATGGGAACTTGGCTCCAAGCTGATGCAAAATCATTTCTTCTATATAAAAGACCACTGGCAGTAACACTAGATAAAATTCCATTGTTTTTGTACAGGTCTGTTATGGTGAGATCTGTAATTCCGGTAGAATAGTCCTCCCATAAATATTCATCTATTTTCTTTCTCCAAACTCCTTGACCATTCATTCCTACATAGACATAATCTTTTAGACCGAAGTAATCAAACAATCTTGGACATCTCTCATCCAATATAACATGAGTTATTAGCCCTGATTTACTCATATCTGTTCCTGTAGTGGTTACAAGACCAGATCCGGTAAATATTGGGGTACTGATAAATACTATATCTCCAACAGATACTCCTCTAGCACCATGAACAGTTAGCTCTTTGGTAAAGGTTATTTTAGCGAACTCATCCAGCATCTTATTAGCAAGTGAACGTGCTGACCCAAACGTAGGAATAGATGGATTGGAGTACAATGTAGATCTTTTATCATTAATATCGTAGTCCCATATAGTAGGGCGAGATACGTCAGCAAAAATCCAGTTTTTGGATAGAGGATCTCCCTTTCCCCAAACAACCGCCCTATTCCTAAGCATTTTATCGTCCTTTGATGTATGAATATTAAGAATATCAGTCTCATCAAAATAAAAATCCAAGTTTGAGAGATCTTTACTAAGATGCCCTATTATGCAAACTCCTGATTCATTAAAGTGTATATATAGTCCTCCCATTTGAAGAAGCTGGAGTATTTCCTCATAGGCATTGATTGGTCCTATTGCTGTATCTTCTTGAAGATATGTAGACTTTGTTCCTGGTTCAACTAGGTAAGTACATCCTGTTTCCGTAAGGAATTTTTCAATCCAGTATATGTTTGTAGATATATATTTGATAACATATTTTTCAGATATGAAGTAATCCTGTAGTCTTTTTGAACCATCCTGTGCAAATATAATTATTGAGTACTCTGGATCATCATAAGAGACGCTACTTACATAATATGTTCCTGTAAGATCCCCCTCTTCGTAAATTGTAATTGTATCCCAAGTATTTACCTCATCAGTGAATTTTTTATCGAGAGCTAACTCCAGCGTTCCAATTCCGGTACATATTTTATGATCCGTTGTATATCGTACAGTATGATGAGAAATATTAGTTCCGTTAAGATAGACTACTACGTTCATTCTTTTCTCAACTCAAGATTTACTATATATCCAGACTTGCTCCAAGTATGTTCAGCGGAAAAGATATACAAATCTTCTCCAGTATAGTTCAAGTGGCATAATTTTCTTGAAAGATAATCATGTTTTCCTTCCATACTTATAGTATATCCTCTAGCAAGTCGGTTAAACACCTCTAGGTTAAAATCACAGGCATCTTGAGCCATAGATTGAGTATCTATAACATAAGAGGACACTATTGCTGTTTTATAAAAATCTACTGGAAGATATGGAGATGAGGCATGTGCCTCTGCATAAATTCCGGTTTGTCCCCAAACTACAACCTTATTTCTTAATGACTTATCGTTCTTCCAATTCTTTAGGGTTATAAGTTCTGGTGTAGTTATTGTTCCTATGGATGAATCCCCTCCCATAGGGTATGGTCTCCTGTCTTTGAACATCACTGTTCCCGTTTCATCTGCCCATAACTGCCAAGCAATCAAATCCGTAAGCATTTTTGAGTAGTCATAGGAACTAATACAGTCTATTTTACATGGTCCTGTAACTCCCCATATATAACTACTACTCTCATACTCATAATCTGTAATTCCAGCTAATCCAAGTAATTGGCCTATTATAGCTTCGGGAGATTTATTCTGTACCTGTAAGGGAGTGGCAGGATTTGTAGTTACAATAAAGTAATCCGATGCTCTTATAAGAACATCTGTTGCTGTTATAGTAATTGTTGTTGGATTTTGATTTTCTTCTATTACTTTTACATAACCAGTAAAAATTTCGCCATGATCATCGGTGTAACCAAGATTTACAGTTATTGGGTCTCCAATATCCAGTGTTGTACTTAAACACTCAATAGTGGCGGTTGCCATTGATACTGAATGACCATTGGTAACATTAACCGATAATACTTGAGAGGTATTGGTTACTGATGCGTACAAAACCTTCATTATACATCCTCTAGCAAATCAATATCCACTGCATAAACAGGTGCGTCACAATCCAAATCAGGTCTAAGGGTTTGAGATATGGTCTTCTCTCTCTTTGCCGTAACTGATTCTACAAAGAAATCTCCCAGATCTCCCTCCGGAGAATCTAGCTCGAACGAGGCATTTCCGCTTGTAGTAAGAGATTTTAGATGTATCATATCTCCACTTCCTACAATAAGTCCCCCTAATTTTATTCCGGAAGTTTCATAACCAAATGTCTGGTACACCGTACCTCCAGCCAAAGGCTGAAGTTTAGCTATTATGGCCTTTACTCCATCTGATATATCCTGTACAAAGATTCTAGTTGCACCTAATTGCCAATTCATAAATTATCTCCTTAGATTACTGGACCACCACCACCAAAGGCGGCATTAGCATTATTCAAGTCATTGATCATATATTTCTTTATAGATAGAGCGAGAACCCTACCATCTAATGTCAAAGTAGTAGTATTAGTTAGATTTAGACTTGTCTTTGTAATAATAGGCAGAGGCTCTGCTGTAAATTTACCCTTGGAAGAAGCACCTAAAAGTGATTTTCCAGCTCCTAATCCAGTTCCTGTGCCAGTAGGTGGAAAGATTTTCTCCCACATTCCTTTGAACATATCAAAAATACCACCTAAGAAATCAAAACTAGGTAACTTTTGCTTTGCTGGATTAAGCAGTGCTTCATATATCTTGGTAAACGGATCTGTTCCTGGTTTATTCCATTCTGGATTATATGGCTCTTCTGGAGTAACACCAGTAGTAGGTCTATTATGTAACCAGAACGCTGATCCTCTTTGACCATATCTCTCAGCAGGACTTAATCCTCCACCTCCACCTTCTATACCTGTGGCAGTCTTTTTAGCCTCTTCTTGAGCTAGGTAGTCTGCATAATCCTGATAAGTTAAGTTGCCAGGATAACCTGGTTGCATATATGGAGCAACAGGTGCGGCAGGTCCTCCGGGACCTAGATTTTCTGCTGGAGGTTCTTGTAGATTTAATCCACCTGCACTTCCCCATGCTGGAGGAGGGTAAACAGATCCAATAGCTACACGGAAGGTTGCTCCCTCAGGAATATTCCACATACCCTGTTCTAGTTGCTTTTCAAGAGACTTATTTACCTGAGCCATAGCGGCCGCGATTGCTTTCTGGTCTCCCCTATACTGACCCCACTGACCATCCTCATATCTAACAACCTGAACATAACTCTCATCTACAGGTACACCCCAAGACTTAAATTCATTGGTAAAGTAGGTTATCCAGCGATTTATCAATCCTTCCATTGATTTAGGGAAGTTTACTTCTCCACCCCATCCAGGTTGCTGTACCTCTGCCTTTATAACAAGAGTTCCATTAGCAACAGCCTCATCAACTGCCTTTTGTAACCAATCAGATCCTACCAATCCTTGACCAAGTTCAGATAGTCTCTTAAAGACCACCTTTCCACCATCGTCAATAGCAACAGCAAAATCATCTAAGCTCTGCCTATAGGTATCTATTTCCTCATCCGTCTTACGACCCGCTTCCTTTAAGAACTGGGTCTCCATTACCTTTGCTCTTGCAACTACATCAGTCATGTTTCCTTGCATTGCCTGTCCTTGACCAAATAGAGTTGGCACTGGATTCTTTTGTAATTGTGCGGCATTAGATATACCAGCAATTAAATTACCACCATAACCTTGTGCCTGTGTTAATTGCTCTTGATAATATGCTATCCATTCTTTAGCTGTTTTAGTTGTATCTATACCATTAATATTAAATGTCTGGGCCTGTCCGGGAGCCAGAGTCTGTAGAGACTGTATTTTATTCATTAGATCAGATATTTGAGTAGTTACAGTATTGATTGCATCCACTTGTTCTGAACTTCCATATGTCATAATATCAACGAATTTGGTATACAAATCTGTTGATGTTTTAATATCTTTATCCACACTTCTGAACTGAGTCCCCAGAGCAACCTGCCAGCCAGTAGCAACAGTCTCAAAGTTCTTGATCTGTGTCATTCTTGTTTCATATTCAGTTGGATTAATTTTACCTAGATTTAGTTGTTCTCCAAGATAGGTTTCTCTGGTCTTTCGTAGTCCCGGAGCAAGAGGAGCAATCTCAGGTCTAGCCAGTTCTGCCGCCTGTTGTTGCTGGAAGTAAGTAGCCTCCCCCTCTCCTGGAAGCATACCTTGAGCTTGTAGTAACTTTCTCTTTCTATCAAACTCTGCCTGTGCTTTTGGAGTAGCCCATTGGTATAGGTATTCTTCAACAGAAGGAGCATAAGTTTGATACCCCTCAGGTGCTTCATTTTTCTGTGCTCTTGCCTTTGCATTTGCCAAGAAAGACACTAGGTTTGCCGCAAATACTGCTCCACCATTCTGTCCAACTCTCCACTGAAGTTCAGGTCTTATGTTAGAGGTGAGAATCTTGGTTAAATCCTCCACCTTAGCTCCCTCCGTTCCTGTTGGTGTATAAGCAGTACCAGTTCCGGGCTTGTATTTTGCTATAGTTTGTGGAGCGGTTGATAGAGTTACAAATGCCTCGGCAATGGCTGTACCAATTACAGATCCAAGATAAGGACTCTTGTGCATCATACTGGCTATAATACCACCACCGATACCACCACTAAGATCAGCAATACCAGCGGCAGTTTTTCCTGCTGAGAAGTTCATCATGGCTGGAATAGCGGACATTGCTCCACCTATTAGGGCAGATTGACCAAGGCCCTTAGATTGCATTGCCATTCCAAGTCTATCACCCAATCCTACTTGAACTCCAGCAGAATTGTTAGCAGTTCCGGCATATATTCTGTTTCCTACTGATTGAAGTCCACCCAGAGCACTTGTCATTAGATCAGGTCTTAACTTGAATAGACCACTTGTTACCATAGTCATTGCAAGTATAGGACCTGCCTTACCAACTACACCAGCAAGAGAATCTATTGCTTTTACTAGATTATTGGTCAATTCTAGGATAAATTTGAATAAGTCTAATAGTCCTCCCTTATCACCAAGAGTCTCAGCAAGAGACTGGAAGGCATTATTCAATCTTACTGTAGCTGTCTGCACAGTATCTAATTTTTTAGCCAAGGCTGATTCAGCCGCACCAGCGGCGTTAGCAGACTGATTTGCAATAGTATTTATTGCGGCAGTATCTTGAATGGTAGCGGCTACAACAGCTTGACGTCTCGTACCACCACCAATTGCTAAAGTTAGTTTAGAGAACTGTGTATCACTAATTAATCCCTGTGCCTTCATCTGCTGAATTTGAGTCATTATGTCTAATAATGGTCTCATATCACCAGCAGTAGTGTTTACAGCGATACCTAATAGGTTTAGTTCTTTTATTGCCTTGCTAGATTCAAATCCAGATACAATAGCTCTAGCGGCATTAGCGGCTTCGGCTCCACTTGTACCCATGTTAGTTGCAATAACAGCTAGTAGACCATTTAGTTGATCTACACTTAGACCAGCCGCACTAGCAGATTCTCCTAATACAGAGAAGCCAATGGCTAGAGTGCTAATATCTACGTTTGCTATCAAACTTGTTTTTACCCACTTATCAAGTAGAGTTACACCTTGGTCAAGAGGTGTATTAGTCTGCTTTAGAGAACCTACTAAGTGGTCAATAGATTCATTATATCCCATTCCAGATAATTTAGCCAGCATCATACCACTAGCCATTAATTTACTTGCCACACCGAGTCTTTGTGATTGGTCTGCCATATCACCAGTAGCTCTGTATGCCTGAGTAAATACATCAATAGCTCCACCAACATCATCACCAACTCTGTCGGCGGCATCAGCCACTATGTTAAAGACATCAGCTACCTTTACAGAAGAGTCAGATAGAACTATCATAGCTGAAGCCAATTGTGCCTCATTGCTTATCATCAGAGCAGTCATCTCTTGGAACTTTCTTAGAGGACCATAGATAAGACCAATAGCAATTGTCCATTTGGTCAATTCTACAACATCTCTTGCCACAGAAGAGGCAAAGGTATTCATATTTCTGGTGGTATTTGGAAGAACATTTCCTGCTCTATCAATCAGGATCTTCATCTGCTGGTTTACACCAGCCATATCCTTTTCTGCTAGAGTTAACTGGCTAACACCAGTGATAGGAGTTGATACTATGCCTTGTAGAGCTTGAGGACCAAACTTATAGATATTATTATTTTCTGCTAATGCTCTTGCTTTTGCATATCTTATATCATTTTGATAAGATTGACGTAGAGTAGCTAATTCTTGGTCCTTTTGTATCCTTGCTTGTTCTGCTCTGGTTGCTTCTTCATCCGGTACAACTATTCTAGGATAGGTTGGTCCACCTAACCCTCCACCTCCGGCGGGTGCTCCAGCAGGTGCTCCGGCGGCTGGCTGGTTTATAGTATTCAGATATTTTTGAATATTTCCCCTAGCCATGTCAGCGGCCCTAGCTTGTTTCTCTAGTTCAATGGTCAAGGTCTCTATAGACTGTACTACTTGAGGACCTCCAAGCCCTTTGTTCATAAGTTGCTGGAGTCCATTGATAGATTCTATTAGATTATTGGCAGATGCTAGTATGGTCTCTAATGCCTGTATAGATGCTTTTGTATCTTTAGGAACCAATAGAGAACCTTGTTGTTCTCTTATATCACTGGCATATTGTTGTTGAAGTCTTATTCTCTCATTAAGTTTATGATATTGAGCCTCTGTATCTACGGCTACATTCTTTGGAGTTCCAGGATCTTTTACAATGGCCTCCATCTTATCCGCTCTCTTAGTCATACTGCTAAGTTGAGATTCGGTTTTAGCCAAAGTCTTTCCAAGCCTATCAATAGCCTTCTCGGTCAGATCAGTATAAGAGGCCATGTTCTTCATGGCTTCTTGAGCTGATCTTAATTTTGTAGTAAGCTGTTCTACCCTATCAGGCATTATTCTACCTCACCAACGTCTATGATAATATTATCATCATTAGCGCTCTTTTTTCTATCAAATACCTTATCAAACCACTCCTCTATCTCCTCGGAGGTTCCGTCCCAGATAATACTATCTGGAGGTCTCTTCTCCTTTGGAAATTCATTAAAACTATCTAACTGTTGTCTTTTTCTGATTACAAAACTTATTGTATGTGGAACCTCATGTAATCGTGTCAGCTTTTTATCTAAGGGGACTCGCAACGCCTTTGACACATTCCATATAGCTGACATGGCGTTGCTCCCAGCTATTTTTTTAGGTCTTCAGATTCTACTTCCAAGAAAGAGTATTCCATAATCAACCTATCTTTTACCTCGGTAGGAAGATTATCGAATGTATCAAAGGATTCAAAGAATCTTTGAGTGAACTTCTTATCAGCATATGTACCAAAAAATAAACAGTACTCCTTAAATCTTTTTGAGAGTTCCTGCTCACATAGTTCTTTTATGAGTTGACTTAAATAGGTATCGTAGAGAATATCTTCAGTTTGAGTCCTTAACTCTTCCCTTCTCTTATTTGCTAATACATCTATCTTCTCACGAACTATAGATTCTCTCTTTTTAGGCCACTCATCCACTTCCTTTTGGAACTGTTCTAATTCTTCTGTAGAAGCATCTGAATCTGGGTCTTTTGGAGGTTTAACTACTACCTCTCTAAGTGACTGTTGTGTAAGATCTCGCAGTGAGAGAGCGACAATGGATTCCACCAATATATCCTTGCTTAACTCTTCTTTATAAGGAATAAAAGCAATCCTCTCATTTGAATCAGGATCTTTCAAGGCTTTACGGAACTCAGCACTTCTTCGTAGAGCCATTACTCTGGCTCTATTCAAATCTGCATCTCCTAGCAGACGTAAATAGACCTTTATATCTTTTCCTTTTAGTCCTGTAATAATGGTCTCCTTGCTCCAACTAAAAAGACGCTCAATATCAACATCATTCTTTTCTACTGGCATTTCCTCTTCTCCTTGATAAATAAAATGGGGCTATAAACAGATTTCTCTAATTCATAGCCCCTTGTAAATCATCCTTTATGGCTTACCCTTACGGGTAAATATATCATTATCTTACTTTTGACTAACTCATTGCACCGCTATAGACAATACACTGTGCATCTGCACTCTTGAAGTTGAAAACTATCTGTGCGTTGTTGTTTACGTTCTGAGTATAGTTATCTCCCACAATAGATATAGATGGTAGATATACGGTCTTCAATACAGTATAAGGTTCAGTTGTATCGCAAGGATCCATCAACTCAACTGTCAATGAAAGGTCGGTGGTAGTACATCCCTCGCCAGGTTGCCACTCAACATCTGCACCACTTAGAGTTCCTACGGTTAGTAGGCTGATAAGTTCGGTGTCGGTATCAAGCACTGTGATAGTACCATCAATAGTTGGGATTTGACGCTGGTATCCAGTAATATTTCTATTACCAAGTTCCTTTACTGGTTGTGAGTTCAAGTTACCATTTAAGGTAATTGACTGCACTCTTGGAATATCATTTGCTAGAATCTTTACGTTTACATCCTTACCCTTGATTGCGGCTGGAATGGTATCATCATTGATGTCTGTCCACCCTATGGCGACTACATCTGAGTGGTATACCAATACTACCTGACTTGCGGCGGCTGTTCCCAATGTTAGGGCCTTGGCTACAGTAAGTCGGTACTCACCTGCGGCTGGGGCAGTAGATACTTCGGTTAGATATGATCCATCTGCAATGCAGGATAGACCATAATCACCATTCTTCAATTGTATAGGTATCTGAGTTGCGGTGAAGCTAGTTCCTGTAGTAAACTTATCTACAACAACATCGTTCTTCAACCATCTTCTCTCTGAACCAATAGCTGTGTAATCCTCTGTTGATTCACCATCTACATTATAACTAAATGCGAAGTCTCTTATTTGTAACCTTCTTGCATGACCTGATTTTACATAATCCTCTGTATCCGCACCTTTAGTGAATACAATACCGTCTATCTGTCCAAGTTGTGAGATATCCACACCTGAAACTGGATATGCGGCGGGGTTATTTCCGGTCAAAGCAGAGAAGATTTTAATACTTGTGTCAAAAGCAGAGAATGAAAGAGTCACATTAGGAGTGTCTTTTGTATCCCCAACGTGGAGTCTGTTACCTATTTCATCCACTGTAGTTACGGGGATGTCAGTCCCTAGACTGAACTTTTGCAATCTTGATGCTTTGAAAACATCTT